>ENA-UOWO01005744-UOWO01005744.1-activated-sludge-metagenome-genome-assembly--contig:-NODE-5744-length-12993-cov-18.786520_pt1 | contig 12993 bp, 5 predicted proteins | sample MGYA00238148_ERZ761564 | MGnify/ENA primary metagenome ERZ761564 (study PRJEB28885, sample SAMN05720194) | activated sludge metagenome | isolation source: Anaerobic digester | place: USA...
CTTTGCCGGCAGGCAGGCTCATTACTGATTACTCATTACTCATTTCTTCTTTAAATCTCTACCTATAATAAAAGACCTCTTCCTGAGCTACTCATTACTCATTACTCATCACTCATCACTCATTACTCATTTCTTCTTTAAACCTCTACCCATACTATAAGAACTCTTCCCGACACAATCACCCAAGCACCTCCCTTAACACCGGCAAGGTCTTCATCGTCCCGAAGTCCTGTATATGCAACGCATAATACAATTCCAGCTGGTGAAGTAACAATCGTCTGAAATCATGATGCAGCCGGATCTGGTCCAGTTCTTCCGGTTGCATGACTTTTAATAATTGTGAAGTAGTGACTGCCTGCTGACCTTCCAGGAAATACGGATGCCCCGGATGTTCGGCTGAAAACTGTCCCTCTTTTAAATCCAGGTACACTTCTTCCTCACTGTGGTTATCCGTCATCCGGAAACCAAAATGTACCGGCAGGTGCAAGGCAAAAAATAAAGGCAGATTCGCCATTACCGCACCCTGACTTTGATCCAGGTGCAGAAAACAATCTTCTGTAAACTGGAAAAGATCCGGATTGCCTTCGGGTTGCCGCAGGCATTTGGTCAGCAGTTCCACCATAAACAAGGCCACGGCATTTTTGGGCACATCCGAAAAAATATGCTGATAAAGCCGGGACCAGCGGAACTCTTTTATGCGGTTGAGCTGTTTCAGTTCATTGTGGTACACCACCAGATCAAGCAGGGCAGCCGGTTGAAATAAACCCGCTTTACCAGCGCCTTTTTTAGAAGAACTCCGTACGCCATTGACCAGGTAAGTCTGTACTCCGAAAAGTTCGGTGAAGATGGTCACGATGATACTGGTCTCCCCGTACTTCACCGTACGCAGCACCAGCCCCTTTGTTTTATGCAGTTTATCGGCCATCAGCGATTGATAAAAAATATTTTTGTAGCTGTCCGCTCTTTCCCTCCATCCTCCTGTACCAGCACCAGGTAAACCCCGCTGGCTATCCGTTGACCCCGGTAATTCTTCCCATCCCAGTTGGCCTGTCCGCCAAGCGCTCTTGTCTGATACACTAACTTCCCATCCAGTTCCGTGATTTTGACAATGGCATTATTCACTAATCCACGGATGGCAATAGTACCACCGAATCCTGGAGGAACCGGGTTAGGAAACACCAATACTTCTTCATTGGTTATTCCTCCTTCCGTCGCATTTCCGCTGAATGAACAGATTCCTTTCAATGTGGCGAAAAAGACTTCCCCCGTTTTTCCATCGATCGCCATTTTATTCACTTCATTACTGAGCAAGGGACTGTTGGTTTCGGTAAAACGGGCCAGTACTTTCTCTCCCGAGGCATCCACCAGGAATACCCCGTTTTTTGTGGCCACCCATTTCCGGTCAGCCCCATCCACCGCTATACTTCGTACTTCCTCGCCTTTAAAAAGATAGCCGGCAAAATTGCCATTGGGTACAATGGGCCAGTAAGCATCACAGCCCGTTGAAAATAATTGGTCAGGACATTGAAATACCGCCACCCCATCGGTAGTACCCACCCAGATAAATCCGCTCTTATCCTTTGCCAGGCAGGTTACATTGGAAGAAGGCAGATTTCCATTACCGGCATTCATACCCAGCTTCCGCCAGCGGTCATCTCCGGTATTATCTATTGAATTACCATGATCAAATACGATCAATCCGTTTCCCAATGGAGACACCATCCATTTATACCCATTATCATCCTCGATAATCTGTGCAATTGCATTTTCAAAAAGCGTAAATGGAATGGAAAAACTTTTCCAGCTGCCATCCGCTTTCATTACCCGCAATGGTTGCGGAGCCCCGAAATTTGATACCCACAAATTTTGTTCCGTATCAAAACAGAGACCGGCCACGCGGTAACTGCCCGGATCACCGGCCGTGACATCGAGATAGCCCTGTTTGTAAATAGTAAATGCGGGACCTTCGTTCAGGTGTAGTAATCCTCCCCCATACGAACCGGCCCAGATACTGGCATCCCGTTTATCATAAGCCAGGGCGATATAATCCAGCAGCGTATCAATGGCCGGATAACGATAGCGGTTGATATTGGTCCAGCTGCCTTCTTTTAGTATAAAAATACCATCCCCGTTATACTGGTAATTCCAGGCATCATTAACCGCCCCTGCTGTTGCATAAAAAACCTTGTCCGCCACCGCCATTTCGCCGCCGCCAACAGCCTGCGGGGAGCCCGGGCTAAAATTCGCATAGGCATTGCTGTTGGCAATCCGGGAAAGTCCGGCAAACTGATCCGCCACCCAGGGTTCGTTATTGACTAAAAGCGCTTTTCGGGGGAAAGACACGGCCCCGGTATTATCCAGTACCCGGTTAACTGCACCGCCGGGATCGAGGATCACCACCCGGCTGATCCCGGTCGTTTGTCGTTCACAAAGCAACAGTTTGTTTTCACTGACTTCCACATTCACCAGGGGCCAGCCATCCTGGTAAAACAGGTTCCAGTTATTTCCATTTTGTATAAACAGGGAGTCGTTTTTCTGTAAAACCATAGTGCCGGAAAGATTCAAAACCTGCTGAACACCCAATGTACCTGGTATTGTTTGCCAGTTCCGGTAATCAGCCGGATCGGTTATTCCGATTGCGGCTTTTTTCAAGCCTTCTGTCGTGGCCGCATAATAAAAACCAGCATCGCTGGAGAAACCGGTGACTTTAACCGGATTGCCCCCGTTTCCAACCAACCAGGTATCGCTGATCTCATACCGGTTTGCATCGACCACGATCACACCGAGTCCGGAAGCGAGGTAAAATTTATCCTGCAATGCATAAATGCGATAGATCGATTTATCTCCCGGTATATTATCCCGCTTGATATCCGGAATATTATAAACCCGGTTGAGCTGGAGGATATCCAGGTTGCTGTTCGTATAAGCCACCAGGAGTTTATCCCGGTTATTATTCAGGCAGATCGTACTGATCCCTGTTTCACTCAGTCCGGTAACCCGGCTGAACCGCTCGGTTTGTGCATCAGTGTAAGTGACTGAAAAAAGGCTGTAAGGAGTGGCACAGAAAATACGCGTATTACCGGCTGCCAGGTCAATGGCACTGTTATACGGCAGGTGTTCCCGCCATTGCCCCACAGGTGCCAGCTGATCCTGTGCGGCTGTAAACAGTCCGGCCAGTAAAAAACAAAGGATGAAACGGGTTCTCACCCCTCAAAAGTATCACAATCAGTCATGTTCCTATTGGGCTTTTTTGCCTTTCTTTGCAGCCTCACAATCCCTGAAACATTTATGTGGTACCGGCTCGGACAATTTATTCTCCAATATCGTATTGCACTCCTGGTTCTTTTACTGGTCCTGACCGGTTTTATGGGCTATCATGCCAGCAAAGTCCAGTTAAGTTATGATTTTACCCGCGCCATCCCGCTCGATAATCCCAAATACAAAGCCTACCAGGAATTCAGGAAAAAATTCGGCGACGATGGTAACCTGCTGGTGATCGGGATACAGACGGATCAGTTTTTTAATGAAAAGAAATTTAATGCCTATTACCAGCTGCTCCGCGATCTTAAAAAAGTAAAAGGGATTGAAGATGTACTGGCGGTTCCTACCGCCGTGAACCTGGTCAAGCAACCGGATGCCGAAAAATTTAAAGCGGTGCCCCTGTTCCCGGACCGAACGCTTACACAGGCTGAGATTGACAGTTCTGCTGCACTCTTCCGCAGCCTTCCTTTTTATGAGGGATTGATGTATAATCCATCCACCAATGCCTGGCTGATGGGACTGCGGGTGAATAAAGACCTGATGGCTTCCAAAGCAAGGGAAGGCGTGGTAAAAGAAATAAACAAAGTGACCGATGCTTTTGGTGAGGTGCAAAACCTGACCATCTATAAAAGCGGGCTTCCATATATCCGGACAGAAATCGCAATTATGCTGCAGGAAGAAATGCGTTTTTTCCTGATTGCGTCGATTGCCTTATCCGCCCTGATCCTGCTTTTGTTTTTCCGTTCCATCAGTGCCACCATACTTTCCCTGCTGGTTGTTGGTATCGGGGTGGTCTGGAGTATGGGAACCATTGAACTGCTCGGTTACCGGATCAGCCTGCTCACTGCATTGATCCCCCCGCTGGTGGTGGTAATCGGGATACCCAACTGTATATATTTTCTCAATAAATTCCATGTGTCCTGGAACCAGTCCGGAGATAAACGGCAATCCCTGGTGGCAATGGTGGACAAAATGGGAATCGTGACCCTGTTTTGCAATGTAGCGGCGGCCATCGGCTTTGCCGTATTTGCCCTGACCCAGAGCCAGATCCTCAAAGAATTCGGGGTGGTCGCAGGTATTAATATCATGGCTTTGTTTCTGATTTCACTGATCCTGATTCCGGCCGCATTAAGTTTTTTACCCGCCCCGAAAACCAGGCATACCAAATACCTCGATAATCCCCGGCTAAACCGCTGGCTGGATCGTCTCGAAAGATGGTCCCTGAACCACCGCCGCCTGATTTATGGCATTACCACGGCCCTCGTCATAGTTTCGTTGTTTGGCATTTACCGCCTGAAAAGCGAAGGTTTCATTGTGGATGATCTGCCAAAATCGGATAAAATCTATACGGACCTGAAGTTTTTTGAAAAGAATTTCAAAGGCATCATGCCCCTGGAAGTAGTGGTGGATACCAAAAAGAAACAGGGAGTGGTCCGCAATCCGGCTAACCTGGAAAAAATTGATACATTCTCCCGTTTCCTGGCCAATATTCCTGATATCGCCCGGCCATTGAGCCTGGCCGAAGGTTTAAAATTTGCCAAACAGGCCTTCTTCGATGGAGATCCGGCCAACTATAACATGCCATCCAGTAATGACTTGGTGGCCCTGTCCCAATACCTCAGTTTTAAAGGAGATACAACCGGCAGTAAAAGTTCGCTGGCCACCCTGGTGAACAGTTTTATGGACAGCACCAAACAGCGGGCCCGGATCAGTGTGAATATGGCCGATATCGGCAGTGCCCGGTTACCCGGCATGCTTGACAGTATCCAGGAGATGGCCGAAAAAATCTTTAATACAGACAGTGTGGAAGCCCTGACCGCTGATACAGCAACCCGGGAAGCCAATAAAGAGGATTCCACCTGGGGAAAGCGCCGGTTCGATATCCAGCTGACCGGCACAAGTGTAACCTTCCTGGAAGGTAGCCGGTTTATTATCAGCGGGTTAAAAGACAGTATTTTCTGGGCCTTCCTGCTGATTGCCGCCTGTATGCTGTATTTATTCCGATCCTTCCGGATCCTCATCTGTTCCCTGATCCCGAACATCATTCCGCTAATGATCACCGCCGGGGTGATGGGCTGGGTGGGCGTACCACTGAAGCCCTCCACCGTCTTGGTTTTCAGTGTGGCCTTAGGCATTGCAATCGACGTAACTATCAGATTTTTAGTTAATTATAAGCAAGAATTGCCCGCACAAAACTACGATCTGACCAAGACCGTAATTGAAACCATCCATAGTACAGGTATCAGTATTATCTACACATCATTGGTACTGATTGCCGGTTTTGTAATCTTTTATTTCAGTGAGTTTGGGGGTACCAAGGCATTGGGCTGGTTAACCTCTCTGACCCTGGTCACAGCTACCCTCACCAACCTGGTACTTTTGCCGGCCATTCTTATTTCTTTTATTCGGGTTAAGAAATAGGCGATTTCATTACTTTTACGGCAGGACTGCAGGCTTTTAATGCCCTGTAAGTGCAGCAATTAATTTAGGTTAATTGTCAAAGAGTTGGCGGGAGAATGGTCCCGGGGACCCAGGACGGTCCGGACTGAAAAACTAAGGTTCAAAAAGTCCCCTGTTTTTTGTGTTATTCCTGTAAGGTTCTTTAATTTCAAGCCCCCTTGATCCTTCGAAGGGCCAGGTGGCTTGGATTTCAATTATATACTAAAACAAAAATGCACATGAGAAAACTGTATCTACTCCTTATGGGGGTTGTGTTCTTTGCCACCCAGGCAATGGCGCAACGAACCATTACCGGTAAGGTCACTGATGATAATGGCGCTCCCCTTGCCAATATATCAGTGCTTGTTAAAGGAACAACAGTCGGTACGTCTACCAAAGCAGACGGTACTTACTCGCTCAACGTTCCTGCAAATGGACGCACACTTGTATTTTCTTCTGTAGATATGCTTACAGTAGAGGTCAGCATCGGCGCTAAGACTTCAATTGATGCGACATTATTGAAAGAGGATAAGACCATGCAGGAAGTAGTAGTAGTGGGTTATGGTACACAACGGAAAAAAGAAGCCACTGCCGCAATCGGAAAGATTGACCCGACTAATATTGCTCCGCTGGTAAGTCCCAGTATCGACAAACAACTGGGTGGACGTACTCCGGGTGTGTTGGTTACCAACCCCAGTGGTCTGGTAAATGAACCGCCCCGTATCCGTATCCGTGGTGTGAACTCCATCAGTGGAGGTCGTGGTCCGCTGATTGTATTGGATGGTATCCCCACTTTCTCCGGTGGTTTTGCCGGATTCACCAATGATAACCTGCTGGCCAATATCAACCCGGCTGACATTGAGTCCATTGATGTACTCAAAGACGGTAGTGCCACTGCGATCTACGGTTCGCAGGCCTCCAACGGGGTGATCATGATCACCACTAAAAAAGGTAAGGCTGGTCGTCAGAATTTCAGCTATAGTTCCACGTTTGGTTTTTCCAAACCGATGAATCGTTTTGACCTGCTGAATGCACAGGAATTCGTGACCATTGCAAACGCCAAACTGTCTGCAGCAAGTCTCGCCAACGGCGCTTTCATGAACAGTGAAAACACCAATACCGACTGGCAGGATGTGGTATTCCGCCCGACTTCACAATCCAGCACCCATAACCTGGCACTGGATGGTGGTAACGATCGTACTACCTACTACCTGTCATTCAACTACCGTTACCAGGAAGGGCTGGTAAAAACAAATACTACGGAGAACTATAACGTTCGCGCCAACTTTGAACACAAAGTGAACAAATGGCTCAAGATTACCAACTTCATCACCCTTTCCCGTGGTTTTGACAAAGACCAGAATAATGGTGGTAATGCCCTTTCCGGAAGCATTGCAGCAGCACTGAGGGCTTTACCCAATGTGCGTTTGATGAATACGGCTCTTCCGCAGTTTGATAATTTCAATATCACCCCTGACGGAGCTGCGCTTGGAAGAGATGCCAATACCAGAACCATTGAGAACAACTATGTAAACATTGGCTATGTGCTGGCTAAAAATAAATTCCGTTCTAAAAAGCACCGCGTAATTGACAATTTCGCCATTGAAATTAAACCGGCCAGCTGGTTGACCAACACAGTCAAAATCGGAATTGATTATATCACACTGGATGAATTCTTCCGTCAGGATGCCAAGCATGGTGACGGCCGCAGTGTACTGGGACGTGTGAGTAACCAGGCAGCCAATACCATGCGCTGGACCGCACAGGAATATATCAATGCCAACAAAACCTTTGGCAAACATAATGTGAATGCAACTGTAGGTATCGAAGCCCAGAACCAGGAAAGCAACAGCTTCTCTGCTTCAGGAACCAACCTGGCTGACCCCTTCTTCCAACAACAGAATGTGATCAGCGGCAGTTATGTTACCCAGTTATCTGGTGGTGGATATTCAGAAGGCCCTGGTATTTTCTCCTATTTTGGTCGTCTGAATTATGACTACAAGAGCAAATACTTCTTCCAGGTCAGTTTCCGTCGGGATGGTTTATCAAAGTTTGCCAAAGATCAGCGCTTTGGTAATTTTCCCGGAGGTTCTGTTGGCTGGAGAGTCGCCCAGGAAGATTTTTGGGCTAATTCAGGTTTAGGTAAAGTCATCAATGACTTTAAAGTACGTGCCTCATGGGCGAAAGTAGGTAACGCGAATATTACCGGCGGTAACTTCCCCTACCTGAACCTGTATGGTCTTTCTCCTTATGGAGCGATCAGTGGTATTTCCGCATCACAGTCTGGCAACTCAGCCCTGCAGTGGGAAACCAATGAGAAAATCGACTTTGGTTTTGATATGGGCTTCGCCAAAGACCGGATCACCCTGGTATTCGACTATTTCAAAAACAAGAACAACGGCCTGGTATTCGGTGTTCCCCAACCTCCGTCACTGGGTGTTCCGGGCAACCAGATTTTCCAGAATATCGGCGATATGGAAAACAAAGGATTTGAGCTCGCCCTGAATTTCGCGGTTGTACGCAAACGTGATTTCAACTGGGATCTCGGATTCAACTACACCAGTCAGAAAAATAAAGTGCTGAGTCTGCCAGGTGGAAATGATATCGTGGTATCGAATGGTACTGGTAACTACAATGTTCACCGCGTAGGTCAGCCGATCAATGCCCTTTATGGCTATCAGTATGTAGGTGTTAACTCATCCAACGGTAACCCCGTTTACCGCAAAGCGGATGGTACCCTCCTGATGGGTAATATCACCAACTCCTCTTATTTCTCTGTTGCTGACCTGAACAGTGCTACCGCTGGTAGTGCAGGAAGCCTGGCCAGTACTGATCGCCAGATCCTTGGAAGTGCCCTGCCGACCTATTTCGGTGGTATCACTAATACGATTAAAGTGAAACAATTCACTGTCGATATGTTATTCCGTTTCTCCGGTGGTAACAAGATCATGAATATCACCCGCCAGGAATCCCTGCTGAACCAGGGCTTCATGAACAACGGTACTGAAATCCTGCAACGTTGGCAGAAGCCCGGTGATGTAACCAATGTACCCCGTCTGTGGTACAACCGGGATAACTTCACCAACCTGAACCAGCAGGCTTCCACCCGCTTTATCGAGAAAGGTGATTTCTTCCGGATGGATAACCTGTCGGTGAATTACGAAGTACCCACTGCCCTGCTGGGCCGTCTGTTCAAGAATTCGGTGAAATCTTTCCGCTTCCTGTTACAGGCACAGAATCTCTTCGTGATCACGGATTATACCGGAATTGATCCTGACAATATTGATGAAAGAGGACTGGACTATAATACCATTCCTCCGGCCAGAACAATTTCCTTTGGCGTTAATATTGGTTTCTAAATCATAACCGAAAAAACTGAATACAATGCGAGTAAAAATAATTTCAACCATTTTAATAGCGGGTACTTTGCTGATGAGTGCCTGTCAGAAAAAAGTACTGGAACTCCAGTCTTTTTCACAGCAATCAGATGAGTCGGCTTTCGCTAATGCGGATGCCTGCCAGTTATCTATGTATGGGGTTTATGATGCCTGCCAGTCGGGCTTTTACCTGGGTGGTGCGGTCAGGGGATATCCCTTTGGTGCAGCAGCCCTCGAACAGGGGGATATGCGTGGTGAAGACATGCTGAACCAGGCGGCTTTTTTCCAGATTACGTACGAAGCCACTTATAACAATGCTTCTCCCAACAACCAGTACATGTTTGAAACCATTTACGCCATGGTGAACAAAGCCAACCTGGTTATTGATGGTATGAGAAGTGCCGGATCCAAAGGAATTATTTCCGCTACAGCAGCCACTCAATATGAGGCAGAATGCCGGTTCCTTCGTGCCATGGGTCATCATGAACTGGTTTTGAACTTGTCCAAACCATATACAGATGGAAATGGAAGTGCGATGGGCGTGATCTACAGAGATTTTGCCGTAAAAGATGCCGCTACTGCTGATGCAGCTAAAGCAATCAAGCGTTCTACGGTGAAAGTTTCTGATACGTATGCAAAAATCCTGGCTGACCTGGATTTTGCTGAAACCAATCTCCCTGCCACACCCATTGTAAATACTTCTGGTGTACAGATCAAAACCTTCCGTGCAACAAAAGCCGCTGCAATCGCCCTTAAAATGCGGGTGAAAATGCATATGGGCGACTGGGCTGGTGTGATTACTGAAGGGAATAAGCTGGTACCTGCCGCGGCTCCTTTTGTAAGTCCGATCGGCGGATGGACATTAAATGCAGCTGCTGATGGTTCCTTCACTGCCACTACCTCAAACGAAAGTATCTTCTCTATCCGTAATGATGCCACCGATAACCCCGGTGTAAATGGTGCCTTACCCCAAATGTTAGGCGACCCCGCATTAGGTGCCAGAGGTCTCGTAAGAGTTAGCCCGGTTATCTGGAGTGATCCTGCCTGGCTTTGTAATGATTTAAGAAGGACTTTATTATACAGAACAAATGCAACAGGATCTACCGCAGTTCCTCCTCCGGCTGTTAGTGCTGTTTATACGATCAAGTACCGCGATTATGCCAATTCATCTGACCCGGCTCCCATGATCCGCTACGCGGAAGTGATTCTGATGCTGGCAGAAGCAGAAGCAAGAAATGCGGCGGGTACCAGTGTATCAACCCGTGGTGTTGCTTTATTGAATGCCATCAGAAACCGTGCGGTAACCAATGTGGTTGACCAGTTTACAGCCGCCAGCTTTGCCGATAAGAATGCATTGATCGCTGCCATCCTTTTTGAAAGAAGGGTTGAATTCCTGGCAGAAGGTAAAAGATGGGGTGATATCTCCCGACTGGCTAACGACGCTAACTTTGCGCCGATCCCCGGTGGTGGTGTTCCCTCCAAAGTAGGTTCTGGTGGCGCATCTGCCGCTATGTTTAACTGTGCCGGTGCAACGTTCACCCGCTCAGTACCTGCCCTGGCTTATACCAACTTCCGTTTCCTGTGGCCGGTTCCGCTGTCTGAAATTCAGCAGAACGCCAACTACGATCAGAATCCTGGTTACTAATCAACCGGATCTTAATAATGAAAGCGGCCCCGAATCGGGGCCGCTTTTTTTTGCCTGCGGCAAAAATGGGTGGCCACGAATTGACACAAAAGGTCACGAAAAAAATACAGGCCACGGATAACACAGATCAACACGGATAGAGAAAAATACTCGCAGGAGCTGTATTGACTACTAACTACCGACTACGAACTACTAACTTGTTCTGGAGGGGCTGTTTCCTGACAACTGACATCTGACATCCGACAACTTTCTCTCAGGAGGTGTATTGACCTGCCTACCGGCAGGCAGGCTACTAACTACCGACTACGAACTACTAACTTGTTCTGGAGGGGCTGTTTCCTGACACCTGACACCCGACACCTGACACCTTCTACCTGATCAGCGTCACCGTCCCCCTACTCACCAATGGCAATCCATTAAACCCTTTCCCTTTCGCAGACCAGATAAACACACCGGTATCCTGCAGTATTCCTTTTACTCTTCCATCCCAGCCTTTTGCCGGATCGGTGGAAAGAAATATCCGTTGACCCCAACGGTTAAAAATTTCAAACCGGATCTCTTCCACGCCTACCGGGGAAAAGGATAGCATGTCATTTAATCCATCGCCATTGGGGGTAAAGGCAGATGCCACATATACGGCAGGACCTTTCATGAAACTGATTTTCACCGAATCCTTGTCCGAACAACCCACTTCATTGGCGACGGTTAGCATGTATTCTATATTCTGATCACCCGATACAGTCGGATGCATGATAAAGGGGTCGTTCAGTCCGGTGGCCGGTGACCAGCTATACAACAGATTCGGACCCGTACTGCTGTTGCCAATCAGTTGATACGATTGCCCGATTGGAAGAACCCGGTCCGGACCGGCATCGGCTTTTACGGATTCATAAATCAGAATATCTTTTGCCACCGAATCTTTACATCCAAGATCCGATTGCACGGTCAGCCGCAACGCCAATGGATAAGGCATAGTGCCTGAAACCGGGTGCGTATACGTAATGGATGGTCCCGTTCCTATCACCCGATTATTGTGTAATTCGCGCCAGGTCCAGGTAACCGGTAAAGAACCGGCAACAGATACCGTGCGGTCATTCAACTGCAATGGCTGGTCCTTACAAGCCTGACCACTCCAGTCAAAATTCACCTGCAACCCGCCAGGATAAATTTTTGCCGTACTGAATACGGAATCGGAACATCCGGCCGGGTTGGTAACTCTTAAGCGGACCTGAAACGTGCCTTGTTGCGGATATAAATAAATCGGATGCTGTATGATGGAGGTATCATTCAGGATAGAAGGCACGCCGAAATCCCAATGATAACTATTCACCGCATTATTGGTATGCAGGAAGCCCGCAATATTATCATTACAGTTGATGATTGCATCGGGCTTTCGTATTTCGCAATCATATACATTCACCTGGTAATCCTTACGACTCGTATTGATCAGTTTCCCATTCCGGTATTCCTCCATTACCATGGCCAGGGCAAAGGCACCGGTACGATCCGGCGTACCACTAAAATTCCCCTTTTCATCCAGCGTCATGGGAGGAGCTCCACCTGCCGGATTCGTTTCCGTAAATCCGTTTCTGAAAAAGATCGGGAAAAAACTGGTGGTAGCTGCATTCACTTTCATATAGGATGGAGCCGGCCTTACTACGACAGAATCACCATCCGGATCACTGAATTGAAATTGATACTGTAGCGGTTTCCCTTTACAGGCATAAATCACCGAGTCATTCAGACTGGCCGGACTGCTGTTCACGTCCACACTATCATGCGAAGGGATATAAGTGACATAAGTCAATGCCTGTCCACCCACCGGGATGGAGTTGACCATTTCGATGCCGCCATTCCCCGCATCGCTCTGAAGATTACCTAAGCCGTTGCGACAGCAAATCGTATAGTAAAAGGTAAATCCCTCCGGACTATAGGGCAAGCCCACCTGCTGCGTATAGGTTCTTTCTTCGATACAGAAGGTCGGGTCATTAACAGAACAATACGTCTTCGAAGAATAGGGAAGCACCCGGACAACCGGATTCGTCATGATATACTCGCGATAGATCTGCGGATGAATATTGCGGGTGAGGTCGGTGGAGTTGATCATACTGATCACGGGATCATTCAGATCCGCTTCAGTAAAACAATCGCGGTACAACTTCAGCGTGAGTTCATATACATACTCATTACCGAAACGGTTGATAAACCGGTAACTGATCTGCCCGCCGGCAAACTGTCCGCCGGAAGCAGAAAAAAAATTGATCAGCAATA
>ENA-UOWO01005749-UOWO01005749.1-activated-sludge-metagenome-genome-assembly--contig:-NODE-5749-length-12988-cov-5.780561_pt1 | contig 12988 bp, 19 predicted proteins | sample MGYA00238148_ERZ761564 | MGnify/ENA primary metagenome ERZ761564 (study PRJEB28885, sample SAMN05720194) | activated sludge metagenome | isolation source: Anaerobic digester | place: USA...
TATATAATCACTACATAACACATATACTGGCGAAGACATACCCCCTACAAGGAACGGATAGGCCTCTTCAAAATACGGACTTGCTTCATTTATTACAAACCAATGATATGCATCTGCCCCATACAGGTTTGGCGAAATTATCTCTATTATAACCTGTCCGTTTGACGATCCCTCAGTACTTATTCTTGAAATTTCACAATATTCTGAATGACCATCTGTATCTATTTTTGCATCTTTCTGTTGTGGACATGTTATTGACTCCCAACATGGTCCTTCTGCGTATATAAATGGCGTAGCAAATAACATTAACATTATTGCAATCATCATTGCCCATATCCAGCCATTATTAATTCTTGGATTATACTCTTTGGCTTTAGTCTGCCATTGCTCTAAGTTCTTTATTCTTTGCATTTTATCATCTTTTTAAATTAACTACAATCTGAACAATTTTCTAAGGTTTCCCCATCTTCTTCATCTTCTCCGCTACCAATATCTAATCCGTTAGCATAGATATACCCCAGCCCTGCACTCATTAATGCAATAACCGTAATTCCGATTATAATTTTTAAGAATGTGTTATTCGTGTACCCTTTTTCAATTTTATTATTTATTTCTTCTAAATTCATATCAACTCACCACATAGCCGACTGGGATATCCAGCCCTGTGCCTAACAACGAAATACCGATTGCTAATAGTAATACAGAACCAGCAAACGCAAACGCCCATTTCTTCTGCGAGATGCCAAACAGAATTAGTGCTACGCTAATAATCATAAACAATACAAAAATTATCCATAACATATTAAATACAATATAACGAAGTATTTAAAAATGTTTTTCTTTTTTTTAAAAAAAGAAAAATAGTGGGGGGAGAAGGTTATAGACCCCCCAAAATCTTTTTAACCCGATTTACATAAACCCAGATATTCCTGCGAATAGGATTAATGCACAAAGGATTAAAGGCACGATAGCTAAAAGTGTTGCTGTAGTTCCTGAGAAATTTCCTGCAGTTATTACTGCGTTAGTAATTAATATCCCGACTACACCAACTACGACAGCTACTACAACTGCTGTAATTGTGTTCATTTATTCACACCCCCTTTTAAAAGTTGTAAAAATATTCATAAATAAGTAATAGGTTTACTATTATATAAAGACCGTTGGTTCTATAGCTTGAATAGAACCTTTGAGAAATAGAAGATTGAAATAATTGAAACCACAATTATCGTGAAGTTGATAAACAGATTATTAAAGTCTGCAATTATGCCAATCAAGAAGAATAGAAAGAACAGGACAAGAATTGCCATCGTATAATTCTTGAGTGCTTTATATTCTTTCAGGTCTTTATATGTCGTCGTCATCTAAATCATAGTCCTTGAGCATTTCCTTTTCTTTGGCTTTGACTTCTGGCTTGATCACTGGTTCTTCTTTCTTTTGTTCTTTCTTCTTTTCTTTTTGCATTATCCAGCCGATGATAATATCCAGCTTCTCGTTCAATGCTTCAAAGTTCTTTCCTGTCTCATAATCCATTTTGTATCACTCCTTTGTTTTTATAATACTAAACTTGTAACCGATAAATGTTCCGATTACTATGCCTAAAAATATCTGGATAAAATCAATCATTTTAACATCTCCAATATTTCTTTTTCTATTTCTTCTCTATATATTATTGCCCCATTTTCTATTGATGTTGGAAATCTATCTCTGTGTTTGTCTAATATTAATTTAATTTTATCTTTTAATTCTTCTTTGTTTATGAAGTGGGTGTCTAATTCTAATTTTCTTTTGCATTCTTCTATTATAAATCTATGATTCTTATGATATATTTTTGACATTACAACCCTGACTATTTTATAATATAACTTTTGTAGTTCTCTATTTTCCTTAGATTTTTGTTCCCACAAATCTTTTATTTTTAATGCTAATTGCCGAGTATCTTCACTTGCAGTCATATATTTTTTTTCAATCATTTCTTATCACTTTCGTTATTTTTTAACATCGGTCAACCCCGCATTCATTAATAAAACTTACAAAATAAGGAACAGTCACTATTATACTAGAAATACAAATTATCCACAAATAAATTATGTTAACACCAAATATTATATTATATTTATAATGCATAAAAAGACTAAAAAGGCACAAATACAAGTTTGTTGACCATATAATCAAATTATAATATTCGTTTAGTTTCATTTTAACAACTCCAAAATCTCTTTTTTTAACTGTAAACCATTTTTATGCCATATATCTATTTTATTAATTTTATCTTTGAGTTCAACTTTATCAATAAATCGCTTGTCTAATTTATTAATAATGTTTTTGGTTGTTGATATACTCATATCAATATATATCTGTTTTTCTTTATTTAATAAAAATTTACTTGGTTTCATTTATCTTCACTCTTTAATATTTTTAATATATTTTGGGTATCTTTAATATGGGATATTAATAATTCGTTTTGTATTAAATATCTATTTTCATAGTTTATTCTTTTTTCTTCCTTTAACTTTAAGATTATATTATCTATATCCTTATAGAAACTATTATGTGTCCATTTCCCATTATATTGCTTTTGCATAGCTTTGTAGCTTTCAAGATAATGTATTATTTTTAGAATCATTTTTTTACCTTTTGTCCACAGCAGGGGCAAACACCATAAGGAATACGATGTATTCCATTACGATTGTTCCAGACGGCAATATTGAAACTGCCAGTCGTAACATTACACTTTACATTATTTCCTTCAAATGTATGATCTGGGATTGTAAATTGAATCTCGTCTATTTTTCGTTGCATTTTAAATCCCTTTTTTCTTTATACTTGCGATTGTCCATTTCCCGTTAATTTTCTTTATACTCATTTTATACATCTCCCTTCTTTATTTTTCTTGAGAACTGTCTGAAATGGTTCCCGCTCTTATTCGTAACTAATTTTCTGGAAATCTCCTGCTCGTTAGGGAACTCCAGGCCTAATGCGTATATCCATTCTAAACATTCAATGACTGTAAGCCTACTAACATTTAAAGCCTTACAGATGTTATAGACCGAAATTATCTCGCCAGGTCGAAGCGTGTGAATATATGCCCTGACTTTTCTGATAGTTTCTAAATTCATTTTTTATATTCCTTCTTTAAAAATTTTATATAGCATTCGTAACTGCAAAAGCGTTCAGACATATCGTTGCTATGGTACTTCCTTAAAAACTTCTTTTTCTTACAGGTTGGGCAAACACCGATATCAGTATCAATCATTTTAAAATCTCCCTACGACCTTTGGGCTTTTGAGTATGCCTTTCTTCAGGACAAACCTTAAACATTTCTTGTGATATGGATAAACCTTACGAAACTTGACTTCTGAACCAAGCTCGAAACAAAAACTACATTTCTCGTGTCTGAACTTTGCTTCCTGTCTTTGTTTGTCTGTAACCTTCTCGGCAAAGCGTGGCGCGTCTTTATCAATCTCATCAGCAATATGCTGAATATCATTACTTACTTTATCAGTAAATTTATCGATTTGTTCATCGACTGCTTTGGAATTGATTAATCTTTTGAAGTTCATAATATCACATTTACAAAAATAATGTGTAACATAGTCTTTAAATACCTTTCGTTTTATACTTTTTTCTAAAATATTCGGACTTCTGTGCATCATTCATACGAGTGAAATCAATTTTCAGTTTTCTTGCACGATATGCGGCTTCCAACTTCTGTAAGCTGATATGTTCTTTCTTGCGTTGGCGATAAGCACTTTCAGTTTCCAAACATTCAGTTGTCCAAACTTTGCCCATAGCTATTACCTTTATTTATTTTATACACGCCATTTCTTGGCTCGTAGATTTCTTGGCTCTTGGTTTTCAAAATCCTGATGGCTTCGTCAATATTATAACTCTTATCCATCTTACCAAGATTAACAAAGTAATCAAATATTTCTTGCTTGGAATATTCTTTGTCTTCAGTTATTATCTCTGGTTCTTCAGATTTTATAGTTTTGTTAGTCTTCCAAGAAATTCCTTCAAAATAATAATATCTCTTACTCTCCCCAAAAATAGTTTCCATACGCTGGCTTTTAATTATTTCATATTTATCTTGCATATCAATAATTACTGCGTTCTTTGAAACATTAGTAGAATAACCATTATTTGCGAGCCAGTCTATATACTTTGCATAAAACTCATAAGTTGCTATGCCTGAACCATAATTCAAATTACAATTCAATTCTACAAACTTACCAAGTGGATTAGATTTTTCTTCGTAGCTTTTAGATTTTTCTTCTGGTGGTAATTCGTTATGAAATTTATTATTTGCTAATAGTAACTTTAATTTTTCTAAACAAATATTTGCAAGTGCTTCAAATTCTGCTTCTGGTATCTTCTTTAGAATATCCCCTTTTTCTGTATATCTTTTTGGGAAATCAATAATTATATACCTGGACATATTACCAAAAGTTTTATCCTGCATTTGTGGGATTGTGTTTGTTGCGATTATTATTTTTGCATAGTTACGAAAATTGAATGATGGTTTATTCTTGAACTGTGCGTTAATGGTATCGCCACCACTCAATCTCTTTAAGATACTGGTTCTATCTAACTTGTGTCCATCAGTTTCGCCAATATAACAAACTAATTTCTTGTAAAGGTTTGCCGTGCCAAACCTATCTTCAGTTAGCGTATGTATATCAGAAGCAGTAATATTATCAAGACCGATAACCTTCTCAAGTATTCGGATATATGTGGATTTACCATTTCTCCCAGAACCGAATAATAAGAAAATTCTGTGTAGTGGATAATCTGGAAGCATACAATATGCAATCAATTCATATAATATTTCTTTATTATCTTCTCCAACCCAATCCGCAAAATAATTATCAATAGTGGGACAACTATGTTCTGCGTTTGGCTTGTATTCATAAGGTATAGGATTAGTTATGAAAAAAGCAGTATATGGATTATATATTAATCCATCTCTATATTGTTCAGGACAGAGTTTATCTATCTGGATATCTTCTTCTATACTATTACCAAAATAAACCAAAGCGTTATTGAAAATAACAGACTGTTTCGGTATTTCTTGGAAATCATCATACTTCTGTCTGCCATACTGCCTATATGCTTCAAGTATCCTATTCTTAACAACTGGCGATAAAAAAGATAGAGAATTATCAAAGTTAGATTTAAAATGATTAACAAGTTTGGTTTCATCAATCATTTCGAACTTAACACCGTTCTGCTTCCAGAAACATTGATTGTTATCATATACTACATCTAAATTAAAATTATATTCCGTCTTCGTAATGGGATCGTATGATATTATACCTTTATAAAAATAGAAGTTTAACTTCCCAAACTCAAACTCTGGCATACCCATAATATCGACCTTTCGTAAATACAGATATACCAACTTATTAAAAAGGTTTCTTGTTTGGATTCCGAACCAAAACATTATTTTTAGTTAGGATTCCTAACACTTATAATATAATATATAATATAATTATTTAATATACATAGGTACTTACTTAGGTATGTATATATCGGCTAAGACTTGAAGTCTTAGGTATAAAAGTTAAGGGTGCCTAAGTAGCTTATATTATATAGGTGGCTTAAACTTTTTTAATGTATTTAGTTTGGATTCCTAACTATTTTAATGTATTTAGTTTGGATTCCAAAGTGTTATGTATAAGTGTTATGTATAAGTGTTATGTATAAGTGTTATGTATAATGATTAAGCCGAATAGTCTGTCTATATATTATTATGGCTAAGCTGTTATGTATAAGTGTTATGCCGAACAGTAACTATCTTATACCGTAGGGTTGGATTGGATTAAGCCGAATAGTAACCTATCACTATTTAAACATTTCTTAACTAATGTTTAATAATAAGTGGTAAAATTTTGGTAATTATGACTCATCATTCAAATATTTACAAAACTTTAGAAGAAGTAGGAGACTATTCATTAGGAAATTTGAAACTTGTATTTAATACCCTACCCAAACTAACCAGAAATGCCTATCCTGGTATAACAGAAGAAGAAGTATTGAGAAATTGTGCCATCATTTCTTGTGCATATCTGTCTGGTGGTAGGATTTCTGAAGTTATAGACTTGAAAGTTAAGAACATATCTAAAGAAGAAGACTGGTTGATCGTTAGACTACCCAACAGGAAAAACCGAAGGCTACATTACAAGGATATTATTGTTAATATTAAAGTAGAGAAAGTATTTATAAGATACCTGGTAAAATACTTTGTCAAGAGATCTTTGGACAGAGAACAAGATGATTATCTTTTCAAGTCTGATAGACAAAGAAGGATCTGTCGGACTACTGCATACTTGATATTTAAAAGAATAGTAAAGACTAACCCGCACTTCTTCAGGAAGTTAAGGGCTTCGCACTTGCTTGAGTATTACGGCTTTGATGCCAAGATGCTACAACAATATCTTGGTTGGTCAAGCATCATCAGTTCAGAACCATACCTAAAGATTTCCAAGTTCGGTATGAAGGCAAGATATATGGAAAACTCCGAGAGAGTAAAAAAATTAATAGGAGATGATTAGATGAAAAAGAACTATCCGTTTTTGATTTCGCTGATTGTGATGTTTGCAACACTACCGTTTGATTTCCCTAATTGGTTAGCAACTATATTGGGTTTACAAATCTGGGTAAATTTCGCTTGGGCTTTATATCTTTTGATAAAATAATAACCTTTATAAAACAATATGGTATAATATATGTATGACATTACAAACTATCAGGGCTGAACCCCTACCAACGCCAGGAATTGGCACAGGCAAGTTTGTAGAAGTTAATGGCGTTAGTGCTTATCAGCCACCAGGAACTACTGTTTCTTTTAGACCATCTGGTGGTGGTTCTCGAACGATTAAACGAAAGGTAACGCTTCCTGCAAAAAAGAAAATGACTTATCAAGAAGCGAATATCCCAGAAGAAAAAGAACCGACAATTGCGATGAAACAAGTTTTCGGCTCAACTGTGGAACAGCGTAGAACCTATGTTCGTGAGACACAAGATTATAATAAAAAAATTAAAGATGCGAAAGCCGAGATTGATAAATACAATCAGGCTGTTGAAGAATGGAATACCAAAGGCAGATTCCAGACAGTAACACAAAAAGTTACTGAACCAAGAAGCTACGAAATCACAATCGCACCAAGCGATAAGAAAGCAACCACAATTTCAAAAGGGCTACAGGAATTTATAATGAAACAGCCAGAATATAAATCCCCTGCACAAAGCCAAATACTTATGGATTATAAGTTTGGTGGGATTCAAGAATCAAAATTTACTGCCCCAACAACTTTGAAGACGATTACAGGTTATACTTCAACTACAAAAGAATTTAAGTTGCCAGAAAAAAAAGTTTATAAGTCTGGCGAGTTTGGGATTGGGACAACTGCAGAACCACCAAAGCAGGATTTGAAGTTTTTATTTACTGAACCAAACCTCTATAGAGAACGAATGAAAGTTAAGGCAGAAGGATTAACTAAATACACGCCAGCATTAAGTGTAGAAAAATTAAAAGCGTTAGGATTAGGTTTTTATGGAACTACAATTGTATCTTCTGCACAGCTCGGTTCTGGGCTTGGTAGAGACCCTATTGGTACTATTAAGAATGTTCCGAAAGGCATTTTAGAAACTTTTAATCCTGTGAGATACTATCAAGGATTAAAGACCGACCCATACACTACTGTTGGAGAAGTTGGTGGGCAAGTATTCACTGCATACTCTTTAGGATATACTGGCAAGTCTATTGGCAAAGCTACGAGAAATGTTTATTATAGAACTTTTGGCAAACAACAGTTTGATGTTTATGACCCAGAAGTTCTTGCAGGGATTAAGAAATTCCCAGATGTGAAATCAACTGCGGAAACAATTAAGAGATTTGAAGCTACAAGAACGCAAACTCAATTTCCTGAACTTAAAGGAAAAATTGTAGGAATATCTTCGACAAAGTTTCCGGGCAAAATTAATGTTGTAAAAACCAAAGCACAGTTAGGTCAGCCACTAATTGAAGATGGCGGTCAGTGGTTTACAAGTCTTGGTAGGGGTTCGCCACATTTCACAGGGCTAACAAATAAACCACCAAAATTTAAATTTACATTAAACCCATTTACAAGAGACCCAAGACCATCAGCTATGGTTGGTGGCTTTGAAAATGTTTCGTATGTTCCTGGTAAGGTTTTAAAAGTTCCAGGCTTTGGTGCAGTTTCTAAATATACAGCATCTAAGTCTGGCACAAGCACATTGTTTGTTACTAAAAGGGGTATGATTGGTCAGCAGGAGATTGCCCCACAATATTTCAAACTTGGTGGGAGATTATTAAAAGAGAAAGGGACTATTGAAGAACAGTTAATCTCTCCAGGCACTACAAGATATTTAGATGTTGGCAAGAAATTATATTATACAGAGATTTATGGAGAGATTGTTCCTTTGCGTGTGGTTACGCCAGTAAAGACCAGTTTCTTCAAAGGTCTTTTGAAACAGCCAACGAATATACTTAAGAAGACATATAGTGCAAAGGACTTGGCAAAAGCACAATCCGAAACTGCACAGTATTATAGTAACATTAGCAGTAACATAAAAACTGTTTCGCCATCTGTTGCACCGTTTGTTTATTATAAGAGTTCTGCAAGTAGCTATAGACCACTATCTACCACGAGCATTTTACCAAGTAGTTATAGACGCCCGACAAAAAATATTTATAGTCCAGTGGTTTCTACACCGCAACCAATAGTTAGTAGAACCTATTCTGTAAGCGGTACAAGTACAGGATATTCAACTACTACAAGCTATTCTCCAAGTTACGCACCAAGCTACACACCAACTTCGCCAAGTTATTATTCAACACCACCAGCTTTGAAAGTAACACCAAGACCTTCAACAACTGCAAGACCGATATTTAAAGGCAGACTTGATAAAAATAAAAGGATAGAAGACCGACCGTATGATACCTTCGTGTTGCATAAGGGCAACTGGATTAAAGCTAATAAGAGTAATGAGAAAAGCAACTACTTCGGTGCGTTAAAGCTTGGTGCAGAGATCACAGACAACTCTTCATCAAGAAGCTTCAAGATTAAGCCAACGACTGGAAAGGTTACCAATTACTATCCTTACCAGCCACAGTTGATTAAATTCTACCAGCCGAGCAAGACTGGTAAGCCAAAGCTAACTACGGCATTTATAGAAAAGACAAAATATTTAATTGATACACAAGGCGAGAGACAACAGATTACTGCTAAAGGTATCATAGCAAACAGGAGAAAAAATAAAGGAGTGTTTGGATTATGAAAAAACAAAAGGGATTCGTAGATATTTTAATGATGGGCGCAGTATTTGTATTACTGATGTATGTCTTTATACAGATTTTCAATCCGTTCGTGAACATTCTCTCGCCAGTCGCAGAGAGTATGGAGAACGGTGCAACCACTATGGTGCTTATCTACTTGATACCAGTCGTTCTTGTCGGAATGTTCTTGTGGTATATAGTAGTGAGATTTAAATCATCTATGCAGGGATTTTAGAAAAACAAAATTGGGGGGAAATAAATATGACTAAATGGATAGTAGAATCAACTTCTGAAGGCAAAACCAGAAAAGAAACAATTAATTCAAAAGATGGTATTTTTAAGGAGACTGATACCGTTATGGATATAAGTAGAAAATACGAAAACTATTGGAATCAAGATAAATATCAACCAAGAGTGCGTGTTATTTCTGTTGTTAAAATTACAGAAGGACAAACGAGAGTTATCAGAAATAACATACAAAGGACGGTTGTTCCAAGTCAAATAAGAAAACCACAGCAACACAAACCAGGAATATTAAATATGGAAAGACCATCAATACTTGGCAATTCAAGTTTTGGTTTCCAGAAACATAAAAATGGAATGGCAGATCCACTTATAAGGTTTAAAAAATTATTGAGATGATTATGAAACCTAAGAATGCAAGAGAGTTCCTGGAACAGCTAAAGAGAGAACGGTTCAGCCATGTTTCCGTTACCCCTGTTCCACAGTTCTCTTATCGTCTGCCGAACATCGATAGACCAAAAATATTAAGGAGAAGACTATGAACTCTAAACTTAAATACCTGTTTGTGTTTATGTTCTTATTCATAACTATGAGTACGGTGTCTGCACATACTATTAGAGTTAATTTCTACGACGAAAACACCTTAATAGCAATACCAACTGTTACAATTACAGATGCAAACGGTTCAACGTATACAAGTGATGTTAATGGACTTTGGACAGCAAGTTTAACTGGTGCAAAATCGTTTGAGATTTCTAAAGCAGGTTATGATACCAGACCCTTTGAGTTCTACTTCAAGGCCGATGCCAACTATAATTTCCTACTAAGTCCAACAGGAACAGACAGCGATATTGAATTTACTGTCCTTGATACAAGCAATAATGCTTGGAATAATAAATATTTAATGTTTAATACTAATGGAGAACCAGACAAACGGGTCAATCGTTATGACTTTGATATATTTATTACCAGTCGTAATGGTCGGGTTCTTTATTTGGGGAATGTCTAACAAAGTTAGAGAACAAAGATACTGATAATTATGCCTTGTAAAAAAAAAGAGAAAAAAATAATTATGACTAAAAATTTAAATTATTTATTTGTGTTTATATTTTTAGTTATAACTATGAGTTTTGTTTCTGCAGAATTAACTGATGTACTTCTTAGTCATTGGTCTGGTTATACAGATTCCGACACTTCGGTTGGTCAAAATACAGGTTCAACTTGCAGAGCATTTGAAATATATACTGGAAATAATGGATATAATCCAAATATAACTACTATTACTCTTAAGCTAAGTAAGCTTGGAACAGGAAAGGATTTTATTATTAAAGTCTATACTATAAGTCCAACAACGCATAATCCAGTAGCACAAGTTGGAACTGGTACAGTAACAGTTTCTGCAAGCGGGTTAACAACTACTCCTACAGATTATAATCTCACATTTTCAACACCGATAGGTGTAACTGACAATAATAGATATTATGTTACAGCATGCTCAACTGCTGGAGTTGACGGAAGTAATTATTCTAAAATTGGTGGAGACTATGTTACAACTAATGGACTATACAGAACTTCAAGTGCTGATGGAGCAACTTGGGCAACTGCAAATCCAGATTATAACTATTACTACTATTTATATGGGGTTCAGCCGGTACCACCACCAACTGCTAATTATCCTGCGGGAACATACCCTAATGGTGTCGTGGTAGCACTATCACAAGACCAAAACTATGATATTTATTATACTCTTGATGGAAACGCCCCAGATAATACAGACACATTATATACCGCTCCTATTACCATAAGTTCAACAACAACTTTAAAGGCAATAGCTTATGACAATTCCGATTATTCCTCAGTTTTAACTAACTTATATGAAGTAAGACCGTACTTAACAACTTTCACATTTAAAGACGAAAATACCACATCAGCAATACCTACAGTTACGATTACAGACTCAAACGGTTCAGTTTATACTTCTGACGGTTCTGGGATTTGGTCGTTGAGTTACAGCGGAGCGAAGTCATTTGATATTTCAAAAACAGGATATGATTCAAGACCTTTAGAGTTTTATTTTAATGCAGATGCAAACTATAACTTTTTATTAAACCTAACAGGATTAGACTCAAACATTGGATTTATTGTAAAAGATTCAAATGATAATTTATGGACTAATAAATATTTAATGTTTAAAACAACAGATGGAAATATAATTAATTCAATTCTCACATCTTCTTCAGGCACAGCAACAGCCAGTATATTAGCTAACGGGGACTATAACGCTTTGCTCTACGATGCAACAGGAACTCTGGTTGATACCTACGAGAAGACAACAGTTACCGTTAATAAGCCAAAAGACGAAAAGACATCAGCGTTAATCTCTCCATACGATATTTATGTTTCTGGGCTATTACAGTATAGCCTAACCAACAAGTCTGAAAGTTCTGTAACCTTTAATGTGTTTGCAGGAACGACAGACTTCTATACTTTTACTGCAGTAGATTATAATGCAACAGTTGCTGACCAGAAGTATATACCTAAAACTTATTTCGTGCAAGTGCCTATGGGTAACGACTACGAGTCCGCAGTTACCTATACGCCATACCTGTTACTAAAGACTGATGGGATAGTCCCTAAAGTTGTAGTGTTAGACCAGCTGAACAGGACAATCGAGAACGCACAAATCTATGTTTCTAAAAATGTCGGTGGCGTTCTAACGATTGTGGAGAGCGGTAATACCTTCTCGAACGGTGCGTTCAATTTCTCGGCATACCCGTTAGATGTTTATTATTTGACCGTTTACTATAACGGAACGGACTACGGCACATTCTCTGTGCAACCACGAGAGAGTTCGGATATATTTTATATCAAGATAGACAGAACGACTGCTGAAGATGTTGCACAAAAACTATTAATCCAAACTAATTTAGATGATACCAGCAGATATCAGAACAGGGACACTAACATTAATGTGCTTGGGACAATCACGAGTAACTTCAATTATATTACTGATTATAATGTGAATGTTTATGAAAGGGGTAATCTTGTATATTCAGTTAATACTGTTACAACAGGGTTATCAATAGATGTTAATCAGTTTGTAGATGTGAATCTAATACCAGACTATGTGCATAGTGCAGTCATTAAGGTTATAGTTAATTATAGTATCGCAGGGGTAACTGGTAGTCAGACATTCAGTAAGAATATAATGATAACCGACAGCCCCGATGTGATTGGAACTATTGAAGATGCACAGACCGAGATTGGCCAGCCCTTATCTATGTTTATCGCATTAGCAGTCGCAATTATGCTAATGGCAGTCCTAATCTTTTCTGGTATCATAACCGACCCGGCGATTTTGGCGATCTTTGGTGCGCTGGTTATCGGAGTGTTTATGATGCTCGGGTTCTTGGATATCGGCGTTGTAGTGTTAGGTATGGATATTGG
>ENA-UOWO01005750-UOWO01005750.1-activated-sludge-metagenome-genome-assembly--contig:-NODE-5750-length-12987-cov-6.665404_pt1 | contig 12987 bp, 11 predicted proteins | sample MGYA00238148_ERZ761564 | MGnify/ENA primary metagenome ERZ761564 (study PRJEB28885, sample SAMN05720194) | activated sludge metagenome | isolation source: Anaerobic digester | place: USA...
CCGCCGGCCACCAACTGGGCCAGCCGCTGCGAATCGGCCTGGTCGTAGATGGTGAACGTGGTCTTCAGGCCGATCTGGGTGGCCTCGGCCCGCAGGATCCGCACGCACATCGAGTGGAACGTGGACACCCACATCGACCGGCCCCGGCCGCCGACCAGATCGGTGACCCGGTCCTTCATCTCGCGGGCGGCCTTGTTGGTGAAGGTGATCGCCAGGATCTCCCCCGGCTGGGCGCCGCCGACGGCCAGCAGGTAGGCGATGCGCCGGGTCAACACCCGCGTCTTGCCCGAGCCGGCCCCGGCCACCACCAGCAGCGGGGCGCCGCGGTGCTCGACCGCCTCCCGCTGCGGCGGGTTGAGCCCGTCCAGCAGTTCGGCGGCGCGTTGCCGGGCGCGCTCCCGCGCCCGGTCGGCCGGCGGGGGCGTGGGCTCGGAGAGGCCGAAATCGGCGGGAAGGTCGAACAGGCTCGTCATGACGGTGCTCACGCTACCCGCCGCCCCCGACAGCGACGGCGCACCGCGCGAAGCCGCGCACTCGATCACCTGTTCGGGCGCACCCCGCCCACCCCCCTTGGTGTTGATCATGGGAAGGGTGCGGTGATGGCGCGCCGATAACGGCATTCTGGCCATGATCAACACCAAGGAGAGGGGGCGCGCCCTCGGGGGGTGGCCGGGCGGCGGGGTCGTGTGGTCTACTGATCGCGTGTCCAGCCACGCCGACTCCCGCCGCCCGCAGCGGCCCGAGTTTTTTTATGGGTACCGGATCCCGGTGCCCGTCGAAGGCTGAACCACCCGCCCAGACGACGCCCCGAGGTCCACGAGACCCGGGGCGTTTTTCGTGCCGGCCGATCGCGGACGAGGGGCAAGGAGGATCATCATGACCAGTGCCCTGACCGCCCCGCAGTCGACCGAGAGCAAGCTTCCGGTGCATCTGCGGACCAGATCGACCATCACGGAGCCGGACATCGTCGCCAGCGAAACGCCCGAGGAAGTGCCCGTCCCGGACAGTCAGGAGGGGATCGACGAGCTGCGCGTGGAGATCGACGAGATCGACGCCAAGCTGGTCGAGCTGATCCTGCGGCGCACCGCCATCTCGCACGCGATCGGCCGGGCCCGCAAGAGCCTGGGCGGACCGAAGATCGTCTACAGCCGGGAGATGGCCGTGCTGGAGCGCTTCCGCGCCCTCGGTCCGGCCGGCACCGACCTGGGCATGATGCTGCTGGCCATGGGCCGAGGCAAGCTCGGCCGCAAGTAGTCGGCGCCGGGTTCAGACCAGCCGGCGGTCGGAGGCCCACCGGGACAGCTCGTAGCGGTTCGACTTCTGGGTCTTGCGCAGCACGCTCGACACGTGCGTCTCGACCGTCTTGATCGAGATGAACAGCTGCGCGGCGATCTCCTTGTACGCGTACCCCCGGGCCAGCAGCTTGAGCACCTCGCGTTCGCGGGGCGAGAGCAGGTCCAGCTCGGGGTCGGTGATCGGGGCCGGCGAGCCCCGGTCGGAGAACGCGTCCAGCACGAACCCGGCCAGCCGCGGCGAGAACACCGCGTCCCCGGCGGAGACCCGGACGATCGCGTCCGCGAGTTCCCGGCCGGAGATCGTCTTGGTGACGTAGCCGCGCGCGCCGGCCCGGATGACGGCGATGACGTCCTCGGCGGCGTCGGACACCGACAGGGCCAGGAACACGACGTCGGGCAGCTTGCTGTGGACCTGCTCGAGCACCGAACGGCCGCCCCCGTCGGGCATGTGCACGTCCAGCAGGACCACGTCGGGCGGGTTCGAGGTGATCCGGACGACCGCCTCCCCGACCGACCCGGCCTCGCCGACGACCGCGATCCGATCGTCGCCCAGGCCGGCCAGTTCGGCCTTGACCCCGGTCCGGAACAGGGCGTGGTCGTCGACGACGAACACGCTGACGGGCTGGCTCATGAGCTGACATCCCCTTGTCGCTGGCTGGCGCCGGGCGCGGGTTCGGCGCCGGTCTCGCGATCACGCACGGGCATGGTCAGTTCGATCTCGGTGCCGTCGCCGGGCGCGGACCGCACGGTCGCGGTGCCACCGTGCCGTTCCATCCGACCACGGATCGACTCGGCCAGACCCCGCCGGTCCGATCCCACCACGGATTGATCGAAACCGATGCCCCGGTCCCGGACGAACACGCTCGCGGTGCCGTCCTCGATCTCGGCGTACACGCTGACCTCCTCGACCTGCGCATGCTTGGCCGCGTTGACCATCGCCTCCCGCGACGCCGCGACCAGCGCGTTGAGGTGCTGATCCATGCCCGCGTCGCCGACGATCACTGGTGTGACCGCCAGGTTGTAGGTGTCCTCGACCTCGCCGGCCGCCTCGGCCAGGCTGGCGGCAAAGGTCTGGTCGACCGGCGCCGGCGAGTCCGCGGTGCCGTGCCCGGCGGCGTACCCGGCCGGCCCGTACAGCCACGTGCGCAGCTGCCGCTCCTGGCTGCGGGCCAGCCGCAGCACCTCCTTGCTGTCCCCGGCCTGCCGCTGGATCAGGGCCAGCGTCTGCAACACCGAGTCGTGCAGGTGCGCGGCGATCTCGGCCCGCTCCTTCTCCCGGATGCGGCCCTGCCGCTCGTCGCCCAGGTCCCGGACCAGGCGCACCCACCAGGGGATGGTGATGACGGCGACGCCGACCAGGGTCAGCACCACGGCCAGCAGCGCCGACTGCACGGCGGTGAAGTCGACCTGACCCAACGCGAACACCGACAGCCCGCCGACGACGAGCACGCAGCCGCCGATCAGCCGCCACCAGGACGCCCGGCTCGGGCCGACGATGCCGGCCGCGCTGCGCCGCCAGCGGGCCCGGCGGGCGTCGTCGGCCTCGCGCCAGATGAAGGCCGCGCCGATGGCGGCCAGGCCCAGCGGGCCGAGGACCACCCCGAGCGAATCGCCCAGGCCCAGGGCGGCCACCACGATGAGGATGGCCACCCCGACCGCGGCGATGCCCAGCGCCTGCCGGCGTTCGACCGGGCTCGGCGGCTCCGGCGCGGGCGCATCCGGCGACGCCTGCGGGACGAAGATCCACAGCAGCCCGTAGGCCAGCACCCCGGCGCCGCCCATCAGGGCCAGCAGCACGAACGCGACCCGCACCCACAGCACCCGCACCCGCAGGTGGTCGGCGATGCCCCCGGCCACCCCGCCCAGTACGCGGTAGTCGCGGCGGCGGCTCAGCTTCGGGATCCCGTCGGCGGTGTACCGGCTGCCGACCGGGACCCGGGGGGAGGCCGGCGCATCGACCGCAAGGTCGGGCCGGGACGCCCCCGCGAGGTCGGGCCGGGACACCCCCGCCGGGTCGGGGGTGACGACGGGAATGGGCTGGGTGGCCGGCTCGCCGGCCCGATCCGGGATCGGTCCGGCGGCGGGAGCGTCGGCGGAGGGGGCGGCCGGGTCGGTGGCCTGGTCGGCGGCCACCTCGGGCGGGCGCTGGCCCGTCCGGGCGGCGCGGCGCAACGCAGGCATGGATTTCACCTCTCCAGAGTCACACGAGAGTGGCCTGAGTGGTATGCGGGTTCACCCTGGATCGGGGAACCAGGGTGATCCCCGATGGTGGTCGACCGGCCCGGCCGCGCACGCTGGTAGCCATGAGCACAGCACACGAACAGCCCGCCGGGCCCGGCGCCGCCGGCGGAGACTGGTGGTCGCGGCGCCCCCGTCGTTCGGGCACTGACCGCAAGATCGCGGGTGTGGCCGGCGGCATCGGCCGGGTCTTCGGGGTCGACCCGGTCCTGATCCGGGTTGCCTTCGTCGTCCTGACCATCTTCGGTGGCTTCGGCTTCCTGCTGTACGTGCTGGGCTGGCTGCTGCTGCCCGCCGACGGCGACGAGGTCTCCCCCGCCGAAGCGCTGCTCGGCCGCGGCCGGTCGGCCACGCCGCCGATCGTCGCGCTCGCCCTGGCGATCGTCGCGCTGATCTCCGTGCTGTCGATGTTCTCCTGGGGTCTGCCGTTCTGGCCGCTGGTGATCGCCGGCGTGGTGGTCGTGCTGATCGTCCGAAACAAGAGCCGTTCCTGCGCCAAGGGCAGCACCCCGCCGTGGGTGGACCAGTGGTCGAGCAAGGCCGCCGAGACCGGCCGGTCCTGGGGTGAGCAGGCCGAACAGTGGGTGGCCCGCCAGCCGTGGTCCGGGTCGACGGACGCGGCCGGTTCGAGCGGGCAGTCCGGCCCGCAACCCGCCGCCTCGCCGTTCGACCGGCCCGCGTTCTGGGACGAGAAGGCCGACGGGACCCCGCCGGCGGAGCGGGTCAACCTGCGCAAGGACGAGCCCGGCTCGCCGACCGCCGGGCCGGCCCAGCCGCCGGCCTGGGATCCGCTGGGGGTCGCGCCCTTCGCCTGGGACCTGCCCGAACCGGCGGCCCCGCCGCCACCGCCGGCCCCTCGCCAGCGGTCGGTGATCGGCCGGGTCACCCTCGGAGTGGTGCTGCTGGTCGGCGGCCTGGCCACGGTCGGCATCCTGCAGGGCTGGTGGGCCCTGAGCTGGGCCGGGGTCGCCGCCCTCGCCCTGGCCGTCGTCGCCGTCGGCCTGCTCATCGGCTCGCTGCGCGGCCGGGGCGGCTCGCTGATCGGGCCCGGGATCTTCCTGTCCCTGGTGACGCTGGCGCTGACCATCACCGGGATCAACGGCACCACCGGCTACGGCCAGCAGACCTGGGTACCGACCACGGTCGCCGCCGCCGAGCAGGACTTCGTCCTCAACGGCGGGCAGGGCACGCTGGACCTGCGGCAACTGTCGGTCACCCCCGGCCAGAGCGTGGACACCGAGGTGACCGTCCGGGCCGGTCAGGCCACCGTCATCGTGCCCGCGGACGCCAACGTCAACCTGACCTGCTCGGCCAATGCCGGCGAGATCGACTGCCTGGGCCAGACCCAGGACGGCCTGCAGCAGGAGGTCAGCACCACCCAACGGGGCTCGTCGGACGAGGGCACCATCAATCTGACGGTGCACGTCGGAGCCGGCCAGGCGACGGTGCGCCATGGCTGAGTCCACCACCACGACCGGACGCCGGCGCGGCGTCAACTGGATCGGACTGCTGTTCTCGCTGGCCTTCCTGGCCGTCGCGTCGGTCGGCTTCACCGGAAACCCGTTCTGGCTGTTCACCGAGTGGACCAAGTGGGTGGTCGCCGGGATCGTGGCCGCCGTCGGGATCGGGCTGCTGCTCACCGCGCTGCCCGGTCGGGGCCGCCAGCCCCGCTGACCGAGCAATCGACCGGCCCCGCCTCCGGGAGGCGGGGCCGGTCGGCGTCTGCGCCCGGGGTCAGCCCGCCCCGACCACCCGCGCCGGCCCGGGCCCGCCGACGGCCGACCGCCCGACCAGCAGGGCCAGCGCCCCCAGCCCGGTCGCGATCACCGCGGTCCCGGCCAGGGCCACCCCGGAGGCCGGGTCGCCCAGGCCGACCAGCGGCGCGGTCACCGCGCCCAGCGCGAACTGGGTCAACCCGAGCAGGGCGGACGCCGAGCCGGCGATCCGGCGATGCCGGTCCATGGCGATCGCCGACGCGTGCGGCAGCGCGAAGCCGACCGCGGACACCATGACGAACAGCGACACCAGCACCATCGCCAGACCCCACCCGGCAGCCACGGTCACGGCCAGCAGCATCGCCCCGAGCAGACCCTGGACGACCCCGAGGGACAGCAACCACAGCGAGCTGACCCGGCGCAACAGCAGCCGGCCGACCTGGGTCGCGGCGACGATGCCCAGCGCGTTGAGCGCGAAGCACGCGCTGAACCACTGCGCGGACAGACCGAACCGGTCCTGCAGCAGGAACGGCGACGCGGAGATGTAGCCGAACATCGCGGCAGTGACCAGGGAGCCGGCCAGCACGCAGCCGACGTACCCACGGTCGCGGACCAGCGTGCCGAACGCCCGGCGGGTGGCGCCCAGGCCGCCGGCCGAGCGCCGCGACGGCGGCAGGGACTCGCGGATGACGAAGAACGCCAGCACCAGCAGCACCACCCCGATGCCGGCCAACACCCAGAACACCGTCCGCCAGGTCCCCACCCGCAGGATCTGCCCGCCGATCACCGGGGCCAGGATCGGCGCCAGCCCGTTGATCGAGGCGACCGCGGCGAAGAACGAGGCGGCCGCCTTGCCGGTGAACAGGTCGGCGATCACGGCCCGCCCGATGACGATCCCGGCCGCTCCGGCCGCGCCCTGCACCAGCCGCAGCCCGATCAGCAGCGTCATCGACGTTGTCACCGCGCACAGCGCGCTGACCAGCGCGAACAGGGCCACCCCGAGCAGCAGCGGGCGGCGCCGGCCCAGCCGGTCCGAGAGCGGGCCGGTGATCACCTGGCCGACGGCCAGCCCGATGATGCAGGCGGACAGGCTGAGCTGGGCGGCCGCGGCGGTGGAGTTCAGCTCCCCCGGGAGCACCGGCAGGGCCGGCAGGTACATGTCCAGGCACAGCGGCCCGAACGCCGACAACGACCCGAGGGCAACGATCAGCCAGACCCGCGACCGGCCGGCCGCGTGCTCGTCCCGGGTCACCGCCGGGCGCTCACTCCCACTCGATGGTGCCCGGCGGCTTGCTGGTGATGTCCAGCACGACCCGGTTGACCTCGCTGACCTCGCCGGTGATCCGGTTGGAGATCCGGGCCAGCAGGTCGTAGGGCAGGCGGGACCAGTCCGCCGTCATCGCGTCCTCGCTGGAGACCGGGCGCAGCACGATCGGGTGGCCGTAGGTGCGGCCGTCGCCCTGCACCCCGACCGAGCGCACGTCGGCCAGCAGCACGACGGGGCACTGCCAGATCTGCTCGTCCACCCCGGCCGCGGTCATCTCCTCGCGGACGATCGCGTCGGCCGCCCTCAGCACCGCCAACCGGCCGGCGTCGACCGCACCGATGATCCGGATGCCCAGGCCGGGTCCGGGGAACGGGTGCCGCTTGACCATCGCCGCGGGCAGGCCGAGTTCGGCGCCCAGGGCCCGGACCTCGTCCTTGAACAGCGCCCGCAGCGGCTCGACCAGCTGGAACTGCAGGTCGTCGGGCAGGCCGCCGACGTTGTGGTGGGACTTGATCGTCGCGGTGCCGGTGCCGCCGCCGGACTCCACCACGTCCGGGTACAAGGTGCCCTGGACCAGGAACTTCACCCCGCCCTCGGCCGCGTTGATCTCGGCGGCCGCGGTTTCGAAGACCCGGATGAACTCGCGGCCGATGATCTTGCGCTTGGTCTCGGGCTCGGTGATGCCGTCCAGGGCGGCCAGGAACCGCTGCTCGGCGTCCACGGTCACCAGGTGGATGCCGGTGGCCGCGACGTAGTCGCGCTCGACCTGCTCGCGCTCCCCGGCCCGCAGCAGGCCGTGGTCGACGAACACGCAGGTCAGCTGGTCCCCGACGGCCCGGTGCACGAGGGCGGCGGCGACCGCGGAGTCGACCCCGCCGGACAGCGCGCAGATCACCTTCTCGGTGCCGACGACCGCGCGGATGGCGGCCACCTGCTCGTCCAGGATGCTCTGCGGGTTCCAGTCCGGGATGATGCCGGCGACGTCGTACAGGAAGCGCCGCAGGACGTCCTGGCCGTGCTCGGTGTGGGCCACCTCGGGGTGGTACTGGACGCCGGCCAGCCGCCGGTCCAGGTTCTCGAACGCGGCGATCGGGGTGTCCGGGGTACTGGCGGTGACGGTGAACCCGTCGGGGGCGGCCGACACCGCGTCGCCGTGGCTCATCCAGACGGTCGCCCGGGCCGGCAGGTCCCGCAGCAGGGTCGCGTCCGGAGCGCCGACGGACAGGTCGGTGGCGCCGTACTCGCGGCGGCCGGTGCGGGCGACGGTGCCGCCCAGCGCCCGGGCCATCGCCTGGAAGCCGTAACAGATGCCCATGACGGGGATCTCGGTGTCGAACAGGGCCGGATCGACGGCCGGCGCGCCGTCGGCGTACACGCTGGACGGGCCGCCGGACAGGATCACCGCGGCCGGCTCGCGGGCCGCGATCTCGGCGACGGTCGCGGTGGAGGGCACGATCTCGGAGTAGATGTTCGCCTCCCGGACCCGGCGGGCGATCAGCTGCGCGTACTGCGCCCCGAAATCGACCACCAGCACCGGATTCGGATGGGCGGCGGGCTGGTCGGGCACGGCGGTTGCCTCTCGCTGGTGGGGCCTCGCGGGTGGACGACACACCGGTGGCAGGTCACAGGTGGGACGTCGCCGGTGCGATCGCGGAACCGGCGGAGTCTATCGAAGCCCGCTGGTCCGCCGATCGCGCTTGGGTCGCCGCAACCCGGCCGCGGTGAGCCGCCGTACCAGTTCCCGGGCCTCCACCGGCACCGCGCCGGCCCCGATCAGCGCCTGGTAGCGCTCGTCGGGCACGTCGTAGTGGTCGTGGTCGAACCCGCGCGGCGGGATGCCGTTGGCCGCGGCGAACGCGTGCAGTTCGGCGTAGGAATGGTCGCTGACCAGGTGCGACCAGCGCCGGCCGTGGGCCGGCCAGCGTGGCGGATCGATCAGCACGGTCACCGGATGAGCGTAGAGCGCATCATGGCGACGTGACGTCGACGACGCAGGAACGCCCCACCGAGGTCGGCCCTCGCCGGTCCCGGGTGTGGCGCGGCGGGGCGGTGGTGGCCGCCGACGTGACGGTGGCCGAGATCACCGAGCAGCTGGAGGGCGACGAGGCGACCCGGGCCTGGTGGTGGGTGCCGCGCACGGCCGAGGCGCTGCGGCCCACCGCCGAGCTGTTCGCCCTCGACGGTCTGGCCGTGGACGACGTGCTCTCCGACCGGGAGCCGCCCAAGCTCGACACGGTCGGCCGCACCGTGCTGCTGATCGGCGCCCTGGTCTCGTTCGATGCCGGTGCCGAGGAGCTGCGCCGGGATCCGGTGGCGGTGCTGGCCACCGACCGGATGCTGGCCGTCGTCGCCGACGAATCGGCCGGCGCCGCGCTGACCCGGCGGCTGGCCGAGAACACCACGGTCCTCAGCGCCGACGGGGTCGCCGCCGGGCTGCACCTGCTGCTGGACACGATGGTGCACTCCGAGACCAAGACGCTGCTGGCCATGGAGGACGCCGCCGACGAGCTGACCACGTCGCTGTTCGACGACAAGCCGATGAACCGCGCGGACCAACTGCGCGCTTTCCGGCTGCGCCAGTCGATCGCCGCGCTGCGCCGGGTGAGCGCGCCGATGGCCGAGATCCTGCTCGATCTGTCCGGTGCGGCGGCCCGCGCGGCGGCCGACGACGACCCGCTGGCCGACCTGCTGCACGGCGGGGTGATCCGCCGGATGCAGGACGTCTGCGACCACGCCCAGCACGCCGCGGCCGAGACGAACACCCTGCGCGAGCTGCTCAGCTCGGCCTACGAGACGAACCTGGCCCTGTCCGACGTGCACCTCAACGTGATCATGAAGAAGCTCTCGGCCTGGGCGGCGATCATCGCCGTGCCCACCCTGATCACCGGGTTCCTCGGGATGAACGTGCCCTACCCGGGTTTCGGCGACGGCCAGGGCTTCCTGGCCGGGCTGACGGTCATGGTGCTGGCCGTGCTCACCCTGTTCGTGCTGTTCAAGCGCAGAGGCTGGCTGTAGGCCGCGATCTGATCGCCGGGCCCGGACGGTCAGGCGCGGACGGTCAGGCCGACCTTCTGGAACTCCTTGAGGTCGGAGTACCCGGCCTTGGCCATCGCCCGGCGGAGCGCGCCGAACAGGTTGGTCCGGCCGTCGGCGCCCAACGCCGGGCCCCGCAGCAGCTGGGCCAGCGGCACGTCGGCCGGGCCGACCGGCGCGGCGAACCCGCGCGGCAGCACCGGGTGCGCCGCAGTGGTCGGCCAGTACCAGCCTGCCGCCGGTGCCTCGGCCGCCCAGGTCAACGGCTCCCCCAGCATCACCGCATCGGCGCCGCAGGCGATCGCCTTGGCGATGTCGGCGCTGGACTCGATCCCGCCGGCCGCGATGACGTGCACGTACCGGCCACCGGTCTCGTCCAGGTAGGAGCGGCGGGCCGCGGCCGCGTCGGCGATGGCGGTGGCCATCGGCACGGCGATGCCCAGCACCTCGTCGGTGGTGGTGGTCGTGCCGTGCCCGGTGCCGACGATCACCCCGGCCGCGCCGGTGCGCATCAGGTGGGTGGCGGTCTTGTAGTCCGAGCAGCCGCCGACGACGACCGGCACCTCCAGCTCGGAGATGAACGACTTGAGGTTCAGCGCCCGGCCGTCGGCCCGCACGTGCTCGGCGGAGATGATCGTGCCCTGGATGACCAGCAGCTCGACCCCGGCCGCGATGACCGGACCGGCCAGCGCGGCCGCGTTCTGCGGGGACAGCCGCACCGAGACGGTGCCGCCGCCGTCGCGCAGGCTGTGGATGGCCTCGGTGAGCAGGTCGATCGAGACGGGTGCGGCGTAGGCCTGCTGAATCGCGGCGATCACCTCGTCCGGGTCATCGGCTACCGCCGCCCGCTCCAGCAGCTCGTCGATGACCTTCTGCGGATCGGCGTGCCGGGCCCACAAGCCCTCGCCGTCCAGCACGCCCAGACCGCCGAGCGCGGAGACCTCCGCGGCCAGCCCCGGGGACACGATGGCGTCCGTCGGCTGGGTGATCAGCGGCATCTCGAACCGGTAGGCGTCGATCTGCCAGGCCATCGACACGTCCGAGGACGAGCGGGTGCGCCGGGACGGCACGATGCTGATGTCGTCCAGTTCGTAGGCCGACCGCGCGGTGCGCCCCATGCCGATCTCGATTTCCGGCACCGTTCCTCCTCGCCTACGGCCCGCGGATATGACGGGCCCGGCGGCAAGGGTAGGCGATCAGCGGTCGATGTAGTTCGGCGCCTCGGAGGTGATGGCGATGTCGTGCGGGTGCGATTCGCGCAGGCCGGCCGAGGTGATGCGGACGACGCGGGCGTCCTTGAGCTGCTCGATGGTGGCCGATCCGGTGTAGCCCATGGCCGCCCGCAGCCCGCCGACCAGCTGGTGCGCGACGTCCTGCAGCCGGCCCCGGTAGGGCACCCGACCCTCGATGCCCTCGGGCACCAGCTTGTCGTCGGCGAGCACGTCGTCCTGCGAGTAGCGGTCCTTGGAGTAGGAGCGGGCCTCGCCGCGGGACTGCATGGCGCCGAGCGAACCCATCCCCCGGTAGGTCTTGTACTGCTTGCCGCCGACGAAGATCAGCTCGCCGGGCGACTCGGCCACGCCGGCCAGAAGCGAGCCGAGCATGACGGTGTCGGCGCCGACCGCGATGGCCTTGGCGATGTCGCCGGACTGTTGCAGCCCGCCGTCGCCGATCACCGGGATGCCGGCCGGGCGGCAGGCCTTGGCCGCCTCCCAGATTGCCGTCACCTGGGGCACGCCGATTCCGGTGACGACCCGGGTGGTGCAGATCGAGCCGGGCCCGACGCCGACCTTGACCGCGTCCGCCCCCGCATCGACCAGCGCCTGCGCGCCGGCCCGGGTGGCCACGTTGCCGCCCACGATGTCGACCCGGGCGCCGATGTCGTGCCGCAGCCGGGCGACCATCTCGACCACTCGCCGGGAGTGACCGTGCGCGGTGTCGACCATGATCACGTCGACGCCGGCGTCGGCCAGTGCCATCGCCCGCTTGTAGGAATCCTCACCGACGCCCACCGCGGCGCCGCACAGCAGCCGGCCATCGGCGTCCTTGGTCGCCTGCGGGTACTGCTCGGTCTTGACGAAGTCCTTGACGGTAATCAGGCCGCGCAGCCGGCCGTCGGCGTCGACCAGCGGCAGCTTCTCGATCTTGTGCTTGCGCAGCAGACCGAGGGCGGCCGACGCGCTGACCCCGACCGGGGCGGTGACCAGCGGCATCTTGGTCATCACCTCGCGGACCGGACGCGACTTGTCCACCTCGAACCGCATGTCGCGATTGGTGATGATGCCCAGCAGGTGTGAATCCGCGTCGGTGACCGGCACGCCGGAGATGCGGAACTTCGCGCACAGGGCATCGGCCTCGCGCAGGGTGGCGTCGGGGCGGCAGGTGACCGGATCGGTGACCATCCCGGCCTCGGAGCGCTTGACGATCTCAGCCTGGGAGGCCTGGTCCTCGATCGAGAGGTTGCGGTGCAGCACCCCCAGCCCACCCTCGCGGGCCATGGAGATGGCCATCCGGGCTTCGGTGACGGTGTCCATCGCGCTGGAGACCAGCGGGACCCGGAGCCGGACGTTGCGCGAGAGCCAGGTGCTGGTGTCGGCCTCGCTGGGGACCAGGTCGGAGGCATCCGGCAAAAGCAGGATGTCGTCGTAGGTCAGACCCAGGGTGGCGAACTTGTCTTCCATCGAGACGGTGGGCGCCCCATCCATCTCGCGCGACAGCGGCTGCTGCGTGACCGACATTCCACGACCTCCCGCTGACGTGTGCTGCGGGGTCAGGCGAGAGTCCCGGCAGCTCCCAGCACCATCCTAGGTGAGCGGCGCGCCGCATCCGGCCCGCCGTGACCGACGTCCCCGCCGATCGGGTCACTCGGTGGGCCCGCGCCCCGACCCCGACCTCGACCCGCCCGCCACCGTCCCCGCCGCACCGTCCGGGTCCGGATCGCCGACCGCGGGCGACGCGGCGCCGCTCCCGCCACCGTCGGCCCGGTCCCCCTGGTCGTGATCGGCCTCGCCCCAGGATCGGCTCGGCGGCGGATCCGACGGGGTCGCCGGCGGGGCCGGCGGCGCCGGCTCGGGCGCCTCGGTCGGTTCACCGCTGGCCATCGGCGACGCCGGGACCTGCGTATTCACCGTCGGCGGCGGCGGCGTGACCGCGTCGACCAGGTCGATCCCGGCCGCGACCGGGGAGCCGGTCGGCCGGTCGGTGAACCCGTCCGGGCCGGGCCAGGTCAACCCGGCCCCGGCAGCCGCGGGCCGGGTGGTGGCCGGATCGGCGGCGTCCACCGCCGCCGCGGCCGGCTCGGCGGCCCATGTCCCTGCGGCCGACGTCACGGCAGCCGACGTCACGGCAGCCGGTGTGCCGGCGGTCGATGTCACTGCGGCCGACGTCACTGCCGTCGATGTCACTGCGGTCGATACCCCGGCGGGGCGGGCCGGGACCG
>ENA-UOWO01005751-UOWO01005751.1-activated-sludge-metagenome-genome-assembly--contig:-NODE-5751-length-12986-cov-23.616658_pt1 | contig 12986 bp, 10 predicted proteins | sample MGYA00238148_ERZ761564 | MGnify/ENA primary metagenome ERZ761564 (study PRJEB28885, sample SAMN05720194) | activated sludge metagenome | isolation source: Anaerobic digester | place: USA...
TAAACCTATAAACCTATAAACCTATAAACCTATAAACCTATAAACCTATAAACCTCCAACCCCCACAGACACACCAACACCATTCAACATGCTCGTCTCCCTCCGGCCGGCCGGCCTAACAGACATTCCGCTGATCCGCGAACTGGCGCACCGCATCTGGTGGGCGCACTATCCGGAAATTATCAGCGACGAACAAATCGCCTATATGCTCGAACAGGGCTATAGCGAAACGGCGCTGGCCCAACAGATTTCGGCACCCGATCAGACTTTCTGGCTGGTGATGTCGGGTGATCAAGCGGCAGGATTTCTGGCAATCAGTGACAAAGGGGCGGGCGCTTATTTCATCCATAAATTTTACCTCGACAATTCGCAGCGCGGCCGGGGCGTGGGCGCGGCTGCTTTCGGGGCTTTACTGGAACAATACCCCGACCTGCACGAGGTGCGTTTGAATGTGAACCGCCGCAACTACAAAAGCGTCAATTTCTATTTCAAAGTCGGCTTCGTGATCGACTACTGCATGGATACGCCTTTCGGCGCCGGGTATATCATGGACGATTTTCAGATGCTGTACCGGGCGAAGTAGTATTACCACAAGGAACACGAAGGGACTTCGAACTGTCGACTTCGAACTTCGCACTGCCATAACAACACCTTCTTCTAAACTTAACCCGCGACTTCGCACTGTCGACTTCGGACTGTCGACTTCCAACTGTCGACTTCGCACTTCGCACTGCCATGACCCGCGCCTATCTTGCACTCGCCGCCATTTGTATTATCTGGGGCACCACGTACACTGCTATCAAATTTGCGGTGCACGATTTTCCGCCTTTTCTGCTGGTAGGCATGCGGCAAACAACTGCCGGACTGATTCTGCTCGGTCTGGCATGGCTCAGCAGAAAAACCTTTTTGCCCGACCGTAAATATGTGCTGCGGCAAATGCTCACAGGAGTGGCGACGATTACCGGCGGCAACGGGTTCATCACATGGGGTATGCAATACGTGCCTTCCGGCCTGGCCTCCATCATCGGTTCGCTGACACCTGTGATGGTGGTACTTTTTTCGCTGGCTTTGCGCAACAAGGAGCGCGTCAATGTGATGATCATCGCGGGCGTACTGCTGGGTTTCGGCGGGCTGGGCATCATTTTTCACGACGGCTGGAAGGATTTTCTGAAACCCGAATATTCGATGGGTATCCTCGGGTGTTTCGCGTCGTGCTGCACCTGGTCGCTGGGGACCGTGCTGGCCAAACGCTGGAATTCGGCCGACGTGTCGCCGCTGATGAACGCCGGGCTGCAAATTTCCGCGGGCGGCATGGGCGGTTTCATACTGAGTTTGCTTTTCGACACGCACTACGATATTCACCACACCTGGCAGGGCTGGGCCTCCATGATCTATCTCATTTGTATCGGATCGGCGCTGGCTTTCACCCTGTATATGTACACGCTCAAGCACCTCAGCGCAGCGGTTTCTTCGCTGTACACTTACATCAATCCGACTGTAGCGATTTTGCTGGGATGGGCGGTGCTGGGCGAGTCGCTGACGCCGGGCGCGCTGGTGGGCATGGCGGTTACGATTGGGGGCGTGTGGATGGTGAATGTGGGGCAGCGACGAATGAGATCGGAAGGGATAAAAGTAAAATAAGATTATCGGCGACTCGCTCACCTGGAAAACCGGCATCGGCGCCGGATTGGTAGTGGCCGGAACGCTCGTGCTTGTATGGGAATAACTGAAATGATCGCTACATTTGATTTGAGTTATGAAGATTTATACTATCCGTCTCTAAGAGCATGTTGAGATTTTACTTGTTGGGCTACAGCCGAAAATTTCATTTGTACCAGCGTTAAATTTCTCGCCGGATTAGCCATATCCGACTGCGAAATTTGCCTTGTTACAAAATGAAATTTTTCTGTCTTCGCCTCAATAGTAAAATCTCAACATGCTCTAAAAAGCCTTCAAAAAAACTTTGCAGCGTATTACAAAATGGTTATTAAGAGATAAACACAGGTATACCGATTCCCGGGAATTGGCAGACCTCCTGCGCCGTCGGGATACGGGCGCAATAGAATTTATAATATCGAAAACGGAAAACCTGATCCGTAAAATGGTTCGGGAAAGCGGTTTGCCGGAATCTGCCGTTTCAGAATTACTGCATGACGGAATCATTAAGCTCATCGAAAAAATGAGTGATGGAGTATACAATCCGGACTTATCGGCGCCACCAACCTATCTCATCGGTATCTGTAAATTTCTGTTGCTCAATCGACGCGAGAAAGCAGAAGCGCACCCGTTCTCTCCTTTAGAGCCGGGCATGGAAAATCTGCACCTGTTTGAAACGGACATCTTCCGAAGGGAAGAACTGGAAGACATCATCGAAATCTGGCTCTCGCGTCTCGGCTCACCCTGTAGCGATCTTATCCGGTTGAAATATCTCGATGGCTACTCGGACCAGGAACAAATAGAAATGAAACGCACGAATTACTCTTCTGTCAATTCTCTAAAAGTTACCCGGTCCAAATGCATGGACAAACTCATTGTCATTGCAGAAAAATGGAAAAAACAGCATGATGCATCCTGATATCGAATCATACCTGAATGGAGAATTGAGCGGTGAAGCGCTGGAACAGTTTCGGCTGGAACTGGCTAAAAACCCCGCCATGCAGCACGAACTGGATCGTCTGAAACCTGTTTGGCACGTACTGCGCCGGGCAGGGATCGGAAAAAAAATAGAAGAAGTCATCGCTCAACGCGCACGCAGGCGACGTCGGCAGCGACTGCTTATCATAGGCATTATCGGTATGATCTTCATCGTTTTGCTCTATTGGAAGAATCGCCCTCCGGCCGTCAAAAACGACTATTATCTGCCCGGTGTACAAGATACTGATTCCCGCCAATTGTCGCCAAAAGTGTTGCCGCAGGATACTGCAACAGAAAAAAAACCTACCCTTACTCCACACCCGCAGGTGAATAACAATACTTCAGAGACACGAATGATTGCTCTGAATTTTTACCGGAAATACCCGGCCCGGTCGGCGTCGCTTCTTCGCGGCGAGCGCTCCGCTATGGATACCAGTCAGCAAACACCAACGGATTTACAAATACCTGAAAAACGGCTTCAACAAGCAGGTATACTGTTCGAACAGGGGCAATACACCCAGGCCAAAGCGGCTTTTATGGACCTGTCAAAAAACTACCCGGCCTACAAAGACGCGGGAGAATGGTACGTCCTTTTGAGCGCGCTGGCAGAATTGCCGCCAGACGTAAAAACCGCACGCCGTGTGGCAACCCGGATCATGACCGATCCTGACCATCATACCTACATGAAAGAAACACAGGAACTAGTATCCAACTACTTAATAATGAATCTTTTAAAATAACTATAAATGATGAGAGCCCCATTTTTTTTCTGCGTTGTGTTTTTTGCCAATTTCCTGTTACCCGCAAGTGGACAAACACCTTACGCCAAAGATAGTTTGGCAATTAAAGCGGTGATCGACAGTGCAAAAACCCTGCTGGAAGACAGAAAGATCGATGAGGCCTTTGTTTTGCTCGAACAGGCCGACAAAATGCTGGATTCCTACCCCGATCAAAACACCTCTATGTATGTTTTTTTGTATCAGTATCAGGGATATGGCTGGCACCTTCGGGGGCAATTGACGAAAGCACTGGCATTTTTTGAAAAAAGCATGGTTATTTCCCGACGGCAATTTCCACCGGGAGACATCAAATTGACTACTCCTCTCAATAATTTAGCCTTTTTTTACAAGCAGGCCCAGGATTTCAAACGATCTCGTGAAAACCTCGAAGAAGCGCTCAGCATTCGCCTGCACCACATGCCCGAGGCCTATGAAACCGGCCAGGCGTGGGCCAATCTGGGAACATTGGAGTATGAAGTCGGAAATTATTCAAAGGCTTTAGAAGACTATCTGAAAGCGGAAAGCCTGTATATCCGGTACTCCAACCCCAAAGCGCAGGTATCACTGTCGGTGGCATATCTGAATATGGCAAATGTGTACGACGAGTGGGGCGACTATGACCGTGCAATCGAATATTACCGAAAGTCGCTGGGTATCCGAAAAACCCACATGCTTCCAGGGGATGTGCGGATTGGCACCTGCCTGTCATTGATGGGTAATAGTTATGAAAACAAACGCGATTTGCCCAATGCGGAAAACTCCTACAGGGAAGCGCTGCGCATTTGCACTGCCCTTGCTCCCAATGTCGATTCTTCCGAATTAGCCAATTGTTATGAGAACCTGGCTACTTTGTTATCGAAACAAAAGAACTTCCCGGAAGCCATTCAGAACCAGAAACAATGCCTCCGTATCCGCGAAAAATGTGATTGGCTGGGGGCAGGAAGAGCCGCCGACGCAATGGTTTTATTGGCACAGATGTATGTTGGCGTTGGCAAGTTGGACTCTGCCGCCCAATATGCTGAACAGGCTAAAGAAATATGGCAGCAGTCCTACAAGGATTTTTATCCACCCAGCAGCCTGGACGGCTGGCTCACTTTAGCCGATATACGGATCCGGCAGGGCGCACTTCAGGGCGCCTGGCAACTCACGGAAGAAGCGATGCTCCTGAATGGCAAATCTTCCGGCGAAGATCTCGTACGGGAGCAGCAGATTTTACTGACGCGGGCGCGGATTTGTCGGGCAAGGTACCGGCAATCGGGTCATATACCCGACTTGCAGCCCGCCATTCCGCTGCTACGGAAAATACTCGATTCCCAGGCGGCACAACAGTTGCGTTTCGGCCGCGCAGGTTCCCGCCTGACGGCAGCGAACCTCCTCTACCCCGTCGCAGAAGAGGCACTCGGTATTTGCACGGAATTATACGAAATCACACATGACTCGTCCGTTATCGACCTTGGATTCCAGTTTATGGAACAAACAAAAAGTGCGCTCCTCCGGCTCAACGCCAACGAAACGCAGGCTGTATTTTCCAGCCAGGTATCTACAGTGCTCTTGAATGAGGAAGCCATTTGCAAACACCAATTGACCGGGGTGGAAGAGGAGCGTATGGAATTGCTGCTCGGGGGCACACCTTTGAACGATCCGGAAGTGCTGGCCCTGGATGGGCGCCTGTTCGAACTGAATCGAACGATGGACTCCCTTAAAACTATTATCCGGCAGCAATATCCGGCCTATTTTCAGGTATGTTACAGCACTGTCACTAGCTCTATCACAGATATCCAGCACGACTTGTCTGCCAAAAACCAGACATTGCTATCCTATTTCTGGGGCGAACAAGGTATCTACCTGATCGGTATACAATCACAGGACGCATTTTTGATACGGCTTCCGGACCGGTCTGATATCGAGCCTGCCGCACGGCAACTTTTACAGGAACTTCGGGTCGCCAAAAAAGAAAGCCAGACATTAATATCTGCTTCCAGAAGCCTGTACGATGCTTTAATTAAACCTGTAGCCGCGCGACTCACACCAAAATTGGTTGTCGTTTCCGACGGCGTATTGAGTTACCTGCCTTTTGAAGTGCTGCTGCGCCGGCAACCTGATAATCCGTACAGGTACCATACGTTCCCGTATTTGATGCTTGAACATGCGTTTTCCTATGCTCCATCGGCCAGTATCTGGAAAGAGATGTGCCGGAAGGAACCCTCAAAAAAACCGGCCCGCATGCTGGCGGCTTTTGCACCATTTTATGAAGGCCACCCGTCTCAACTTGCGTATCTGCCGGAAGCCGATACGTTGAGAAGACAAACCTTTGATCCATTGCCATATTCGGGTGAAGAAGTATACCGCATCCAGAAAATTACTGACGGAGACGTGTTCTTCCGCAAGACTGCTACCCTGGCCCAATTCGAGAGCATCGCAGAACAATACCGCATACTTCATCTGGCGACGCACGGAAAAGCGAACGACCGATCCGGCGACTTATCTTACCTGGCTTTTCTGAACGCCCTTGACACTACCCGCTGCGATTTGCTGCTCGCCCGCGATTTGTACAATATGCACCTGAACGCTGAACTCATAACCCTCTCGGCCTGCGAAACCGGAGCCGGTGAAATGCGCCGTGGCGAAGGAATTATCAGTCTGGCCCGCGCATTCATTCTGGCAGGTTCCAAAAGCATCGTTACCTCCTTGTGGGCCGTCAATGACGCCAGTACCCAAAAACTGATGGTAACTTTTTATGCCAACCTGAAAAAAGGTATGACCAAGGACCAGGCACTTACAGCAGCCAAACGCAGTTACCTGAAAAATTTCAGCCCGGCGGCCCACCCTTATTACTGGGCCTCCTTTGTGGCGCTGGGAGATATGCGCCCTTTGTGGCGTTGAAACACCGGAGGAAATGAAAAATCCCGTCGTGCACCTGTTGCACGACGGGATTTTTTTTTGAAAAAAATGACAAGGCAGTTAACCTTTTGATTACGGAAGGAGAACAAGTAGGAAAAGAAGGAAATCCTGCCAAACCGCCCATCGCCAGATAAAGTTCGCCTGAAAAATTCGATGCTTAAGAACGGCTAATTTACCTCAAACCAGAATATCAGACCCCAAAAAACCATCTTTTCGGCGGCGTCACAACCGTCCGGATATCCTAGTTTATCTAAAGCACAAACCTATGAACGTTACATTGCCCATCCGTAAAAGACTGGTATGGTTATCTATCATTTCTGCTTTCTGTATCCCGGTAAATGCTGCCACTATTGAAAGCGCTCTTACCGGCAACTGGGAAAATGTTAGCACCTGGGTAGGCGGAGTAGTACCTGCCCCTACCGATGATGTGGTGATTAAGCCGACCCATACCGTCACGTTAAACAGTGCGCAGGACTGCGGAAATCTGACCATACAAGGGATTCTCACGGTCAATGCAGGAGGCAATCTTTCGCAGTCGGGCCCTACGGATATTTCCGGAACACTTACTATCCTGAACGGTGGCCTGTTGAATTTCACACAAGTTTATACGCTGGGTGGTATTTGTAATATTTCGGGTACTAAAAGCATCGACGGCGGTTTTTCAGGGAGCGGCACCCTGAACCTGTTGGGAGGATCTGTCGTCACTTTTAACACAGGCAGTGTGCTAAGTTCCAATCTTAATATGTCCTCTTGTACTATAGTGGACAACAGCGGGCTGGCGCCTGCTACAGTGAGCATTGCCAATGCTACGTATTCCGGTACCGGCAGCCCTGTCTTTGCCGGCCTCGCCTGGAATGGGGGCAGCACCTTTTCAGGCAGCGGAACAATAACGGTTACCGGCAATATCACCGGTAACGCAGGCATCCGTACAATAGCCGGCAGCAAGGAATTGCGGGTAGCAGGCACATCCAACCTGCTCAACGGTGCAACTATTGATATGTCGGGAACCGCTACAATCACCGTGCCTAACGGAGGCGTTTTCGGCGGCGCCTACGGAAATATCAACGGTACGTCCGCCAACAGCATTGAAATAGAAACGGGCGGCACTTTTGCCCTTTCCTCCGGCAGCAGCAATGTATCCTGCAACTTCTTTTTGAATGGCGGCACCCTTACAGTAGGAGGCACACTCCGAATCCTGGGTATCGGCACCACGCATACCTTTACAAATGGCACGATCAATATCACCGGGGCGCTCAATTTGGGACCGGGTACTGCCGGCACTGTTACCAGCACCAGTTCAGGCTTCTCCGGAAACGGCATCCTGACAATGGCCAGTGGAACCGTCTATTTTAATAACAGCAACAGTATTTCCGTGACAGGCGGGTTCAATGTATCCGGCGGAAATACTACACTTGAATGTTCCGTCACCGGCGCTCCACCCGTTACCCTGACAGGGGGCAATCTCATCGATAATATAGGCCCCGGCTTCGGAGCGGTGAGCATTACCAATGCTACGTATTCCGGTACCGGCAGTCCTGTCTTTGCCGCCCTCGCCTGGAATGGGGGCAGCACCTTTTCAGGCAGCGGAACAATAACGGTTACCGGCAATATCACCGGTAACGCAGGCATCCGTACAATAGCCGGCAGCAAGGAATTGCGGGTAGCAGGCACATCCAACCTGCTCAACGGTGCAACTATTGATATGTCGGGAACCGCTACAATCACCGTGCCTAACGGAGGCGTTTTCGGCGGCGCCTACGGAAATATCAACGGTACGTCCGCCAACAGCATTGAAATAGAAACGGGCGGCACTTTTGCCCTTTCCTCCGGCAGCAGCAATGTATCCTGCAACTTCTTTTTGAATGGCGGCACCCTTACAGTAGGAGGCACACTCCGAATCCTGGGTATCGGCACCACGCATACCTTTACAAATGGCACGATCAATATCACCGGGGCGCTCAATTTGGGACCGGGTACTGCCGGCACTGTTACCAGCACCAGTTCAGGCTTCTCCGGAAACGGCATCCTGACAATAGTCAGTGGAACCGTCTATTTTAATAACAGCAACAGTATCGCCCTGACAGGCGGGTTCAATGTATCCGGAGGAAATACTACACTCGAATGTCCCGTCACCGGCGCTCCATCCGTTACCCTGACAGGCGGCAATCTCATCGATAATATAGGCCCCGGTTTCGGAACAGTGAGCATTACCAATGCTACGTATTCCGGTACCGGCAGCCCTGTCTTTGCCGGCCTTGCCTGGAATGGGGGCAGCACCTTTTCAGGCAGCGGAACAGTAACGGTTACCGGTAATATCACCGGCGCCGCAGGCATCCGTACAATAGCCGGCAGCAAGGAATTGCGGGTAGCAGGCACCTCCAACCTGCTCAACGGCGCAACGATTACGCTGTCGGGAACCGCTAAAATCACCGTGCTTAACGGAGGTGTTTTCGGCGGCGCTTATGGAAGTATCAACGACTCCGGCGCCGGCATCCTGGAAATCCAGCCGGGCGGCGCCATGAATTACACAGGCACTACCAGCAACATCGGTGTACTTTTTACCAATAACGGGGCCGTGTCGGTTAACACAGGCATCCTGAATATCACGCAAGCCACCACGCACAGCGGAAACTTTTTTGTCGGCACAGGCGCTACACTTGGGTTTACAAACAGTTCCTCCAACACAACACTTACAGGAACTGCTGTTACCAACAATGGCTCCATAACCGTTCCGGCGAACCGAACGCTGATTTTTGGCGGCACTTCCTTACAAACACTCGCGGGAAACGGTACGATCTTCTCCAACCTGACCCTGAACAATCCTGCAGGTCTGATCATCTCCGGAAGCCAGGTGATTCCCACTTTTAACTTTACCGATGGAATGGTACAGATGACTGGAGGCGATGTAAATATCACTACCCTGAATGGCGCCGGAAACACCCGTTTTTTTGAAACGTTGAGCAATGGCCGATTGGTGATGCCGGTAAGCGGCACTGCAAAAACTTTTCCTGTGGGACCAGGTGGGGGTGCTTACAATCCGGCCAATCTGCAACAGGTGAGCGGGAACACTGCTTTCGGTGTTCGGGTGGCGCCGGCCCTCGCCAATGCACCGGCGAATGACGGGTATGTGGACAGAACATGGCAGATTGATCTGGTGACCGGTACTGCCAATACGCACGTGACCCTGTTCTGGTCCCCTGAAGAAGAGACCGTGGACTTCGATGCTCAGGATTGTTCAGTGGCCAGGTACGATGGCAGCGCATGGCAGGGTTTCACCCTCGGTGCAGCCGCTTGCCCGGATATGTGTTCCCGTACCGCCACAGGCATCACGCTTTTTTCTCCATTTTCTGTACTATCGAGGGTATCTCTTCCTGTCGAGTTATTACATTTCAGCGGCCTCGAACAATCGAACGGAAACGTACTCCTGAACTGGAGTACGGCATCGGAATATCAGAACAAGGGGTTTTCAATTGAAAAAAGCAGCAACGGCACATCCTTCATTCCTGTCGGTTTTGTTGCAGGAAACGGCAACAGCCAGGAAGAGCACGCCTATGCATTTGAAGATAAAAATTTCCATTCTGATGCCTATTACCGGCTGAATCAGCAAGATCTTGATGGTACCTCATCGATATCTTCCATCATTTTTGTAAAAAAAGCAACACCTGAAACCGGAATCAATTTTGCCAATCCGGTTTCCGGGCACACGCTTTTGATTAATGATGTGGAGCCGTCTGCCAAATTGGAAATAGCATTTTACGATATTACGGGACGCCAGGTAGCCGTTTTTCAAAACCCTGATATTTCGGCAGGCCAACTCCGGCTCGATATAAGCAGACTGCCGGCAGGATCGTACGTATTTCACATGATACAGGACAGCAAAATCCAGGTACTGAAGCTACAAATTTTAAGGTGATATTACACGAGTCGCCATTGGGAGATGAACGTCTTTTGGAATATATTTGCAAGCAATGAACTGCGACTCGTCCTTGCAACCAAACCTTTCAACATGCTTTCTACGTCTTCTTTCCGTACCCTCGCCCTGTCCTTTCCCGGCACACAGGAACAACCTCATTTTGATCGGACGGCCTTTAAAGTGACGGGGAAAAGAATTTTCGCGAGTCTGCACGAGCCCAGCCTATCGGCCAATATCAAACTCCCGCTTGCCGACCAGGCGGTTTTTTGTGAATACGACGCGGAGGCCATTTACCCGGTGCCCAATAAATTCGGGTTACAGGGCTGGACGACTTTCGAACTGGACAAACTCCCGGAAGAGATGGTATCGGAAGCCTTGCTTGCAGCGCATTCGGATGTAGTTAACAGCAAATCAGGAAAAAAATAATTCAAATAACAAATGAAAACTTTTACCAAAAAACTGACCCTGTCGTGTTCACTGGCACTTGCTCTGGTGCACCTGCATGCTCAAGGCCTTCATTATGCGGCATCGGCGGGCATCGGACTGAGTTCCATTACTTCATCTGAAGCTACAAGGACGATTGATGGCGGTAAAGTCAAACTTGCCGGCTCGGCCAACGCAGGCATTTCCGTTGAAAAAACACTTCGTTCCAGATCATCATTGGGAGTCGAATTGCTGTGGATGCAAATGCATGGAAAAGAAGGCAGTACGGACAGACCCATTTTTGCATACGGAGGAGGAGAAGGTGTACAAATCGGTTCGATTTCGGAAAAGTTGAGCATTCACAGCACCTACATGGCGCTTCCCTTGTATTACCGCCTGCAACTGGGCAAATTCGGATTAAAATTAGGGGTGCAACCTTTGCTCTTTTTATCTGCTCATACGCATTACGAATCGTCGGGAGAATTGTTACGTAAGCCCATCGAAAGTCGCAGCAGAACCACAATCGAATTTGACCGCTTCGATTTCGGGCCGAAGCTCGGACTGGATTATCGCTTCGGCAGGGGGTTTAGCGTTCGGGCGGATTTTTACTACGGCATTCCGGACATCATGAAAGATGACGCCAATTTCCAAAGGAGGAACCGGCAGGCAAGTGTAGGAATGCAGTATTGGTTTAAATGAATGCAAAGTCATATCTTTGAAAACCCTCAAGGCTACTATTTGAATGCTCAACCCTTTTGCAGGCTGTGAACCACCACTTTCACCTTCCGCAAAACCCCATCCTCAGGCAATCCCTTTGCTGCATCTGGCAAACGGACGGGTTTCCCGATTTCCAGAACGAGATTATCCTGCCGAAAGGAATCGTAGAAATCATTTTTGATTTCGGCGACAGCCTGCCCGTACAGGCGCGGCTTGACAAACAATCCGGTGCACTGGCGCGGTGCTTCATCAACGGCTTCAATACTACTCCGATTTACCTGCACCACCCCGAGCCGCACACCTATTTCGGCGTGCAGTTGCAACCGGTGGAAGTAAAAAACCTGCTGGGCGTTCCAGCCCGCGAGTTTTCCAACCAGGCCATTGATGGTGCGCTTGTGCACCGTGAATTGGACGCGTTGTGGCATCAATTAGCGGAAAAACAGACTTTTGAAGAAAGAGTCGATATTGTTTCCGGCTGGTTGTCGGAACAAAGCATCGCATCGTCGCAGCAGGAAAAAATGCTGGGCGCCTTTTTGAATAATAGGGCAGGCAACTTCAAATCGGTGGCGCAATTGGCCGACGCCATCTGCTACTCTCCCAGGCATTTATCCAGAAAAATGCACGAGAACACCGGCATGAATGCTGAAGAAATGCTCCAATACAAAAAATACCTGCATGCCCTGCACCTGATGCACCAACCTTCGCTGTCGCTCACAGAAATCGCCTATGAAAGCGGTTTTGTCGACCAGTCGCATTTTATCAAATGTTTCCAGGCTTATGCGCAGCGCACCCCCGGCGCTTACCGGCGCAGTTTGAGCAGCCTGCCGGGGCACCTTTTCGAGAATGTCCGATAGGTACAATTTCGCTGTCTGTTTGGCCCTGACCTTTGTGGAAAATTAACAAACAGATGAAAAACATTTTTCTTTTTGCCTCCATGTTCGTGGCTGCCGGCTTGTTGCTGGCCAATGTGTATACGTCGCTGGTAGACGCGCGGTCGTGGGGCAGCGATATTCCTAACTCCATTGCTGCCTCCCGCGAGTATTTCAAAACGGTGAATCCCGGGAATTTTTTCCGGATTTTTTCACCACTGAATCAAGTCCTGGGTCTGCTGGCGCTGATTCTTTTCTGGAAATCGGGTTCCGACATCCGCCTTTGCCTGGGCATCGCATTCCTGCTGTATGTGGTGGGCGACGTGATGACTTTCGCCTACTTCTATCCCAGAAATGATTTCATGTTCAAGGATGCCGCTTTGACCGACGTAGAAGGCCTGACAAAGGTATGGTCGGAATGGAGTGCCATGAACTGGGTGCGTTCGCTGGTGCTGCTGGCAGGGCTGGCACTTTCGGCCTTGTCGATGCACAAGATTTACAGCACTTCAGTCTGAGTAATTGCAGAAATCATAGCGCCCAGTGAGATGGATTATTCTGATTCCGAAAGAGGGACCGGAGCTTTGTAAAAATTCATTCATGAAAATTTACCTGCTACTCGGCCATCCGGATACGGAAACGCTCAACGGAACGCTGGCAGACACCTATGAAGCCGAAGCGCTTAAAAAAGGGCATGAAGTACGCCGCCAGAACCTGGGCGCTATGCATTTCGATCCGATCCTATGGAAAGGT
>ENA-UOWO01005753-UOWO01005753.1-activated-sludge-metagenome-genome-assembly--contig:-NODE-5753-length-12981-cov-12.507427_pt1 | contig 12981 bp, 10 predicted proteins | sample MGYA00238148_ERZ761564 | MGnify/ENA primary metagenome ERZ761564 (study PRJEB28885, sample SAMN05720194) | activated sludge metagenome | isolation source: Anaerobic digester | place: USA...
TTTATCACCTCACCAAAAAGATGAATCAACCTTTTTATGTTTTAGTGAGGAAAAATAAGCTTGAATTAACAAGATTTGAACCCATGAAAAACAAATTGGTTAAACGCCGATTGAAACAATTGAAATTGCTCTACCGGGAACAATAGATTCATGTAAAGTACCCCTCGTGAAACCAAAAATGAGCCAAGTACGGAACAGCCTCCCTTCATCATAGATAAGTCCAAAGGCTTTGAGCGCTGATAATCAATGAATAAAGTTTTTAGACTGCTTTTTCAAAAAAAACAGTCTGAAAATTTGCGCAACCGATCAATTGCACGTATATTTGCAACCGATTATTTGCACGAATTGATTCGCCCATGCGTAGAGACATTTTCCAAGCCATTGCAGATCCAACCCGCCGGGCCATTATTGCCCTGATTGCGGTGCAGGCGATGACGCCAAACGCCCTCGCCGAACATTTTGACACGACCCGACAGGCAGTTTCCAAACACCTTCAAATCCTGAGCGAATGCGAGGTGGTTGACCAGCAGCAACAGGGCAGGGAGATTTATTACCAACTCAAAATTGACAAAATGAAAGAGATCGACCAATGGCTCGAGCAGTTCCGTAAAATTTGGGAACAGCGCTACAATCAACTCGACGATTTACTTCAAACCTTAAAATCAGATAAACCATGACCGCCAAGCTTCTTTTCGACTTCCTGGTTGACCAGGAAAAAAACACCATTACGGTGCGCCGTGAATTTGCAGCAGAGCGACAATTGGTGTGGGACTGCCATACCAAGAGCGAACTTCTGGAGCAGTGGTTTGCTCCAAGCCCATGGAAAGCACGCACTAAAAGTATGGACTTCCGGGATGGCGGCCACTGGCACTACGCCATGTGTGGCCCCGAGGGTGAAGAGCATTGGGGCCGCATGGATTACATTTCCATTCAAGCCATCGAAAATTTCAGGGCCTGGGACGGCTTCTGCGACGCAGAAGGTGAAATGAACGCCCAACTTCCCTGTGCTGAATGGCATTCTACGTTTGAAGGATTTGCAGACAAAACGCTTGTACAAACGGTGGTGACCTATCAATCACTGACCGATTTGGAAACTGTCATTCAAATGGGTATGCAAGAAGGCCTGTCAATGGCACTTGACCAGTTGGAGGTATTGCTTAATGAGCTGAAAAAATAATGCACCAATGGAAATTTTAGCTGTTTTATCAATTGTTTCCGGCTGCCTGTCGCTGCTTTGCTTATTGGCTTTGCATTTTGTAAGCCCTGAGTTTCAACCGAGTTGGCGGATGATCAGCGAATACGCTCTAGGTAAAAACAAAAGGCTCCTGACCGCATTTTTCTTTTTATGGGGAGCCTGTAGCATTCTGAGTGCCATGCTGCTTTGGAATATCGTAGGCACGATGTGGGCTACAGCGGGGGTAGTTTTACTCTTGATTTCAGGCATTGGCGCGATTATGGGCGGCTTGTTTGATGTAAAACACCCTAGGCACGGCCTGGCTTTTTTGCTCGGCGTACCTACGCTTCCGCTTGCTACCTTACTCATTGGTTATCACTTGCTGAGCCTGGAAGCCTGGTCCTCGTATCAGGGTGTGCTATTAATTTCTGCTCACGCCCCCTGGATCGCTTTGGTTTTTATGGCTGGATCCATGGCTTTGTTGTTTTCGGGCTTTAAAAAAGCGGGCTACCCAATGGGGCCGGACGCCGAAGTACCCGAAAAATTGCCCGATGGGGTAATCCCATTGGCTGGCTACGCCAACCGCTTATTGGTGCTGTGTTACCTCATCTTGCCAATTTTGGTTGCTATTCTCCAAATGGCATTAGTCGCCTAAAGTTGAATCATCACCATTAAGATGCCCGACCAAATTGTTTACGAAAGCTCTTGGATCAACCGAATTTTTCACTTGATTACCCGCAACGGCTTCGCTACTCGAATCCCATCCACGTCAAACATCAGCCAATAGGCACCTGCGGGCAATTGTTGAACTGAAATTTGTTCCAATCCCGAGCTGCGTTCTCCCAAATTTTCCGTTTGGAGAACTTGTCCGATGGCGTTGACAATGCTCAATCTGATTGTTCGATTGCGATCGAGATTGAATTCAATGTTAACGATATCCTGGGTTGGATTGGGGAAAATTCCCAAGCGGTAGACCAACTCATCCTGTTCTTGGGTTGAGGTAGTACTGCCCACCTGGATGGTTTTTACACTGACATCACTACATCCCTCCGCATTGGTGGCATTGAGCGAAACCAAATAGGCTCCAGCTTTGGAATAAATGGTGCTGGGGTTGCTGGCGGTACTGCTTTGGCCATTGCCAAAATCCCATTGTAAAGCTATTGCATTTGAAGATAAGTCGCTAAAATTCAGCGAAGTATTGATGTTAAGTGGCCCGTTGGGGGTAGTAAACTGCGCTTGTGGACGAGCCGTACTGGGGTTCACGTCAACAAAGACGGGAGTGCGCCCACAGGGATAACCATATTCAATTTCCCAATTGAAAAAATAAGGGTAATCTTCTATTTCCTCGGTATTGTTGGCCCCTTTGATCACCAGAACGTCTGAAACAACGATGGGATAGGTAAAATCCGACTTGAGAATGGATAATTCTCCACCCCGTGTCAACTCCAAGGATTGGTCTTTTCCTCGGGTAACTTTGAAGTTGAGGGGTACTTTTTGTTCACCCACTTTGCTCACGCGGTAACTGATGGTTTGAGTCTGTCCTTTTGGGTTGCGCAAGGTGAAAAAGCGCAACCCGGTTCGATTAGGGTAAATGGTAACCGATTTGAGGATGAAGTCATAATCGGCATCAAATACCAAACCGCCGATGGAATCATTGTACACCACTTCCCCACTGTTTTGGTTCAAGCGGCCAGTAAAGTTATTCATGAAGAGTTCCGCAAAAAACACGGTATCCTTGGTCAGTGATCCAGTAACGAGTGTATTGCCAGTTCCTAGTAAAGTACCCTCCGCATTTTTATCAAACCAACGGACGGTACCATCACCCTGGTAATTGCTTTTCAACAATGTCTCGCTGCCAAAACAAACGTTGTTGGCAGAAGCTGCTGCGTCGGGCAGTTGCGGCAAGGAATTGATGCTGACGTAAGTTTTGATCAGGTTATTCAATGAACGTGCATCAGCAAATCCATTGGGATTGCTCAACTCAACCGCGACAATATACCGCCCAAGGGGGGCCGTAAAAGGAGGTAAAAGGTAAGTGGTGGATTTACCTGGAGCCAACTTCCCCACCCAGCGGTTTTGGTACAAAATAGCCGATTGGCCGTCCCGACGGATGATAATGTCCATACTTCGCAAAGTATCCGCGCCGCTATTCTCAAAACTCACTTCGAAATTAGCCTTGCTGTCACAACCATAAACCCTGGGGGTAGACTGAATGTGGATGACATCGTTGGTCGCGCGCACCGGAGCGGTTGGCTGGTTTCCTTGACTGATCAACCAGTTGTACGCAGCGCCTACATTGATCATTCCCTTTCCATAATCATTGTCTTCACCAACGGGGCCTAAATCTTTGGCAGAATTGTAAAGGGCTAATGCAAGCTGCCGACCACTCAGTTTGGGGAAAGCTTCTTTGAGCAGCAGAATAGCACCAGATACGTAAGGTGCTGAAAATGAAGTCCCATCAAAAACAGAATAGCCTCCTTCAAGAGCAGCACTGCGGATGCGTTCACCTGGAGCTACAACTTCGGGTTTGATCAAGAAGCTACCATCACGCCCACAAGCGGAAGGGCCCCTGGAAGAAAAATCAGAAACCGGAAAAGTTGCAGTGTTGCCATCTACCGAACCAATCGACATGGGAACAACCAAATCTACGTTTAATGAGCCGGGAAATTTCACAGAGCCTACCGTTGGGCCAGTATTCCCTGCTGCAAATACGATGGCAACCCCTGCTGCATCCAAAGATTGTATCACGTTGCGGAAGACACTATTGCATTCTTCAGCAGTATTGCCATTTCCCCAGGAACAATTGATTACATCCGGAATATCACTGCTGGTATTGGGATTCCCATCTGGATTTAAGGCCCATTGCATTTGTTCAAAAGAGCTCTTTTCTGTACCTTCAAGGAAGCAGATTTCGCCAGTGCCTGGATTTCGGAAAGGCGCTGGAGCGCCCATCCACAGTGCGTTGAATGCCGGGCCAATGGTGTCGCGGGTAAGTCGATCCAAACCTACGGCTACTGAGGCGACAGCGGTACCGTGATCTCCACATAAGTCGCCGACGATCGAGCTGCGGTAAGTTGAAGAAAGAGAACCATAATTGTAGGCAAATTGGGTGCGCAATGCCGGGTGATTGTATTCTTGACCAGAATCAATGATGAGTACTTTGCGGCCATAACCGGTATACCCCAAACGCCAAAGCGCACGTGCATTAATGGCATCCAAACTAGGGGCAATACTTGTGGTGGCGGGAGCCGCAAAGGTCTGTGTAGACTTATAGTTTTCAATCTCCATTTCCGGGAAGGATTCAATCCAGTCAATTTCCGGGTGTTGACTCAGCTCGGCAATGAAGGTAGCCTTAGCTTTTAGCTCGATGACATTGGCGATCCAGTAACTTTTTATCGAAGCGTGGTCAACACCATTTGCCGACTGCATCCAGTCCAGTATTCGAGGTTGTGAAATGGCAGTTTTGCTTTGTAATGCATTGATCAGCGCTGCATTTTTTTGTTCCCGCGAACTGGCATTTCTTTGTTCAGGTTGTTGCTCCCAGGCAGCAATATCCAATTGATTTTTGAGGCTAACCAAAACATGAAAATAATGGTCTTCGGGCTTGTCGTTCAAAGCAAGGTAAAGCCCATTTGAAAGATTTCCTGCTTTGAGGTTCTGTGCCTCCAGATTGATTGAAAAATTGAAAAATGTGAATACGGCACAAAAGAAAACGCCAAAAATGTTGCGACGTAAAGGAATGAAGTACATGCTCAATCGTTTTTAAGATTATGATGGGGAGCGAATGATGGGGTGTTTAAGAGCAGGTTTAAAGTTTTTTTTTGCTGCAAATGGCCCAATTTAGGCTGCATTTCGCCTCGAAAATGCTCATTTAGCGCTGCTAAACTCCGCTTTTCGCGTCTTATTCAGCCTAAATTGGCCTCATTTTCGCCTAAAACAAAAAAAATTAAACCTGCTCTAGGTGTCTTGAAACTTATTAACATCGAATGGAACAAAATAACGTTGAATAAGCTCAATATTTTTGTCTGAGGAACTACAAAAGTAACTACTTGATCAGATTGATCAAAGTCCGATAGTCATCAAAAGGCGCATCTTCCGTTTTCATCTCCAAAAGTGAGAGTAAATCTTCTTGCGCATAATGGCTTTCCAAGCCGGCCAGGGTAGGGGTACAACGGATTTCAACTTCACCCTGGCGAATTTGTTCCAGGCGCCAGTGCAAAGTGGTTTCCATCTTTTTAAGTATACGTTCTCGGACGTCAATCGGATTGACATCCGGGCTGATAGGGGTAATATCTTTAAACGCAGAACGATCCCGTGCGATGAGTCGACCATTTTCCATAATGAAATAAGCCGTATGCACCTTTTCTGTACTCAGGGGCAACAGATGCGCATACAAAGCCAACTGCAAATCTTCTTCGTTTTTGATCATCAATTCTCGGCGCAGACCACCTCTCCATTTGAGGTCCAATACCGTTTGTTCTGCTTCACGGGACAACACCAAATCAGCACGGGCATTCAATTGAACGCCGCCAAAACTTCCTTCCAGACCCAGTTCAGTTGCTTCTACACGCCACTGGTTGTTTTGCAAAAGATTGACCAAACTCCAGGCGGCAAATTTCAGGCGTTTGAGAAAACGTTTTCGTTCGGCTTCTTTGCCATACATCAGCAGCACTGCGCCTTCGCGGTGCAGCAGCCGTTCGGCTTCCCGCTCGATCCATTGATCAACCTCGGCTTTGCTCCAGCTACTTAAGTCAGGAATAAGCAATAAGTTTTGAAAAAAACGATGGGCAAGGTTACCCTGTAACGTGCTGTCTTTGACAATGCTGAGAATGGATGATTTGCGCAGTCGAATGTGGTAGCGAAACAACCATTGATAGGGGTAGTACAACAAGCTCTCCAGACTGGTAAACGTTTCTTCGGCCCGATCGCTCAGTTTTTCGGGATGGTTCAGGCGCAGAAATGGGGCCGGCTTTCCCAGGCGTCGAAACGGAATCAACACTTTTTCAGGCAAATCGAAATACCGCCCCAAAAGCTGGTTCTCATCGGTTGCAGTGATGTGTTCCAAGGAACCAAAACAAGCTTCCAGATCGCCCAATAGTGGATGAGGCAACATGGTACTCCCCTCAGCCACCTCGGGAATGACCAGGATCAACCGATGTTGCGTCATCCAAACCGGATGTCGGCGCTGAAAACCCAATAGTGCATTTTGGTCGGCAGGGCTGTTGAGCGGGATGTTTAGTTGTTGTAACCAAGCTCGTTCGTGATCGTACCAGCGGGAAAAGAAATAATCGGGTTCGTTTTGGGTGAAATTCCACCAAACCAACTCGCGAACCGGAGCACACAAGGCATTGGGTTGGTGTACATAGGGGAAACTACCAATTTCCCGGAGATTGAGTTGCATCGGCGCTGGTTCGTAAACGGTGCGCACAATGCGTTCAAGTTCGAGTCGACTCAATTCTTTTTCGGGCAAGGTTTGCAACAAATCCACGATCTGCTTGGCTTGTTCTGCCAACATGAGCAAAGAAGGGTTGTTGCTTTTTTGTTCCAGGGTTTTTTTTGCCCAAATGAAGAGGTATTGAAAAATGTCCTCTACTTCATTTTTGGGCACACTGCCCGCGACGTCAAAACGTCGGCGTTCAAACCAAAAACGGTATTGTTGACGAATCTCGCGAACATCGAGATTCGAATCCTTCAGGGCTCTTTCTTCCAATTCGGAGAAATATTGCCCCAGCATGACTTGCCATGATTCACCCAGGATTCCCGGCGTTTGAGCCATTTGTTGGGCAATGCGGTTGGCCAATTCGCTTTCTAGTGGCTTGAGTGGCAACGATACAAACTCCATTATTTTGTAAGGATCGACCGGTGTCCACAAAAAATTGGGAATCAATTTGAGTGCTTGAAGGGTAGGTCGGGCCAGTGAAGCGGGCTGAATACCCAGGCTGGGCAAACCTTCCTGGATAAAAGCCTCATCCAGGGTGCGCGATTTATCCGGAATCAAAAAACAGGGATGAAACGAGGGATTCCGGCGCAACAAGGCAGCCAGGTAACTGCCCAAATCGGTATCTCTTTTGCCGCGTAGTAAGATCAAAGTCCCATCATGATCAAGTGGTTGAGGACCAACCTTACCGGCTAAAAAAGCTTGAAACCTGCCCAAATCGGTATCGGGCATCCGATCCTGTAGCGGGGGAGGAATGATTTCAACGCCCTGTCCGCTCAAGCTTGTAAAAAGACGCTGCCAATGGTAAGGCAACAACTCCAGGGGTTCAACCAAATTGATTTTATGGATGGCGGAAGCTCGAAGGGCTATTTTTTTTTCTACAATTGTAAACCGATCGGCAAAGCCTGCGGGTAGTTCAGTAGGGCTGGCTTGCAACACCTGCTCAATGCTGGCAATGCAACGAAGGCGCTCTGGAATTCCGTCCGTTATGGAAAAATCCCAAGCAGCCAGTAACAATTCATCCCTTCGCGCCAATAAATTGGCGGCGGTTGCAAATTGATCTGCTTGAAATGAACGGGCAAAAAAAGGCGATGGATTTTTTGCTAGAAAAGCACGAATGGCTTGGCGGTACTGTTCAATGCGCAGGTGTTCATTGTTGTTTTTGTGCCCCGCCAGGCCAAAATGAAACTCCAACCACTGAAGCAGCATATTTGGCCCATGCCACAGACAGCCCCCCTTTGAAAAATCTGGTTGTGGCCAGGAAGGATTGTCAAGGGCTGTGCCAAAAATGAAATTCATCCGCCAATTGTAATTAGGTGTGCACAGATCAGCCGCCTCCAGAAGCGACTTGCAGCTCAGACATCTGTTTGTCCCAATACCGTTTTTGGTCCTTTACCTCATTTTCATCACAATAATCCGTGAGGGTAAGGATGGTCTCGCCAGTAATTGGGGCTTCGGTAATTCTGAATTCTAAACGTTCTTGATCATTGTGAAGACCCTCCCACCGCAAGCTAAATACTTCGTCCTCGAGGTCTTCTACTACGGTAGCCTCGTCACTGGAATCTCCCCAAAAGAAGGTATAGACTTCACCATCAATCTCTACATTGTCACAAAACCAGCGGATGAGACAAGAAGGGGTCGTCAGAAATTGATACAAAATCTGCGGTGAAGCTCGGAAAATGTATTCTTGTTTAAGTTGGGCTCTTTTCATACAAGTAATCGAAAATCAATGATTCCAGTAGTGTAAGACAGTCTAAATAAAACTGATTTCACCAGATCGCACAATAAAAAGTAAAAAAACGGAAATTCCAAATCCTGAAAGTTTTTTCAAATGAAATAGATTTATGCACAAACTTATGCTCAGTTACTTGACAGTAAAGCGGAATTGCAATATTTTTGTGGGCGATTGCCAAAATGGGTTCTTCCATTCGAGTAAATTGCCGAACTAAACAAGCGCTTAATCCCATATTGTATCCTACCCAAACCTGTTGTAATACCTTGAACTTGTTGTTACTTGGCGGTGTTTCTCCGTCAAATAACCTTGTAATTTCCATTAAAGTATGGAAATGCAACCACAAAGTGAAAAGAATTGTTCCTTAAATACATAAACAAAGATTGTGCATGAGACAACTTAAGATCACGAAGTCGATCACGAACCGGGAAAGCCAGTCGCTGGAGAAGTACCTGCAGGAAATTGGGAAAGTGGATTTGTTGACGCCAGAGGAAGAGGTGGAGTTAGCCAAGAGGATCAAACAAGGCGATCAAGCAGCGCTGGAAAAGTTGACCAAAGCCAATCTTCGATTCGTAGTATCTGTTGCCAAACAATATCAAAATCAAGGCTTGTCGCTCAGTGACCTCATCAATGAGGGAAACCTGGGCTTAATTAAAGCCGCACAACGGTTTGATGAAACCCGAGGGTTTAAATTCATCTCCTATGCGGTGTGGTGGATTCGCCAATCTATCTTGCAAGCTTTGGCCGAACAATCTCGTATTGTGCGTTTGCCGCTCAATAAGGTAGGTTCTCTCAACAAGATCAATAAAGCCTTCTCGGAGCTGGAACAAGAATTTGAGCGTGAGCCTTCCCCTGAAGAGTTGGCTGAGATGTTGGAGATCCCCACTGAAGAAGTTGAAACTACGCTGGGGGTTGCTGCACGTCACGTATCAATGGATGCACCCTTTGTGGAAGGTGAGGACAATTCACTGCTGGATGTGCTCGAAAACAACACGACGCCAAGTACCGATGCTGGTTTGGATTACAATGAATCCCTGCGCCGGGAAATTGAACGCTCTTTGAGCACACTCACCGACCGCCAGTGCGATGTAATCAAGCTGTATTTTGGCATTGGAGTGGAACATCCGATGTCTTTGGAGGACATTGGCGAGAAATTTGGCTTGACACGGGAACGGGTACGTCAAATCAAGGACAAAGCCATCAATAAACTGCGCTCGGCCAACCGTAGCAAATTATTGAAGAACTATTTGGGCGGCTAATTCATCTTTTTATTTCAGCCGGTGCCACAAAGAAACGAAGGCACAAAGAGCAAGTTGATCTCTTTGTGCCTTAGCGCCTTTGTGGTAAGCTCATTTGTATGCTTCAGCTCTCTTCTGCTTCGTGGTAGCCGATTTCGTCATCGTCATCTTCACTGACAATCTCCAAGGGCCGATTGATGCTTTCTTGCAAAGAAATGAAGGTTTCTGTGCGCTGAATGCCCGGGATATTCTGAATTTTATCGTGCAAAACCTCCTTGAGGTGGGCCGTATCTTTACAAAAGACCCGGGCAAAAATATTGTATAGTCCAGTGGTATAGTGGGCTTCTACAACTTCGGGAATTTTTTCCAGCTCTTTGGCAACCTCTTCATACAATGAACTCTTATCCAGATAGATTCCCAGGTAGGCACAAATGTCATAGCCTAGTTTGCCATGGTCAACGCTGAGGTTATAGCCCTTGACAATCCCCACATCTTCCAATTTTTTCATCCGAACGTGAATCGTGCCTCCCGATACAAAAAGCTTTTTGGCGATTTCGGTATAGGCCATTTTGGCGTTCCGCATCAGGATGGACAAGATTTGTTTATCCAATCGATCTATTTCAATTCCTTTGTTCATGTAGTTGCAAATGATTTCAAGCAATTCAACAAATGTCCTTAATTTTTGAATATTTTCAAAAAAAAGCGGTTTTTTTATTAAAAATTTATCGTATTTTTAAAATGGAATCAATTTTTCGTGAAAAGTGACTCAGAAGTACAGCTCCCGATAGATCTTCTGTAGCGGGATCGATTGGTCCTGGATGACAATGGCTTCTTCGGCTTGGGTCAAGGTTGTTTCCACCCAGCGGTTGGGGGCTTCACGTTCCATGACGAAGATTTTGGGCTTGGATTGCTCGATGAAGAATATTTGCTGCAGGGAGGGGATTTCTTTGTAGCAGGGCAGCTTGGTCCCCCAATCGTAGCTTTGGGTAGTTTCTGAGAGAATTTCGATGAGCAAAATTGGCGTGGTTTCCGCAGTCATGCCCTTCTGGTATTCATAGGGAGCTGTAGGTAGGCTGATCACCATCCCATCCGAATTAAATACCCCGGTTTTGAGCTGCTTGCAAGCGGGGATATACACTGGACGATTGCTGTTGTAAACCCGAAAGGATTTTAGATCTGTAAAAATAGATTTTAGCAAAAAGCCAAACTCTGAGGCGAGATGGCTATGGATATCTCCTTCATAACTCATACTGGCAATGATTTCATTGTTGTAAAAGTCGGCTCGGTATTCTGCGGCGGCTAGTACCTCCCAGTATTCATCCCAGTTAGCGGGTAGCCGCACCAAACCGTCTTTTCCTATTGCTGCCAGTTCCTGATTGGTAAGTGGAAATTTCACATCGCTGGTCATGTCTTAAAGTTTGTGGCTCAATTTAGCAAAACCGACTTTAAGATACAAGTTGTTTTTATAATTAATTTCAAAACAAAAAATAATCGCACTAATTTCAACTTAAAAGTGCGAATTTTGTCCTTACTTTATATCCCCGCGAGGGGTATATCGAGTTTGATTTTTTAACCTGAACTGGTTTTAACCCACTATGTTGACACGCCCAAATGATTTTCGGAACAAAGTGCAGATTTGGCTTCCCCTGCTTTTGGCAGTAGTGCTGGTGTTGGGTATCCTTATCGGCATGCGCCTGCCCCAGTCTGCTGCTTCGCTTAAAGTCAGCAAAGCTGAGTCCTATCACAATTATCGCCAGCGGGAAGGAAAAATAGAAGAACTTTTGCGTTACATCGAGGCGAAATACGTTGACAAAGTAGACCGCGACAAACTGGTAGATGAGGCCATCCAGAAATTGATGTCTCAGCTCGACCCCCACTCTTCCTACATTCCTGCGGATGAATTAGAAGAAGTCAATGAGCAATTGGATGGAAAATTTGATGGCATCGGCGTAGAATTTTTGATCGTTAAAGATACGGCCGTGGTGGTTGCCCCCATGTCAGGAGGCCCATCAGAAGCAGCGGGCATTTTGCCCGGTGACAAAATCATCAAGGTCGGTGACTCCCTGGTGGTTGGGGAAAAACTCTCCAATCAAAAGATTGTTGGATTGTTGCGAGGTGATAAAGGCAGCAAAGTGCAATTGTCCGTTTGGCGGGGAGGCGAGAAAAGAATGCATCGCTACACCATCACCAGAGCACAAATTCCCGTTAAAAGTGTCGAAGCAGCCTATATGATCCGCGACCGGGTTGGTTACATCCGCATCAACCGCTTTACCGCACAAACGGATAAGGAGTTTCTGGAATCCATGCGCATCCTCTCGGAACAAGGGCACATGAAAGACCTGGTGCTCGATTTGCGCGGAAACCCTGGTGGGTACATGCAAATGGCGACCAATATGCTTAGCCAATTGTTTCCCAACAAAGGCAATCTTTTGGTGTATACCCAGGGAAGAGCTTCTCAAAAGGCCGAGTTTAACTCCAATGGCCGGGTATTTTACCCCATCGATAAAATTGCGGTACTGATTGATGAAGGAAGTGCTTCCGCCAGTGAAATTGTAGCAGGGGCGATTCAAGACAATGATCGGGGGATCATCGTAGGCCGTCGTTCGTTCGGCAAAGGACTGGTTCAGGAACAATACCAACTCACCGACGGCTCGGCTTTGCGCCTGACCATCGCGCGCTACTTTACCCCTTCCGGACGATCGATCCAAAAAGCTTACGACAATGGATCTGAAGCCTATGACCAAGATGTTGAAGAACGGTTCAAAAATGGCGAGTTACTTTCGGCCAATAAAATGACAATTAAAGATTCTACCAAATATTATACCACCAATGGACGGGTGGTGTATGGCGGAGGTGGCATCATTCCCGACGTGTTCGTGCCTCTTGATACCATCCAGATCAATGATTTTTTTCTCGATGCCCGGCAGATGATCCCGGCGTTTGTATTGAAATATTTGGACAAATCCCGGCGAGCACAATTGTCACAAATGGGTTTGATTACTTTCCAGAAAAAATTCAACCCGGACGAACAACTGTTAAAGGATTTTCAGGCGTATACGGTTCAAAATGGATTGCCGGGTAAATCGGTAGAATGGTCTTTGACCCAAAAAGAAATCGCTCGTTACCTCAAAGCCCGGATTGCCAAGCACCTTTTTGACGACAAAGGTTTTTATGCGGTGCTCAATCAAGAAGATCCAACAGTGCAGGCAGCACTCAAATCTATCAAAGGAGGTAAGAATGATGAATGATGAATGATGAATGATGAATGATTTGTATAACTCATAACTCATAACTCATAACTCATAACTCATAACTCATAACTTTTTTCACTCTCGAATAAACTCCAACTCTTCCTGATCTTCCAAAAGTTTTACCATCACGGGTAACTCGTCAATGTTTT
>ENA-UOWO01005754-UOWO01005754.1-activated-sludge-metagenome-genome-assembly--contig:-NODE-5754-length-12981-cov-7.262958_pt1 | contig 12981 bp, 8 predicted proteins | sample MGYA00238148_ERZ761564 | MGnify/ENA primary metagenome ERZ761564 (study PRJEB28885, sample SAMN05720194) | activated sludge metagenome | isolation source: Anaerobic digester | place: USA...
AGCTGCGGCCACTGAGGTCGCGGCAGGCATCCGAGGAAGCACCCCGACCGGTATGTCGGGCAATATACAATCAGGAAAGGGAGCACCAATGGCACCGATCAGAACCGTCATCATGGGAGCGGCAGGCCGCGATTTCCACAATTTCAACGTCGTCTACCGCGACAACCCGGCCTACCAGGTGGTTGCTTTCACCGCGACCCAGATTCCGAATATCGACGGCCGTGTCTACCCGGCGAAGCTGGCCGGCAAGCAGTATCCGAAGGGCATTCCGATTCGCGCCGAAAAGGATCTCATCGAGATGATCCGCAAGGAGAAGATCGACGAGGTCGTGTTCTCCTACAGCGATGTCAGCCATGAATATATCATGCACCATGCCAGCCAGGTGACCGCCGCCGGCGCCACCTTCAAGCTGCTCGGCTACGATCAGACCGCGATCAAGCTCGACGTGCCGGTCATCTCCGTCTGCGCCGTCCGCACCGGCTCGGGCAAGTCCCAGACCACCCGCCGCGTCGTCACCGCCCTCAAGAAGATGGGCCTGAAGGTCGTCTCGATCCGCCACCCGATGCCCTACGGCAACCTCGAGAAGCAGATCTGCCAGCGCTTTGCCGATTACAAGGACCTCGACAAGCACAACTGCACCATCGAGGAGCGCGAAGAATACGAGCCGCACATCGACATGGGCGCCGTCATCTATTCCGGCGTCGACTACGGCAAAATCGGTGCCGAGGCTGAAAAAGAAGCCGACGTCATCGTCTGGGACGGCGGAAACAACGATTTCCCGTTCTACAAGTCCGACCTCAAGGTCGTCGTCGCCGACCCGCACCGCCCCGGTCACGAGCGCGGGTATTATCCCGGTGAGGCGAACTGCTACATCGCCGACGTCGTCGTTCTCAACAAGATCGACTCCTGCTACCCCGACGATCTGAACGTCGTCCGCGAAAACATCATGATGATGAACCCCGAAGCGGTTCTCGTCCATGGCGCCAGCCCGATCTTCGTCGACCACGGCGATCGCATCCGCGGCAAGCGCGTTCTCGTCATCGAAGACGGCCCGACCCTGACCCACGGCGAGATGCAGTACGGCGCCGGCTACGTTGCCGCCCAGCGCTACGGCGCCGGCGAGATCGTCGATCCGCGCGACAAGTTCGTCGGTGAGATGGCCAAGGCCCTCCGCAAGTATCCCGACATCGGCGCGATCGTTCCGGCTCTCGGCTACAGCGACAAGGAAGCCGCCGACCTCGAAAAGACCGTCAACTCCGTCGACTGCGACCTGGTCATCTCGGCCACCCCGATCGACCTGACCCGCGTCATCAAGATCAAGAAGCCGCACCTGCGCGTCCGCTACGAGCTGCAGGAAATCGGCGATCCCACCGTAGACCAGATCGTCCGCGAGTTCGCGGTGAAGCACAAGCTGCTCAAGGCCTCCAAGAAGTAATATCTTACCTGATATAAAACACCGGGAATTCCCCCAGCGGGAGTTCCCGGTGTTTCGTTTGTACGGATCCCCACCGGGTGCTGGAAGAGGACGCGGAGCGTGCGTGAGTCACGGCCCGGCCGCGGGGCACGGGGGGGAGCGGGAGGCGGGTGGGGAGGAGAGGGGGAGCCTTCAGCGGATGGGCTTGCCGCAGGAGCTGCAGTAATACTCGCGCGGGGCATTGCCCGCGCCGCAGTGGGGACAGGCAACCTGGTCACCGGTGAGCGCCGGGGCAGGCGTCGTGGCAGCTTTTTCCATGGTTGCGGCGGCAGAGCCGGCTGAATCGTGGGAAGGCGCACCCGACCGTTTGCCGGCCAGGCCCGCCCGTATGCGCAACAGATCGGGGTTGTCCGGCCAGCGCTCGAGAGCCTTCTCGGCTGTCCGGCTGGCGTCTTCGGTCCGGCCGGCCTGGAGAAGGCAGCCGATGAGCCCCGTCTGGTATTTCGCCGTATCCGGGGCGAACCGGCAGGCCCGCTCGAAGATCTTCTGGGTGTCCGGCGAAAAGTTCTGGCGGCGTTCAAACAGATCGGCCAGATAGAGGACCGTTTCCCGGTCTTCAGGGGCGAGCTGGGTCTGCCGTGTGAGCAGCTCGAGGGCTCCTTTGCCCTCCTGCTGGCCGGCCCGGTACTGAGCGGCCAGGAAGGCCAGGATGTCCCGGCGCTTTTCATCGAGCCGGTAGAGTTGGGCGATTCGCTCGAGGCCCGTGGGGCTCGTGTCTCCGAGCTGGAACGCGGCTTCCCCGAGAATCCGCTGCGCGGTCGGGTTCCGCGGATCCTTGGCGGTGATTTCGGAAGCCTGAGCGACCGCATCCGGAAACTGCCGCTCCCGCAGGTAGGCGTCCGCCAGCCACAGGACCAGCTGCTTTCTCCGGTTGCCCGAGCCTGTTTCGGCCAGACGAGCCTCGAGGAGGGGGATGGCGCGGGCATACGCGCCCGCGGCGAGTGCCGCCTCGATCGCCGCTTCCGCGCGCGATTCCTTCAGCCCGCGGAACAAGGCAAGGAGCGGGCCGAGCAGCTTGAAGCCGATGAAAAACAGCGTCAGGAACAATCCCCACTTGTATTTCTCATACCAGATCCGCCACAGCATTGCCCCGAGATCCGGGGCGTAGTCGGGATTCCGCTTCTGGAGGGCGGCAAGCGGGTCACGGGCTTTTGTAAACTCACCACGATTGAATGCGATGAGTCCTGTATAGTAATCGATATCGTCGCTCGACGAGGCGATCGACGAGAGGGAATTCAGATGGGTTTCCGCTTCGTCCCAGCGTTCCATCCGGGCCGTCGATCGCAGCAGCAGGGGGAGGAGTTCGGCACGCGGATTCAGCGGATCGTCGGCCAGTTCGCTCAGGACGGCGTAGGCTTCGTCGGCCTTGTCGGCGTCGAGCAGGCGGATGCCTTCGGAAAGCCGCGCGCGGAACCGCTCCTGCCGCGCCTGTTCTTCCGTTGCGGCTTTCCGGACGCGCTCGAGGGAGGCCTGGATCTCGGGGTCGCCTTTCGCCATTTCGAGAGCCTGCTGATAGCTGAGGACGGCGGCTTCGAAGGCACGCTTGTTCTCGCTTTCCTCGGCAGCTTTCAACATGGCAGAAAGCTTTTGATTTTGCGCGATCTGGGCCTGGCGCCGGGCCAGAGCCGCCGTGCGGGCGCGGTGTTCGGCGGCGGCCCGGCGTTCGAGATAGCCCGTGATCGAAGCGATCCGGGTGCCGATCCCGCGGTCCTCGCCGTCGAACTCCTGGGCGCGCTGGAGCTGTTCGATCGCGACTTCCCAGTTGCCCTGCTTCTCGGCGAGATCGGCCGAGTTCGTGAAATCCCGGATGGCGAGCTTTTTCTGGGCCTGATCGATCAGGCTGGCGATTTCCCCGTTGTCGGGTTCGGCTCCCTGGGCTTTTCCGAGAAGTTCGAGGGCCCGCTTGTAATCGCCGGCCCGGAAAGCGGCACGCCCATCCTCGGCGAGATTCGAGGCGACCTGGGTGGATTTCTGGACCAGCTGGGATCGGAGCTGCACCAGTTCGTCATTCGGAATGCGGATCCGGCCTGCCTGGTTCAGATAATCCCGGGCTGCACCGTGGTCCTGCAGGGCGATGAAGGCCTTGGCGGCCATCAGCAAGGCTTTCTGGAGGTTCGCGTCGTCGCCGGCCTCGAGCGCCGTCTGGTTCTGCTGACGCAGATGCCTGGCGGTATCCGCGATCTTCTGCCACTGGCGGGCGGCCGTCTGCATCCCGTACAGGGTGACCCAGGCCGAGGTGTTCTGCGGGTGGGCGATGCAGGCCTTTTCGAGAAATTCGAGCGTCCGCGGGCGGTTGCCCGCCTGGTTCTGGTCTTTGGCGAACTGGAGGTAGATGGCGCCGAGCGCCTTGCGGCAGTCGTCCTCGTCAGGAGCCAGCTTGAGAGCCGCTTCCAGGGAGGCCGCAGCCTTGTCGGGCTGGTTCAGCTTCCGGAGCGAGAGGCCGAGGTAGTAATGAGCCTCGAAACTCGAGGGGTCGAGAGAGACGGCCTTCTCAAGGCTGACACAGGCTTCCCGATACTGGAACAGGCCGAAATAATCCTTCCCCGTCTTGAGAAATGTGTCGGCGGGGCCGGCAGAAATAGCAGATGCTATACCCAAGAGCGCCCCGAAGCAGACGAGCCGGAGGGGCGATATGGCGCCGTTCCCGATGCGCAGGCGGAGTGGGGTGGTCATCCTCTCTTTACTAGCATGCTTCGGCGCTTCCGGTCAACAATTGCCCGGCACCTCTCCAGGGGGAATAATGTTTGACTTGCACCCACCCCCCTAGTATAATTGGCGGTCTTATGCTGGTCGACCTTATCCACACAGGGAGTAGTCGTCAATGAAAAGTCAGCATCGGTTCAGTTTATCGGTCATGCTCCTGATCCTGCTCTTCACGCTCATTTACACGTTCCCCTCGACGAACATGTGGGTGAAGTGCTTCGGGATTCTGACCATCGACGAGCAGCTTGCGGTGCCCTTCCGCTCGCTCGAGTTCAAGGAAGCCCCGGAAGGCAAGGCGGCCCAGGTCGATCTGCGCATCGACTCTGCCTCCTCGGTGTTCGCCGCGAACCCGAACGTGAAACAGGAAGACGTGCTCAACAGCGTCGCGGACACCGTGCGCCGCGTCCTGATGGAAGCCGGCCACACCGCCGCCGTCGTGAATCCCGACTACTCGTCGGGCAAGGCGACGATCCGCGTGACGGACAAAACGGCCGCCGAGCTGAAGACGATCTTCGATTCGCTGAACTTCTACGCGATGTTGCCCACGGCCGCCGCCAGCATCTTCCCCCGCTCGAAAATCACCCTCGGCCTCGATCTCAAGGGCGGCATCGACCTCGTCTACCAGGTCGACATGCAGTCGCTCGAGAGCACCGATTCGCCGAAGGATGCCGTCGACCGCTCGGTCGAGATCATTCGCAACCGTATCGACATGTATGGTATCGCGGAGCCCAGTATCAAGGCCCAGGAAAACAACCGCATCCGCATCCAGCTCCCCGGCGTGAAGGATCCCGAGCGCGTCAAGAGCCTGATCCAGTCGACCGCGATGCTCAAGTTCCACCTCGTGAAGGACCAGGCCGTCACCGCGACCCAGCTCGAGCCGGTCGATCCCACCAACGAGCTGGTTCTGATCGAGCCCGCGAGCAAGAACTCCACCGCGCGCTGGTACAAACTCAAGCGCATTCCCGAAGTCACCGGTCGCGATCTCAAGTTCGCGAAGGTGGCCTTCGACGATATGGGCGTTCCGACCGTTCACCTCGAATTCAATCCGGAAGGCGCCGCCAAGTTCGCGAACAGCACCGGCCAGCACGTCGGTGAGCAGCTCGCGATCGTGCTCGACAACAAGGTGCACAGCGCTCCGGTCATCCAGTCCCGCATCACCGGCGGCAGCGCCCAGATCACCGGCCGCTTCACCCTCGAAGAGGCCCAGAACCTGGCGATCGTTCTCCGCGCCGGCGCTCTCCCCGCCAATCTGATCCTGCTCGAGAGCCGCGTCGTCGGTCCGACCCTCGGCGCCGAGTCGATCCGCGCCGGCGTGCGCGCCGGTATCTTCGGCGCCCTCCTGGTCGTGGCCTACATGATCCTCTTCTACCGCTTCTGCGGCTTCCTGGCCGATCTGGCCGTCGTCTTCAACACCCTGATCGTGTTCGCCTTCATGGTGTTCTTCGGCGGCACCCTGACGCTGCCCGGCATCGCCGGTCTGATTCTGACCGTCGGCATGGCCGTCGATGCGAACGTCATCATCTTCGAGCGCATCCGCGAGGAGCTGCGCTCCGGCAAGACGGTGCGAGCCTCGATCGAGGCCGGTTTCGACCGCGCTCTCGCCTGTATCATCGACTCGAACGTGACCACGATCCTGACCGTCGCGATCCTCTACTCGTTCGGCAGCGGTCCGATCCGCGGCTTCGCCACGACGCTCGGGTTCGGCCTCATCGCGAACATCTACACGGCCATCATCTGCGTGAAGCTGGCTCTCGACCTGATCTACAGCCGCAACAAGGCTGCGACGCTGAGCATCTGAGCCGCAAGAAGAAAGGGAATAGACGATGAAATACAACTTCATGGGGTATCGCAACCACTTCTTCGCGTTCTCGGGAACTCTGCTCGTGCTGTCGCTGCTGCTGCTGCTCGCGCGTGGGTTCGAATACGGCATCGACTTCAAGGGCGGCAACATCATCCGCGTCCGCTTCGATCAGGAAGCCACGGAAAGCAAGATCCGCGAAGTCTTCAACAAGATGCCCGACCTGTATTTCAAGGGCGATCAGCTCGTCATCCAGGCCGTCGCCGAGGGCAAAAGTCACGAATACATCATCCAGTATCCGGCTCCCGTGATGGATACCGCCGAGACGGGCAAGCTCCACGGGGAGATCCTCAAGAACCTGAAAGCCGCGCTGCCGTTCCAGGATGACGCCCTCGAGGCCGCCAACATCGGCCCCACCGTCGGCGATGACATGAAGCGCCAGGGCATCTATGCCGCCGTTCTTTCGGTCATCGGCATCCTGCTGTATCTGGCCTGGCGGTTCGAGTTCCAGTCGGCCTCCGGCGCCGTTCTCTCGCTGGTGCATGATCTGATCATCGTCTGCGGTTTCATCAGCCTGTTCAAAATCGAGTTCGATATCACCGTCCTCGCGGCTCTGATGACGCTGCTCGGCTACTCGGTCAACGACTCGATCGTCGTGCTCGACCGCATCCGCGAGAATCGCCGCATCAGCCGGGAAACCGACTTCGTCACCCTGATCAACGACTCGATCAACCAGACCCTCGGCCGCACCATCAACACCTCGGTGACCACCCTGTTCTCCACGATCGCCCTCCTGATGCTCGGTGGCCAGACGCTGTACAGCTTCTCGCTGGTCCTGACCTTCGGCATCATCTTCGGAACCTACTCGTCGGTCTTCATTGCCAGCCCCGTCCTGCTGCTGCTGACCGGCAACAAGTTGAACCGCCGCGGCGCCTGAGCCTTCCGACGGAGTGTATCCCGAACGCCCCGGCTCCGGCCGGGGCGTTCTTATTTGAGTGGATATAAAAAGGGGCGGTCGTATGAAAGCCGTTGTTCAGCGCGTTTCCGAAGCTTCTTTGCATGTCGATGGGGAGGAGATCTCCCGAATCGGACCGGGGTTGGTCTGCTATCTGGGCGTGGGCCGCGGAGACGACGAGAAGGATCTCGACTGGCTGGCGAAGAAAACGGCCCGGCTCCGGATATTCCCGGATGCCCAGGGGCGGATGAACCTCTCGGCGGCGGACGAGCGGCTGGCGATCCTCGTCGTGTCCCAGTTCACGCTGTTTGGCGACATCCGGAACGGATATCGACCGGGCTTTTCGGGGGCGGAGGAGCCGGAGAAGGCCCGTGCGATGTACGAGCGGTTCATGGCGAAACTTGGGGATTACGGAATCGTGGAGGTGAAGGGCGGCGTGTTCGGGGCCGACATGACCATCACCCAGATCAACCGTGGGCCGGTCACGATCCTGCTCGACTCGCGGGAATCAGCCCTCTGAGGTGAAGATCCGGCGCTGGAGACGGCGGAGGTAATCGAGGGTTTTCTTGTCCGGTGCTCCGGAAACGCCCTGGGCAAACTCGTCTTCCGAACGCCTCAATGCCCGCTCGAACTGTCGCCGTTCGAGAAGGATCCGGTAGATGGGCCGGATTCCGGAACGCTCGGCCAGATCGACCAGAAGGTCGCGGTCGAAGGTTTCGAGCCCCTTCTGGAGGCGGGCCGTTTCGAAAAATTCGAGATCCCGCCGCGATGCGGGCACCGTTCCGGCGCGCCGGGCGGCCGGCCGCATCGAGTAGAACAGCCAGAGCAGGATCAGGAACGTCGGGAGCAGAAGGAGGATCAGGATCTCGTTCTCGTAGGGATGTGGCGAAAAGTAGTCCCGCAGGGCTTTCGCCATCATTTTATAGTTTTCGCTTTGTCCGATGACGTCCATTCAGAGCACCTTGTAGCTCAGCTCGGTGACGATCTTCCGGATCTCGGGAGAGGCGTCTTTCCGCAGGGTCGGCAGGAACGGCTTCAGGGCGGCCGGGGACAGCTTGACGGCGGCCCGGACGGCATTGAGCCGGACCATTTCATCCGTGTCACGGATGTGCGCCAGGATGATCGGAAGGGAGTTCGGCTGGCGGATCTCTCCGAGCGCCCAGAGGCCGCTGGAGCGCATCAGGCGGTCGCGGGCGGCCAGCATCTTTTGCAGCACGGGAACGACATTGACCTTGCCGATCTGCCAGACGGCAATGGCCGCATTGGCGCGGATGCGGTTGTTCGTGTCCTCCAGGAAGGGCAGAAGGAGCTGGAGCGCCCGGGAGTCGCCGACGCTGGCGATCGCCTCGATGGCGTTCGCCCGGACGCGATCATCGGGATCGTTGAAAAACTCGATCAGGTTTCCCAGCAGTTCACGGTCTCCGATGATCCCGAGCGTCTTGATGACGGCGGCCCGGACCTTGCGGGAGGGGTCTTTCATCGCGCCGAGAAGCGCTTCCCGGCCGCGGTTGCCGACCTGAATATTCTCCATGATCCGGGCTGCACGCAGGCGCAGCTCGGGATCGAGCGATTTGAGTTCGCCGATGAGCTGCTCGATGAAGCTGGCGTCGAGCTTCAACAGCGCCGCTCCGGCCAGCTTGCGTACTTCGGGGGAGAGGGAGGCGAAGTTGTCGAGATACCGTTTCTGGGTCATCCGGGCGACTTCCTGCAGGGCGAAGCTGCGCAGCTCCTCGTCAGGGCTGTGAACGAGCCGGGTCAGATGGGGAGCAAGCCGTTCCGGCGGCAACAGCAGTTTCAGGCCTCGGAGCGCCTCTGCGGCGACTTCCGGTGCGGGATCGGCGATCGACTCCTCGAGCAGGGCGAGAACGCGCGGATGGCGGCTTTTCTGGGCGATCCGCACCGCCGCCAGGCGCACGGCGGGCGCGGTGTCACGCATGCGCGCCTCGACGATCTTGGAAAGCTGTTCGCCACCGGCTTCACCGGCGAACTCGAGGGCTGCGGCCCGCACATCGTGGTCCTCGTCCTCGAGAAGCTCGGTCAGACGCGCTGCGAAGGTGCGCGAGCCCATCTGCTTGCGGAAGAACGCGGAGCGATCGGCCGGATCGAGGACCGAGGCGTTCTTGAGCAGGACCCGCAACAGGAAGGGCGAGGGGAGTTTGCTCTGGCCCGACAGCAGGAGGGCGCCGATCGACGGGTCGTCCTTCATCGCCGCCCGGATCAGATCCGAGACGTCGGAGAACGGCCAGGCGGAAAGCGCTTTCACGGTATCCGCGAAGGCGTTCGACAGGAGTTTGCCAAGAACCGGTCGCAGCATTCCCGGGTCACTGCGGGCAATGTGGAAAAACACGCCCAGCAGCTCGGGCCGGATGGTTTCGTCGCCCGTGATACGGGAATATAGCACACGGCGCCAGGATTCGCCCATCGCTTCGAGCGATGAGCCGCGCTCCTCGCCGTGGTGACTCGCTTTGGACAGAACGGAGTCGGCGAGGGCCGTCAGTGCGTCGGCTGTCATCGAACGGATGCGGGAGGAGTCCGCGTCCAGCAGTTTCAGTGCTGGCTCGAACAAGACCGGATCGAGCCGTTTGAGAAGGCGGGACACCAGAAGTTCGCGGCCGTCCCCCGAGGGCATCGCAAGGGCGAGATCGAGAAGGGCTTTGCGGGCTTCTGGGAATCGGCGGATCAGGATGTCATCCGTCAACTGCAGGAGGCCGAGTTCGAACGGCTCGAGCAGTTTTTCCCGGAATGCCGGGAGAAGCTCGTCGGGCGTGTATTCCGAGAGTGCGTCGCGCAGGCGGCGTCGGATTATCGCATCGGGCTCGTCGGCCATTTCCAGATACAGAGGGACGAAATCCGGCCGGTGAAACCGGACGAGGGTGTCGAAATGAAACCGCCGAACTTCGGGATCCGGGTGGTGAAACTGCTCATGAAGCAGTTCGAACAGGCCGAGATCCTCGAACAGCGAGACGATCTCGAAATACAACGTCGAGTTGTGGTCCTCGGGGACGGCCCGGACCAATGCGCCCATGGCTTTTTCCCCGAACACCCGGGCGATGCCTTCCCGGACGTCGCGGCGGATCGTCAGGTCGGTGTCGGTGAGGAGGGGGATGAGCTGTTCCAGGCTGTGCTGCGTCGGGATGCGGAGCAGTGCCTGAGTCGCCGCGATCCGGACGCCTGTGTCCCCTTCTTCGAGCAGGCCGGCAAGATCATCGACGGCATCCTCGATGCCCCGCCGGCCTGTCAGGCCGATCAAAGGCAGCAGGAGCTCGGTGTTGCCGTCGATCGCCTCGCGCAGGGCATCGTGCACGAGCGGATTGGTGGCGGGGTCTTCGTGCTCTTCGAGTTGGGCATAGGCGGATTTTCTGACCGCGGGATCCGGGTCGGAGAGGTTGAGGAGCAGTTCCTGGGGCGCTTTGGGGGCGGAAAAGGGCCAGATCATGATGTTACGCCTTCGGTTTGGTGGCGGCGGTCAGAATGTCCGAGACGGCCTTGCGGACGCCCTCGTCGGGATCGAACCGGAGCGGTCTGATGTAGGGGGCCAGCGTGTAAGGATCGGCGATCTTGCCGAGACTGCGCAGGACGTTGCGGCGGACGTCCGCATCCGGGTCGCGCATGCACTGGAGCAGGACGGGAAGGAACCGGGTATCTTTGAGCTCGCCGAGGGCGAACGCAGCGGAGGCGCGCATCCATTTGTCTGGGTTGCGGAGCATGTCGATGACGGGCTCGTAGATCTGGTAATACCCGAGCCGCCACAGCGTTGTGATCGCGTTTGCCCGCACCCGGTTGTTCTTGTCGTAGAGACAGGGCAGAATATCGTTCACCAGGGACATATCGCCGACGACGGCCATGGCCTCGACGGCGTTTGCCCGCACCCGATCGTCCTGGTCCTTCATGAACTCGACGAGCATGTTGGCGACGGAGGGGCCGCCGATCTTGCCAAGGCCCATGATGACGACGGCGCGCACGTGCGGGTCGGGATCCTGGATGGCGACGATCAGGTTCGTCTTCAGCTCGGGGGGAATGTGGTCGCAGAGCACCTCGAGGACTTTCGCCGCGAGGATTCGCGTCCGCTGGTCGGAATCCGACAGGTTCCGGGTCATGTCCTCGAGGAAATTGGCGTCCATCTTGATCAGCGAGGTCCCGATCGCATATTTCGTCTCGGGAGACATCTGGTCGAACCCGTTCATGAACTTGCGTCGGGTGATGAAGGCGATGGCTGCATGCGCCGCTTCGCGAATCCGCGTGTCTTTCGTCGCGAGCAGGCGCGTCATCGCGTTGAGGATCTTGGAGTTGTCGCGCTGCTTGAGCATCTCGATCGTCTGCAACACGATTTTCTGATCCGTATCTTTGAGAAACTCGATCAGAGCTTCGGTTCCGGCATCGTTCTGAAAATGCTTCAGGGTGAGAAGTTCGAGGATCGTCTTGCGGACGGAAAAGTCGGGATCGCGCATCTTCGAGACCAGGATCGAAAGCGCGTTCGGCGATCCGCTCTCGGCAAGAATCTGGAGAATGCGGGAGCGGAGCCCGGGATCGTTGTGATACAGAACCTCTTCGATGAACCGCTTCAGCCGCGGGTCCATCATGAGGTTGATGACCTCGCCCTGGATCTGCTGGGGCACTTCCATGAAATGCTCGAGAAGCAGGGAGTTCAGCGTTTCGATGATGAAGTTCTCGGTGGGGTTGGCGAGCAGCAGAAGCGCCGTTCGGCCCGTGGAGAGCTCCTTGTAACAGCAGGCGTCGATCAGCAGCTTCTTGCGGGCGTCGGTATCGAGGCCCTTGAGGAAGCCGTTCAAATATGTTTCGTTATATTTGTGGATCTTTGGAAGGTTGCGCAGGATCACGTCGGTGTGGTGGCGGCCGATGCGCAGGAGACACTCGGACATGATCATGCTGGACTGGACATACGAGTCGGAAAGATGCTCCTCGAGAGGCTTGACGAACGACATGATCTTTTCGAGCATTGCCGGCTCGTTGCGCGCCTGGGGGGCCATCCCGTCGAGCTCTTCCGCGAACTTCTTCACGATGCCCTGGATCGTGTTGGTCACGATGGGGGGGATCGCCTTGAACTTGTCGAGCAGATACGGGAAGAGATACTTGTAGGAAAGCGGATCCTGGAGCTGCTCCATGATCTGCATGATCTTGAGGCGGTAGGTCTCGCTCTTCCGGCCGAAATCCTCGAACACCTTCTTGAAGAAGGTGTCCTGATGGATCTGGAGGCACTTGAACAGCGGATACCACATCTGCGGATCGACGGAGGGAAGATTCTTGACGGCCACCTCGAGGAACGAGACGTCCTTGATCTTGTCGAGGTGTTTGCCGAACTCGACCTGCGTGATGCGCTTCTCTTCCTTCTTGCTTTCGATGACTTCCTCTTTGAGGATGTCCAGGAAAATCGGGTAGAGCTTTGGATTCTGCAGGTTCACCAGCTCTTCGAGATACAGAATTTTATCTTTCGGCGTATACCCCGACCACTTTTTGAGGAAGCTGTCGATGAGCCCCGATTTTTCGATCGAGACCTGGATGATGTTGCGGATGCCGGGATCTGCGGTCGAGCACAGCACTTCGGTCAGGGGCTTCACCCGCGACTCGTCGACGCTCTTGAGGATATCCTTGAACGTCTCGCGCAGGATCGTGTCGGGGTATTTGATCAGCTTGAGGATGGTTCGCAGATCTTCGGCTGAAAGCGCGTCATGCTTGGCGGCGAAGATTTCGAGGATCCGGAGGCGAACCTCGAGCTTGGGATTCTCCTCGAACTTTTCGCACAGAAACTCGACGAAAAGGTTGTTCAGGCTGACGACGAACTCGTCAAATGCGCCCTGCGACACGCTCTTGTCGGGCGACAGAAGGCGCGTGAAGGCTTCACTCGGGTCGGTTATTTTTCTGGTGAACCAACTCATCGGCAGACCGGCTTCCCCATAGTTCGATCACTTCATTATCGGCAAAGGGAGATCCGAAAGTGAATGATCCCTCTCTCCCGGTCATACTACTATATTCCCGGAAGGGGGAGAAACACTTTCTTTACGTCTGGGAATATAGTAGTATGACCGGGAGAGA
>ENA-UOWO01005755-UOWO01005755.1-activated-sludge-metagenome-genome-assembly--contig:-NODE-5755-length-12980-cov-4.517756_pt1 | contig 12980 bp, 11 predicted proteins | sample MGYA00238148_ERZ761564 | MGnify/ENA primary metagenome ERZ761564 (study PRJEB28885, sample SAMN05720194) | activated sludge metagenome | isolation source: Anaerobic digester | place: USA...
ATCAGCTACAATTAAAAAGTATGAAAAATATCTGTAACAATAAAGAAGCGGGTTTTAGTATTGGTAATTTTTTGTTGGAGTTTATCCAATCGATAGTATTGGCGTTGTCTGTTTTTGTGTTGTTATATCTTTTTGTGGCTCAACCTAATGAGGTTAAAGGTAGCTCAATGTATCCAAATTTTGTGGACAAAGAGTACTTACTTACAGAAAAAATTAGTTATCGATTTGGAAAACCCCAGAGGGGTGACGTGGTCATATTCAAAGCTCCAGCAGGAGAGCCTTGTGCTGTCGATGGTTGTGAATATATAAAAAGAGTTATTGGAATTCCTGGTGATCGAGTAATGGTTAAAGAAGGAGATGTTTATTTGAATGGAGAAAAATTAGACCAATCGTTTTTACCAGAAATGGTATATTCTAGCCCGGGTGATTTTTGTACTGAAGGAGAAGAAGTAGTTGTTCCAGAAAACAGTTATTTGTGTTTTGGGGATAATCGACCAAATTCTAGAGATGGCCGAGAGTTTGGTCCTATTGGTAAAGATTTATTGATAGGAAAGGCTTTTTTTAGATACTGGCCAATTAATAAAATTGGGTTAATACCTAAGGTTAGTTTTTAGTTGTTAATATTTGTTAAATCTTTTTCACAAACCTTTTTGTAAAGTTCTTTTAAGTTGGCAAATCTCCGGTCTATTGTTCCCTTAAACTGAAAAGTTACTTGAGTAACAACATTGGTTTGAGTAATTTTGACGTTGGTGGTTTTATCTTCAAAAAAATCTTTGAAATCTCCACTTATGGTATCTAGTTTTGATTTTAAAAATTGGGGAATATTTTCTTTGGTAATGGGGACAGTGCCTTCTTCAATTTTTTTTCGCATTCGACGAGCAATATCTTCGGCTCGGCGAACAGAGGCTTTTTCGCGGAGTACGATTTTGTAGGCTTCAATAGTGAGCCTGGTGTCTCCTATACTTGACAAGGCTCTGGCATGGCCTTCACTTATTAACCCTGACAAAAGACCATCTTTAAGGGCATCAGGTAAGGTTAATAATTTGAGACAGTTGATAACATAAGGAACGCTTTTACTAACTTTTTTGGCTATTTGATGATTATCAAATTGAAATTCCTCTTTTAGCCTTAAAAAGGCTTTAGCTCGTTCAATGGGGTTTAAATCTTTTCTTTGGACATTTTCAACGATGGCCATTTCTAACATTTGTTGTGGATTGGTTTCTTTGACAATAGCAGGAACATATTCTAGTTTTAAAATTCTAGCGGCGCGCCAACGACGTTCCCCAGCAATGATTTGAAATCCAGCGGGAGTTTTGGCAACAATTAATGGTTCCAAAATTCCATGTTCTCGAATCGATTCAACTAATTCTGAAACTGATTCTGGAGAAATTATTCCTCTCGGTTGAAGTGGATTGGGTTCTAATTGGTTAGTCGGGATTTGAGTTACTTGTTTCATCATAAAACAAGCTTACTATGAAAAGACTTGTGAAAAAAGGAGGAAAAACTAAATCAAAATAAGTCAGTCAAAATTTATGCCTTAACAACAGATACAATATTTTTCCCTAATTTTTTGAGGAATTTGACAATTCCAGGTCGAACGGCGTAGATTGTGAAATCTTTACCAGTTCTAGTACCGGCACCTGAATGAAATGAAGAACCAACTTGTCGAACAATTATTTGACCAACTTGGGCTTTTTGGCCTCCAAATTTCTTAACACCTCGTCTTTGACCCGGTCGATTTGATTTTTGATTAGTTTTTCCTTGTGATTTTGTATGTGCCATAATTTAGATAATTAGAGCTTTGTGCTTTAGTTAATTAGTTAAAATGTAATTTTAGTAATTTGAATATCAGTTAATTGGGGGCGAAAACCGCGAGTTTTGCGGTATCGTGATTTTGATTTATATTTAAAAACAGTTAGTTTTTCACCTTGGTAATTTTTTAACACTTTGTATTCAACTTGGGCGTTTTTAACAGTAGGAGTTCCGACAGAAATTTTATCTTCGTTTACTGTTAGTAAAACTTGATCAGTAGTTCCCTTTTCGCCTTCTTTAAGGTTTAAGTTATCAACTGATAATTTTTGATTTTCTTCAACTTTAAATTGACTGCCAGAAATGGCAATTACTGCGTATTTCATACTTGTCGATTATAGCATAGTAAAAGAAGATGACAACAACTTAGGACGAATAGATAATTCCTAAAGAAAAAAGTAGAGTAATAATCGAAGACCCCCCCACAGAAAGAAACGGTAAAGGAATCCCTGTAACTGGTAATATCCCCAGATTCATGCCAATGTTTACAAACAACTGCATCCAGATTTGAATTGCTATCCCAAGTGTAAAAAGAAACAAGGCTCGGTCATTTCTTATTAAAAAGGCTTTTTTAAATAAAGTAGAGATTAGCAGGTAATAGCTAGATAAAACTATTATTACACCAACTGTACCAAGTTCTTCGGCGGTGGTAGCAAACATAAAATCAGTATGTTTTTCTGGTAAAAAAAGAAGTTGTCCTTGAGTTCCCTTTTTATAACCTTTTCCCCAAAAACCACCAGAACCAATGGCAATTTTTGATTGAATAACATTGTAGCCTTTGTCAAGTGGATCTGATAACGGATTTAAAAAATTTATAATTCTTTCTTTTTGATAGTCATGAAGTCCATATTTATATATCAGAGGTGATATTGACAATCCAACAATGCCGATGATGATTGACCACTTAAAAAGTTTTTTACTATAGATAATTAAGGGTACGATTAAAAATAAAACCGATAAGGCACTACCAAGGTCTGGTTGAAGCATAATAATTCCAACAGGAATAAGATGTAAAAGAGGCATGGTGGTATTGACTAAAAATAAAAGTAGCCAAGGTTTGACAAATTCTGATGGTTGAATTGAAGTAAAACCTAAATCAATCCATCGACGTGAACCTCGAGTAATATTATTGAGAGCGATTGGGGTAAATAGAAATAGACAACAAATTATAAAAATAATCCATTTAGATGAAGTGATTTGTTTCGGGTTGATAAATTTTCCGACAACAAACAGAATTAAGCCAAATATCCAAGCAAGTATTTGCTTAACGATTGAGTTTGGGGCAACAGAACTAACCATTAAAATATTGATACAAAATAAAAAAGCAAGGCTAATGAGAACTGGTAACCAAGGATTTTTCGACATTAATAAATTTTAGCTGATTTTTTCAATTTTTAGTTCATCTGATTTTTCAATACTTATGGCTAGAGTTTTGTTCATAATATCAGTTTGAAAATTTTTTGGCCAATTGGGGGCAAATATTTTAATTTTATCTTGAAGATTTAGGTTTGATTCTTTACGAAGATTTTGAATGGAACGAATAAGATCGCGAGACTCGCCTTCAGCAATTAATTCTGGGGTTAACTTGGTATCTAATTCAACCTGGAGATTATCTTTAGATTTAGTAATGTCAATATTTTTTATATTTAATTCGTTTTTGATAATCTCAATTAAATCTTTGTTGAAAGTTAAATCTTGATTAGTCGATATTGTTAGTTTAGATAAGGGTTGTCGAGTGCTCAAATTGTTCATCTTCCTGATCATGTTTCCCTGTTCGCAGATTTGTTGAACCAAAGTCATATTGTCGATAATAGTTTGGTTAATATTAAAAACTTTTGGATAATCAGCTAAGTGAATAGATTCTGGCTTATTCTTGTCGATAGGAACAACTAAATTTTGCCAAAAATATTCAGTGATAAATGGAATTATGGGTGAGATAGACAAACTGAATTGAACCAAAACGGACCAAAGAGTTTGGAGAGCGTCTTTGTCTCCAACAACAAATCTTTCTCTTGATTGTCGGATATACCATCGAGATAAATCATTGACAAATGGTTCAATTAATCTGGTGGCTTCGGGAATGTTGTATTTTTCTAAGTTTTCAGAAATACTTTTGATCAACTGATTACTTTTGTTTTGTATCCATTTGTCAAGTGGATTTTTTGGCTCAAAATTTTTGGAATTTGGTAAAAAATTATGTAGATTTGCGTAAGTTAAAAAATATTTAAAAGAATTAAAAAGTGGTAATAAAATATTTTTGACTTGATTGTCTAGCTCTTTTTCGTCGATATTAATATTTTCACCAGACATCACGACACTACTCATGAAATATAATCGATAGGCTTCTCCACCATATTTTTGTAAAACCATTTTGGGGTCAGGATAGTTTTTGAAAAGCTTACTCATCTTGCGGCCATCGTTACCCATGATTACTCCGGTAACGACACAATTTTTGAAAGATTCAGAGTTGAAAAGAGCGTTGGATAAAACATGAAGTGTATAAAACCATCCGCGCGTTTGACCGATGTATTCAATAATATAGTCAGCTGGAAATGATTTTTCGAAAAATTCTTTATTTTCAAAAGGATAGTGAAGTTGGGCGTAAGGCATTGAACCAGATTCAAACCAACAATCAAGTACTTCTGGAACACGGTTAACTTTTTTGCCACATTTGTCGCAAATAATAGTAACTTCGTCAATTTCTGGTTTGTGAAGATTGGTAATTTTTTGCCCAGATTTTTTTTCTAGGTCGGCAATACTTGACGGTACATATTTTTCTCCACAGTCACATTCCCAAATTGGAATAGGTGAAGCCCAAAACCGTGATCGAGAAAGGCACCAATCGGGAGCTGTTTCTATCCCTTGTCCAAAACGACCATCACGAATATGATCGGGCACCCAATTGATTTTTTTATTGGTTGATTTCATTTGGTCTTTGAGTTTTGAGACATTCAAAAACCAGGCGTTTTGAGATTTATAGATAAGTGGCGTGCCACAACGATAACAAAACGGATAACTATGATTTATCTTGTCTTCTTTAAGAATTAAATTTCGACTTTTCAAGTCTTCAATCACTAAAGGATCGGCTTTTTTAACAAAAAGATTAGCAAAGGGAGTTACTTTTTGGTCAATTTTCCCCTCATCGTCGACATGACTAATTACTGAAAGTCCGATTTTTTTACCGAGTTGGGCATCATCCTCGCCAAAACCAGGGGCGATATGAACCACACCAGTACCTTCCTCCATAGTAACAAAATCACCATGATAAATATGATAATCCAACTTGTTAGTGTCGTAAAAATTATAAAGAGGTTCATATTCTTGACCGATTAATATGTTTCCCTTAAATTCTTTAATAATTTTGTAGCTGTTGGTTTGGCAGATTGATTCAAGACGGGTTTTGGCAAAAATTAGGTGTTCGTTGTTTAACTCAATCTCAATATAGGTTTCATCTTGATTGACGGCAAGAGCCAAATTTCCTGGTAATGTCCAGGGAGTCGTTGTCCAGGCAATAACATATTTATCACTGTTTTTTAATTTGAATTTTATATAAATTGCTGGATCGTCAACCATTTTGTACGAATTATCCATGGCTATTTCAAAGTTTGATAGCGGTGTGGAACAACGAGGACAAAACAAAGAAACCCGATGACTTTTGTAGATTAAATCTTTTTTATAGATTTCGGAAAACACCCACATAACACTTTCCATATAATTTAGATCCATGGTTTTGTAGGCGTGGTTTAAATCAACCCAGCGACCGATATGATCTATATACCAAGGCCATTCTTGAGAAACGTTTTGAACATATGAGTAACAAGTGTCTATGTATTTTTTAATACCGATAGCTTCAATATCTTTTTTACTTTTAAGACCCAATTGCTCTTCGACTTTGTTTTCAGCCGGAAGTCCGTGACAATCCCATCCCCAAACTCGACGAACACGTTTCCCTTTCATAGTCCAATATCGGGGAATAACATCTTTGGCAATACTAGGCAATAAACTGCCGTGATGAGGTGATCCAGTTATAAATGGTGGCCCATCGTAAAAACTATAAGAATTATTTTCTGGTCTAGAATTTACCGATTTTTCAAAAATATTTTTTTCTTTCCAAAATTTGATTATTTCTTCTTCAATATCGGGGAAACTGATATTTTGAGGAATGTTTTTAAATTTTGACATATTTAGATTTTTTAGGTTGATTTATTGGTTGATAAGGGATTATACACTATAAAAACTTAGCTTTTTTTCCTTAAAAATGCGGGAATATCAAATTCATCAACAATATCAACACCTTCAGGGATGTCTTTGTCCCCTAAAAACTTTTTAATTTCCTGATCAGAAATTTCAGGGGGATTATTGCTTGGTGAGGTTTGAGGCGATGGTTGATTGATGGGTACACTTTCGACAATTGGTGATTTTTTGATAGATTGATAAAAATGGGCTTTGGTGTTGTCAAACCCCGTAGCGATAACTGAAATTTTAATTTTGCCTTTTAATTCATTATCGATGGTGGCCCCAAAAATAATGTTAGCATCGGGGGCGGCTCGTTGGGTAATGTTTCTAGCAGATTCTTCAATCTCTGCCATGGTAAGATCTGGCCCACCAGTAACGTTTATCAAAACACCTCTAGCCCCTTCGATAGTTGCCTCAACTAGAGGTGAATCAATCGCGGCTTCAACGGCTTTTTGAGCTCGATTATCACCTTCGGCTTCACCAACACCCATAAGAGCTGAACCAGCATTGCTCATTACTGTTTTAATATCGGCAAAATCAAGATTTATTAAGCCAGGTACTGTGATTAGATCAGCTATGGCTTTTGTTCCTTTGGTTAAGACAGAATCGGCAATTTTGAAAGCTTCAAGAAGAGTTGATTTGTCGGTGACTACTTCGATTACTTTTTGGTTTGGAATAACGATTAAAGTATCAACATTGTTCCGAAGTTGAGAAATTCCTTCTTCAGCATTGGTCATTCGACGAGTCCCTTCGAATAAAAAAGGTTTAGTAACGACGGCAATGGTTAAAATTCCTAACTCTTTTTTGGCGATTTGAGCGATAATAGGAGCAGCCCCAGTACAAGTCCCCCCCCCCATACCACCGGTTATAAAAATCATATCAGTTCCGGTTAAAACTTCTTTTATTCTTTCTCGTGACTCTTCGGCGGCTTTTTGACCTGTTTGGGGATTACCACCTGCCCCCAATCCTTTTGTAAGTTTTTCTCCGATTTGAATTTTAACGTTGGCAAGTGAGTTCAATAAAGCTTGAGAGTCGGTATTTATGGAAACAAAATCAACACCATTAATACTTTCTTCACTAATCATTGAGTTAACAGCATTGTTGCCACCACCACCAACACCGATAACTTTAATTTTGGCGAATTGTCCGGCAAGAGTTTTAATTAAAGCCATAATTATGGTAAAAAGGACGAAACAAGTTTTTTAATTTTTCCAAAAGAGTCTTTGAACAAATGAGAATTATTTTTGTTGGCAGACAAACTACTAACTTTATTATCATTAGCAAAGATTAATAATCCGATTGAACTACTAAATCCGGGGTTGATAATATCGTCGATAATACCACCAACTTTTGGGGGTGAAGCGACTCTCAATGGTAAAGGAATAATCGATTCACATACTTCTTTGGCATTAATAGTTTGGGCGCCACCTCCAGTGAGAACAATCCCGGCAGGAATCGTTTGGTGAAAACCACTTTCTTCAATTTTTTCGTATATTAAATGAAAAATTTCTTCTAGTCTGGGTTTTATGATCCCATTGATTGCTGTTTGGATTGAAACCTTTCTGTTGGTGTCTGAAGTAATATCGAAACTTGATAGTTCAATTTCATCTTCGTATTTTTTAGATTCAGAAATTTTATTTAATTTTAGTTTTATTTTTTCGGCATCTTCCAATGAGAATCGAAGTCCAATAGCTAAATCATTGGTAACATTAACAGCACCGATTGGTATCACGGACGAAAAGACTGGAGCCCCTTCATTAAAAATAGTAATAGTAGTGATACTTCCCCCCATATCAATTAGGGCAACTCCAAGTTCTTTTTCTGTTTCGGTTAGAGCTGATTTGGCGGTAGCCAATCCAGAATAGACTAGTTGATCAATTTTTATACCGATTTCTTCTAAACATTTTTTTAAATTTTTTAAAGAAGGACTTGAGGCTAATATTATATGGGCTTCAACTTCAAGACGAACACCATTCATTCCTATGGGGTCAACTACTCCCTCTTGGCCATCAACTGAATATTTAATTGGAATAATATGAATTATTTCTTTACCAGAGGGAATAGAAATTGCTTTAGCAGCTTCAATAACTCGATCGATATCATTTTTATCAATTTCGGCATTTGGATTACTAATAGCCACAACTCCGTGAGAATTAATCGATTCAATGTGGGGAGCAGAAAGACAAACAGATGCGGTATTAATTTGGAAACCTGCCATTCTTTCGGCTGATTCAATACTTTGAACAATTGTAGAAGATGCTTGTTCGATATTGACGATTTGGCCTTTTCTAAATCCTAGGGCTGGGATTGAGGAGACAGCAATGATATTAAACTTATCTTGAGCGTCGGTGTACTGACCGATAATGGTCGTAATTTTTGAAGTACCAATATCGATTCCACTAATTATTTTTGAGTGTGACATATGGGTGTTGAGAGCTTAAATCAACTAATTTAATTTTTTCTTGATTCATTTTAGCTTTTTTCACAACTTGTTGTAAAGTAGAGATTTGCCAGAAGGGGTCTTTTTGGGTAGACAACAAAACTTTGATAAGATTGTTTTCATACGAAAGATAAAATTCAATTTCGTCTTGATAATCTCGAACTTGAAGGGAGGTCGTATTTATTTTGGCAGTATTAATCGCTGTATTTAAATTTTTATAATAATCGTTTTTATTAGAAATGGGTTGATAGGTTTTTTGAGAATTAAATAAATAATAAAACAGAAAAATTAAAAAAAATAAAATAAATAATATTAATAATTTTTTAAATAATTTCATTGATTAAATTTAATAGTTTTAAGTTTGGTAAATTTTTCTTACTAATTTGGTTTTCTTTGTGTTTAGTTAATGACAGAATTGAATCTAATATGTCCTTTTGGTTCAGATCAGATTGTTTATAAATTATCGTTTTTTGGGGTAAACAATCTTTTACCCATAGAGCATTTAGGTCTTGTTCGTTTTGTTGGCTTTTAAGTAAAGGGATTAAAATTGATTTTTTATTAAAATTAACAATTTCTTGACAGGTATTAGCACCAGCGCGACTAATGAAAATATCGGCATGTTGAATTATCCAACCATAATCTGGGGTGGAAAAGTAATCTGAAGGAATATAATTTGAATATTTTTTGATTAAGGGTTTAAAAAAAGATAAATCATTATTGCCTGTTTGATGAATAATATTGTAATTTGTTAAAAAAGGTAATATCTTTTTTATAAGCATATTAATAGTATGAGAACCTTGATTTCCGGCAGTTATATAAATAAGAGGTTGTTGTTGGTTGGGAAATCTAAAATTAGGATTGGTAATATTAGTTTTTTTGAACAATTCGAATCGGAGTAAATTACCAGTAATTACTGTTTTGTTTTTTGGGAGTTGATCGATTTGTTTTTGGTTGTTAAAAGAAAGAGCAATCTTGTTAACAAAAAGTGAATTGATTCTGGTGGTTAAACTATTGGTTAAAGTTTGTTCGTGAGTAATACTTAAAATCTGCTGTAACCAACAATTAATTACAACTGGGACTGATACATAACCACCAAAAGAAATAACAATATTGGGTTTTATTTTTTTTAATATTATGTAAGAACGAAATAGCCCTATTATTGTTTTAGGTACCCCAAAAATTGTATTTGGTAGAAACCTTCTATCAAATTTACCACAAGGAATAGGGTAAAATTTGATACCCATTTTTGGAATAACCTGCGATTCAATTGAATTTTTAGTGATATCGTTTGAATTTGATTCTCTGCCAATATAAATAATTTGCCAATTATGTTTGGGGTCTTCTTGAAGTTGGCGAATGAGTTCGAGCGCGGGGGTAAGATGAGTTCCGGTGAGAACTATTTTTCTTTGGGGTTTGGTCATAATTAGAGTATATCAGTAACGGATGTTGTTTTTCGATATTATGGACTAATCCAAGGGCAATCATTAAAGTAAATAGAGATGAACCCCCATAGGAAATAAAAGGTAGTGGAACGCCAGTAAGAGGAATTAAACTAGCAATGGCGGCGATATTAATTAAACTTTGGTAAGTGATCCAGCAAGTGGTGCCAGCAACAATAAGTGAGGAAAAACTATCACTGTTGATTGAACTAGCAAGCTTGATTAAATAAGTAATTAAAACCATATAGATTATAAGAATTAAAAGAACCCCAATAAAACCAACTTCTTCGCCAATTATTGCCAAAATTGAGTCAGTAGAAATTTTTGGTAAAAATCGGTACTTTTGGTCAGAATTGGCAAATCCTTTTCCAAACATGCCTCCAGATGATAAAGAAAGAATGATTTGGTTACTGTGATACGATTCTGACTTGGTGGCAATATTTGGATTAACTAAAGTGTTAAACCTAGCTTTACGATAAGGAGAAGTGTAAACTAGGACTAAACTTAATCCAATTAAACTAAGACAAAGTAAAAATAGTGGCATTATTTTGCCACCAGAAAGGTAAAAAATTGAAATTATGATTGCTGAAATTAAAATAGCGGTACTTAGGTTGGGTTCTAAAATGATGAGAATAAAAGGAATTGCTAAGTAAATAATTAGATTGATAAAATTTCTTTTTTTTTCGACAGAAAAAAGTGAAGCGAAATAGATAACCGAACTAAGCTTAACCAACTCGCTGGGTTGAAAACTAAATAATCCTAAATTTAACCATCTTGAAGCTCCAAGAGCTTGATTACTAAATCCAGGGATTAAAACTAAAAATAAACAAATAATTGAAAATAAATAAAACAACAGAGAAAGTTTTTTGATCAAATTTAAATTTATTTTGGAAGTAACAAAAAAAGAAATAAAACTAATCACTACCCAAAAACTTTGTTTTTTTAAATAAAAAAATTTATCTCCAATAGTGTTGTTGGCTTCGGTTAGAGACGAAATGGAAATAAAGGTAAGACCAATAAAAATTAATATAAAAATGAGTTTTAGTAGGGGTGATTTACTTTTGGACATTTAGAATTTTGATAATATTTGGATCAATAAAAATTGGATCAGTTTGGTTTGAGAACATTTTGAAGTCATTATATTTATTTATGGTTTTACCATTTTTGTTTTTGACAGTAATTTCAGAGCCAATAAGTTGTCGGTTATAAAAACGCTTTTGTTCAAAATCAATATCAAATTCGTAGTCGATGTCTAAAAATTGGATAAGATGAATCAAAAACAAAGGCAACATATTTTGGCTAGTTTCGATTTGATTGTAAAATGCGAAAGAGGCAGTCAAGCGAGGGTTACATTCAAGAAGATACACCTGATTTTGGCTTACTAAAAAATCAAGGCCAAAAAACCCTTTGTAATTCATTTTGATTAAAATTTGGGAAAAATCTTGAGTTATTTTTTTAATTTGCTCGGTTATATTGGTTGGTGCTAAAGATGGCCACTGCCTACCGACAGTCGTAAAAGGGTGATTGGTAAATGGTTTAACCCCGGTATACTGAAGTGCTGGTGGACTTTGAATAACTCCTTTTTGGGTTAAACAACAGTTGTTTAAGAGTGAATAGCCGTTAATAAAAGGAGTGTATTTTACTTTTGTATTTAATGGAATTTTGTTGTTGACATCCTCCCATTTTTGACCTAAAAAAGTGCTTTTACCAGCCCATCCAAAATGTGATTGGATAACTAATTTAGGATTATATTTATTTTGATATTTTAAAAAATTTTTTTGATTAAACTTGTCGATAGATGAGGGAATTTGGGGTAAATTATTTGTTTTACAAATTTGAGTAAAAATTAATTTGTCTTCTAAATTTCGATTTATTTTGTGATTGTTGGCGGCACAAATCCAACTAAATTTTTTACATAAAAAATCAATTTTGGCTGATGGTTTAAAAGGAATGATTGCTATTTGTTTATTATTTGAAGTATTTTTTATATACTTTTGCACTAAAGGATGTGAAAGAAGATTACCACTGTTGGCTGTTGTCAGAGAAACTCCATTTTCTTCTAAGCAAAAATAGGCTAAATGGTGTTGTTTTAAATATTTAAGCTGATTGTTTTTGTAAGCATAAATTAAATGAAAATTACTAAGTTTTGGAAGAAGTATGTCTAGACTATTGTCGACAACTAAAAAATAAAAAACAAAGTTTGATTGATTGAGAGTGGTAAAAATATTCATTTTATCTTTTGGCACCAGTTAATAAAATAACAGGAAATCTCCCAACCGGGTAATTATTTTTAAGAGCTTTTTGATAAGCCGCCAAACAAAGTGATCCTTCAAGTGAAGTAGTAATATTTTTTGATTCTAAATAATGGTTAGCCGTTACGATGTCTTGATTTTGAATAGTGAAAATAAAACCTTGATGGGTTTTGATAGTCTCAATAATACGTTTTTTTTGAGGTAAATATTTAGCTGACAGAGCATCGGTAATTAATCTATTTTCTATAATAAAATTTTTGTCAAACAACTTACTAATTGAGCAATTAGCCGCTGATTGGGTTCCAAAAATTGGGATAGTTGTGGAAATTTTTTGTGATAAACCTAGCAAAGTAGTACCGCTGCCAATAGGGACAAAAATACTTGAAACTTGTGGTAACTGGGTAATTATTTCTTGACCGATCTGCTGGTAACCAATTAGAGAGATTGGGTCAGTTGACTGTCGCAGTAAATAGGCATTATTTTGTTTAGAAAATTTTACAGCCTCACTAATCGGTTTGATTGAAAAAATAATTTCTGAAGGAAATTGTTTAATAAGAGATAGTTTTTGTGGAGAAATTTTTGGTGATAGAAAAATAGTTAAATCGATTGCTTTTTGCTGACAAAAATAAGCTGCCGAAATTGCCGCATTGCCAGTACTTGAAATAACTGCCTGGGTGTAGTTTTTTTTGATTAAATTAACAATTTGGAGAGGAATGGCTCTGTCTTTTGCTGAACCAGTGACGTTTTTGTCTTCCCTCTTGAAATATAAATTGTCTATTTTAATTAGTGGGGTATTTGTCATAT
>ENA-UOWO01005756-UOWO01005756.1-activated-sludge-metagenome-genome-assembly--contig:-NODE-5756-length-12979-cov-6.120241_pt1 | contig 12979 bp, 6 predicted proteins | sample MGYA00238148_ERZ761564 | MGnify/ENA primary metagenome ERZ761564 (study PRJEB28885, sample SAMN05720194) | activated sludge metagenome | isolation source: Anaerobic digester | place: USA...
GCGCTCTGATCGAAGAAGCTGCCGGTATAACCAAGTTCAAGCACCGCAAACAGAACACCCTGACCAAACTTAGCCATACACGCACCAATATTACCCGCCTCAGAGACATCACTTCAGAAATCGAAGGGCAGCTTGGCCCGCTTGCCGAACAGGCCGAAAAAACCCGCAAATTTCAGGCTCTCGCGGCCGAGATCCGTCAGCTCGAAATCGACCTGATTCTTTATGATCTCAACCAGCTTAACGGCGAATTCGAGAACATCAACTCGATGCGCCTCGGGCTGCTCGCCAAAATCGAAGAAATCGAAAAGTTTCTCGCCGAAGTCGACGCCAGAAAGGCCGACGCCCGCGTACGCTTCGCCGAATTCGAGAGCGTGCTGCAGACCCGCCAGGATGAAGTAAAAGGCGTCGTCGTTCAGATCGATGACCGTCGCCGCCAGATGGCAGTCCTGCGCGAAGATATCAAGAGCCAGCAGGCCCGCAGCCAGGCCATTCTCGAAGAAATCGACGGCATCGAAAGCCTTCTGCTCGACGGTGGTCAGGAAATCACCGACGCCGAAAACCGTCTCAAAGAAGAAGAGGCTCGCGAAATCGAGCTGTCGGCGGTTATGGCCGATATCGACGGCAATATCGAGAAGGTGCGCAGCGAACTCGACAAGCATCTCAAAGAGCAGGCCCATGACAAAGACTCGGCCTACAACGTCGCGGTCAAACTGGCTGAACGCCGCAACCGCATTACCACAATAAATCAGCAGATTCAGATTCTCGAACGCCAGCTCGAAAAAGGCGAAGGCGATGTTGCCTCAGCCCAGACCCACGTTGACAAGCTGACCAATGAAAACAACCGTATTGCCGCTGAAATTGCCACGATGCGGGCAGAAATCGAAAAGAACCGCACCCTGCTCTCAGAAGAAATGGCGCGCCTCGGCAAAATCGAAAAAGATTACAAAAAGACCGAAGAAGAGCTCACCGGCGTTTCTGACCAGGTTAAAATGTTTCGCGCCCGCAGCAACCTGCTCGAAGAACTCCGCCACAGCAGCGAAAGCGGTATTTTCCGCGGCGTTCAGGCTGCCCTGGCCCTCAAGGAAACCGGCCGCCTGCCTGGCATTCACGGTATCGTCGGCGAACTGATCAAGGTGCCGGCCGGCTATGAAGTTGCCATCGAAACGGCTCTCGGCGGCAGTATTCAGGATATCATCACCCAGGATTCAGAAACCGCCAAGGCGGCAATCGACTCGTTGAAGCAGAACAAGGCGGGTCGCGCCACTTTCCTGCCTCTCGATATCATGACCGCGCCACCGGCTCTTGGCAGGGCTGAAGCCCGCGGCTGTCTCGGCGTTGCTCTCGAACTGATTCAGTTCGACGCAAAATTTTATACGGTCATGAGCAACCTGCTTGGCCGCATTCTGATTTTTGACACCCTCGACAATGCCGTCGAATATACCCGCAAAAACCGCAATTTTAACCGCATCGTTACCCTCGACGGTGAAATCGTCAGGTCGTCGGGCGCCATGACCGGCGGCGGCGAAACCCGCAAGGCCGGCGGTATTCTCTCGCGCAAACGCGAACAGGAAGAGCTCGAAGAAAAGCTGAAAGCCTTTGAAGGCAAAGAAAGCAAGCTTCGCAGCCTGCTTAACAATCTTATTAAAGAGCGCCAGGTGCTTCTGACCTCGACGCGCGAGCGCGATGACGCGGTTCGCCGCCGCGAACAGTCGCTTGGCTTCTTCGAAAGCAGCCGTGACAAGAACGCCCAGGAACTGAAGACCCGCAGTGAGGAATATTCAAACATTTCGCGCGACCGCGCCGAAATGACTGCGCGCCTCGAAACCCTTAAAAACGAGCTTGTTCAGGCCGGCGAAGAACTCGCCGCGATTGAAAAACAGCACGAAGAGCTCGCCGGGCGCCTTAATGCTCTCAGTGGCCGCGAAGGTGCCATTCAGACCCGTCTCAACAGTTTGACTGCGATGTATGGTGAGCGCAAACTCGAAATGGCGCAGATTGTTGAACGCAAAAAAGCGATCAAAAAGGAAATCGATGCGGCGACCCGCCGCCGCCGCGATGCCGCCGAGCGCAAAGATCGTGCTGCTGCCGAAGTTGATCGTCTGAAGGTTCTCAGCACCGAAGGCGAAGGTAAGGTTGCCGAAATTCAGGCCGGTATCGACGAGCTTGAAAAGCGCAAGGAAACCCTTGAGTCCGCCATGGAAACCATTCAGGCTGATTACCGCCGTATGTCGAAAGAGATCGATCAGCTCGATCATGCCTACCAGAGCCGCGTGCGCATCGAAGATTCGACCCGCAAAAAGCTCTCTGAGCTCGATATCAAGATGGCCGAGGTCAAGACCCATATCAGCACCAAAGAGGGTATTCTCAGCGGCGAATTCAATCTCGACCTCGAGAATCTCGCACTGGCAAACAAATACGAAAGCCGTGATGAACTCGCAGGCCGAATAAATCAGCGCAAATTCGAACAGGAAGTTCTGGGTTCGGTTAACCCGCTTGCTATAGAAGATTACGAAAAGACCAAAGAGCGTTACGACTTTTTGAATTCACAGATCGCCGATATGACCGAGGCCGCCGACTCGCTCGAACAGGTTATCGCCGAAATCGAGAAGATATCTTCAGAAAGGTTTCTCGAAACCTTCGGGCAGATCAGCGTTGCATTTAACGATATCTTTGAGATTCTCTTTCCGGGCGGCAGTGGCATGCTCAAACTTACTGATCCGGCAACGCCACTCGAAAGCGATGTCGACATCGTCTGCCGACTGCCAGGCAAAAAACTTTCGACTCTTGAATTGTTCTCTGGCGGTGAGAAGGCTCTGATCTCGCTGGCACTGCTGTTTTCGATTCTGCAGGTCAAGCCACCGGCATTCTGTCTGCTCGACGAAGTTGAAGCCGCCCTCGACGAGGCCAACGTGCGCCGCTTTACCCGCATGCTGCGCAGTTTCGCCGACAAGACCCAGTTTCTGGTCATTACCCACAACAAAGAAACGATGCAGGCGGTAGATGTTATCTATGGTGTCACTCTGCAGAAATCCGGCATTTCACGCCCGATTTCGATAAGACTTGAAGATGATGACAAAATCAAAGAATTCACCGTGAGCAAGGCAGGTATGCGCGAGCGAAATTATGCGGTCGCCGCTGCCGGAGCCACCGAGGAGAAACTGCAATGACCGAAGAACAGAAAAACGGCAGCGAAGAAAAGGCTCCCGCCACTCAGATCCGCCAATGGGATGAATCGCGGGTAATCGTTCTGCTGATCGGCCTCAGCCTTCTTATCGAAGGTTTGCTGATTTATTACCAGGCCGGCCCTTCGCAGGCGGTTGTTGCCGGTGTTACCGGTCTGGCCGGGGTTACCATGCTTCTGTTTGCCTGGCTGGTGCCATTCGAAGAGTTTGAAGAAACCAGACCGGTCGATGAAGAGGAAACCGACGAAGAACTCAGGCCCGCCGCGTTGCCCGATCAGACGATACAGCCAGGCCAGGTTATAGAAAAAGCCCCTGCTGCGGTTGCCGAAGAACTGGTTAAAACTGGCGAAGCCAGCGCCGTTCCTGGTGTTGCCGTCGTTGAAAAGGCAGTTGAAAAGCCGCTGGAAAAACCAGTCGAAAAGCCTGTTGCCCCTGTCGAAGAAGAAGAGCAGTTGTCATGGTTTCAGCGGCTGACAAAGGGGCTTACCAAAACGAGAACCGGCTTTGTCGGCAAACTCAAAAAACTCGTTCTTGGCAGTACAAAAATTGACGATAACCTTCTCGATGAGCTCGAAGAAGCCCTTTTTGAAGCGGATGTGGGCGTAAAAACAACTCAGGAGCTCCTGCAGTATCTGCACAAAAAAGTCGACGAAGAAGATATCACCGATCCAGACAAAATCTACGCAATCCTGCGCGACCAGCTGCGCGGCATGCTTACTCGCTTTTCTTCAGAACCGGTTTTCAACCCGAACGGCCTGACCGTGTTTCTCATCATCGGTGTGAACGGGGTCGGCAAGACCACGACAATTGCCAAACTCGCCCGCCGTTTCGTTAAAGACGGCAAAAAGGTCGTTCTGGCCGCTGGCGACACTTTCAGAGCCGCGGCCATTGATCAGCTCTGCATCTGGGGTGAACGCGTCGGAGTTGAAGTTATCAGAGGCAGCGAAGGCGGCGACCCGGGTGCTCTGGTATTCGATGCTATTCATGCAGCCAAGAAGCGCGAAGCTGACCTGCTGATCGTTGACACCGCCGGTCGTATGCACGTTAAGGCCAATCTGATGGCCGAACTGAAAAAGGTGCAGAAAATCGCCGAAAAGGAAAGCAATGGCGGCCCGCACGAAATTCTGCTGGTCCTCGATGCAACTACCGGTCAGAATGCCGTTCAACAGGCCAAACTGTTTAAAGAAGCTCTGCCGATAACTGGTCTGGTTGTTACCAAACTTGACGGTACCGCCAAGGGTGGCGTTCTCTTCGCGGTTGAAGAGCAGATCAGCGCTCCGGTCAAATTCATCGGCGTCGGTGAAAAGATGGATGACATGATGCCTTTCAACCCCGAACAGTTTCTCGAAGCCTTGTTCGCCGACGATTCTGAGAAAACCAAACAGAGCGATTACAACGTGGTTCAGTAAGCCTCTTCAGATTCTCTCGGCGAGAGAATATTGAAACGAGGAATCGTCATCCCTGCGAAGCAGGGATCTAAGACCGTATTGACGAGATCGCCTATATCCGTTCCGGGCATGAACGAAGGAATAACGGGAGAAGATCGCCAGATATATAATGTGGCGGTGGGCTTAACGAACCGTCTGGTTGGCAGAATCGGCATTGGCCGCAGCCACGCTGTCGCAGAAAAAAAGCTGCTGCCAGAAATGCAGTTCTTCGCTGACTGAATTCTGCAATCCTTCTGAAATGGCGGCTGCCAGCCCGGCAGATTCGCTGCCGTTAATTGAGTCGATTCTGCCTGCAGTTTCAAGAAAAGTTGCGGCTGAACTTTCGAGTCGGTTGAGAAGCAGCGGGCTTTTGCTCAATTTATCGGCAATGACGGAACCTGGCCCGAGAAAGTTCTGTTCAAGCCATTTTAATGATTTTTCTTTGCTGACATTTTCATGATCGGCCTGACTGGCACCAGTCTGATAAAAAACCTGCCGGGTTTCCTCTATTTTGGCCGGATTTTTGATCAGGTCAATTTTCAACCGCAGAATCTCGTAAGCTTCGGCCGAAATCTCGCCTCTTGTCAGTTCAGCAATCGAGAATCCGAGATTCTTTACTCCGGTTTCCCATGTTGCAGATGCGATAAAACCGAGACTTGGTGGTCTGGTCGCGGCGCTGCCGTGGGCAAGAAAGAAACGAACCCATTCGCGGCTCAGATTGCCATTGTGTTTCTGACTGTCGGGGTGAGCAACCCGCTGTGCAATCGTGGCTTTTTCGCATAGATCAAGCAGTAGCTGGCATCTTGCCGCAAAATCGCCCTGAACAAAGGCACTCATGTCGCAGGCTGAAGCGTTGCCTGCAACAGACAAAAGCAGCAAAAAGAAAATAACAGTGCCCGCGAACCGGGCACTGTTATTTCTGATAAGCATCAGATCAGTTTTTGTTTTCCTTGGTTTCAAGAACACGGGTTTCGAAAGTGCTTTCCACGACAGTGACCGGAATCACCAGAGATCTTTCGTTGTTGTCCTGATCTTTGGCTTTGAGTTCGATGGTTACCTGTTTTTCACCGTTGATTTTCATCGGCATGTCTATGGCGTAGCTGGCTCTGGGTTTCTTGTCGAGATCGTTGATCTTGACTCCCGCAAGGTTGAGAGACGGAATCAGAGGCACAGCCGGACTGTTCGAAGGCATCAGGCTGCGGGCGCCGGCGCCATCATTGTCGCTTATGGTCAGAGTGGCTTCGGAGAGCGATCTGAATCCGGTATTGTCGAAGACGTGCACGTTGACCAGCAGGCGGCTGGCTCTGCGGAACTTCGGCACTGCATCGGCGAAGACGTCGGTTACCAGGATACTGTTCTGGCCGACCTGGCTTGGGTAGCCGGCACAGCCTTCGATTTCTTCATTGTTGAACGAGCTGATTTCAGCGCCGCCCTGCAGGTTGAAGCATTTAGCCGAGAGAGTACACTTCCCGAGCTGGCTCACATCATTCGGAACCGGGCCTGAGTCATGAATGTTTTCGTCGAGTTTGAAGACCCAGCGGCGGTTGTCGACCTGCGAGACCAGTTCAATTTCAAGGCTCGGCGGGTCGTTGTCGATGCGTTCAACTGCTTTGATAAGGTTGTTGTCGACGAGTATCTTCTCTTCGTCAGCGACCGACATACCCAGATCCTGGCAGGCCTTGGCGTGATAGAACTGGTGGGTGATATCGCGGGCATCAGAGCCGATACCATCGTAAACCGAGCCCATAACCGTGTAATTAAGTGTGCCTATCCAGTTTTCGAAGGGCTGATTCTTCTGGAACGGGCCATTCGGGCCGTATTCTTTGATGGTCGTTGTGAACGAGGCACCATTGGTCCAGTTGTTGTCAGCGTAGAAACCCGGATCATCAGCTCCCGGGATAAGCTTAACGGCCGAACCGGAAATCTTGGCTTCGGGCTTGAAGATTTTATTGTCTTCAGAATTGTCGAGAACGTTGGTTTCATTCTTCAAGGTCTGGTAGGCGGCGAAGAAGTCTTTGAATTCGGCGTGCGGGTTATTGTCATAGGCAGCAAAACCCACATTAACATCGGTCACATCATCGCCGGTGGTCTGAATAACCGGGGTCGGGTTGTCACCAGGTGCCTGAACCAGTGTCGGAAGCGTCACGTCGCGGGCCAGCACTTCGATGCTGTCACCGCCGGCATTGAAGAATTGATTGCCTGAAAATTTCCAGCTCTGGTTAAGAATGAAGTTTCCGGCAGGTTCGCCACCATTGGCGAGTTTCATGCGGCCGAGAACGTGAATCGGGTTGGTGCCGGCAGAGTGATTCGTGCTGAGTGAATCTTCGTCGGCAAACAACGGAACCATACTGCTGAAGCGCTTTTCATTCTTGCCGTCGCCGAGGTCGTTGGTTACCCACGATACTCTCGGGTAGATTATTTCGAGGTTAAGACTGTAGGTTTCGGGGTCTTTTGGAGTGTTGATCTTTTTGATCGACTCGGCCGGAACCACGATATTGACAGAATATTTGCGGTCGCTGAGCAGGGTTTTGCTGACACCCGGGTCGGTGCAGCTGCCCTGGGCAACGAGAATGCCGCGGTCATGTCGCACGTCAGCTCCAAGGGCGGTTGTTGGTGTGGCAATCTGGTATGGGCCATTGGGGCGCAGGTAGAGTGCCCACTGTATGAAACCCCAGTCTTTATCGTCAGGTTCATTCTTGAGGTCGGTTCCGTGTACGAATTCCGGATCGCCGCCTTTGGCTCTGCCCGGGTTGAACACGTCAGATTTGATCTTACTCTTGATATCGCTGATGCTGCCCGCCGGATTGTAGTTGTAAACATGGGCGGTTGCCGCTTCGTTATCGATTTCAGAGATGTTGGCCGGAACTTTGTAAGGAAGCGCCGGGAACAGGTTGGGAATCTCTTTGTACAGCTTGGCGTAGTAGCGGTAGTCCCAGACGCCTATGCCGTCATAGGTTTCCAGATTCAGGTCGACTGAGCCGGTATAGTTGGCGTCGCGAACGAACTGGGCGTCGAAGCTGATTTCGATGCCGCTGAAGCTGTTGTCTTCGATAAAGTCGATCTTCGAGCCGGCGCCTTTGGTTGCTGGCGCAACACCGGGCATGTTTTTCCGGGTGGCAGGTTTCATGCTGATGTTGGTGACGAAGCTCGGGCTCTGATTAAGATTCAGGCTCTTTGCAACGACTTTTACCATAAAGGGTTCCAGGTTGACGGTTGTGGTGTTTGCCGTCAGCTGGTGCGGTCTTGAATTATTGCTGGTCGGGAAAGTGAAATAGTTATAGGTCATTGAACCCCTGATAACATAGTTACCTGGGTGCGGGAACTTATAAGTGAAGGTTCCGAGTTCGCCTTCACCGTCTTTGGCTGTTACCAGGCTGTTGATGACTTTGTAATCGTCGATGCTGTTGCCTTCTACCCAGTCGACAGACCATTTGATCGAGGTTGGTCTACCGGCAGCTTCAAACATATTCGACGGGAAGCCGCAGAACTCGTTGTCGCCGTTTTCGTCGTGCCTATATTCGCCTTTGTCGTTAGGAATAGTGTTGAGCTTGACGTTGGCATAAAGCTTGGTGTTGGTGGTCGGGTCAACAATGTCACCCATCGGCTTGAATTCCTGGAATTTGCCGTTGATGTAGGGCTTGTAACCTTCAACCTTGAAAACCAGAGAGTCGTGTTCGCTGATTGAGGGATTGTCGGTGATTGAATTGTAGGCAATATCAGGCTTGTCACCCTGGGTAACAATAATGCGGTGAACCGAAGTGCCTTCGTAGTTTGCCGGAATCTTGGCAAGGTTGACGACCGCAAGTTCGCCGGGAAATTTTGAAGCTTTGGGAGTATCCACATCATCGCTGACGCTGAAGGTCGGGGTGCGCCACTGCATGGTGCCGCCAGCCTGAAGAACTGCATGCCTCACCCAGTAGTCGTAGCCGGCTTTGACTTTGCCACGGTCTTCTTCGGCTCCGAGAGCGCCAGTGCCCTGTGGATATCTTTTAACGGTTTTAAAAATTTCCTGTTTCAGTTTGACGATTTTGAAATCGTCTGGTTGCGGGCTACCGGTAACGTCAACAATTTCTTCTACCTTTTCACCATCAGGGCTGGTGGTAACTTTGATTCTTTTCCAGCCAGAGGTGGAATCATAATATGATGACTTGTCAGGTGAGTTAACTTCAACTATGGCCGCAGCCATTTCTGTGTCAGATGGGAGCTTTTCAGTTCGTAGAACATACAAATAACCATCACCGTCGATGCCGATATCGTCGACAATGCCATTCAATACGCCAAGAGGTTCGGCAACCGGGTTGTCATTGCTGACGTAGTCGAGTTTCTGTATCAGGCCGGTATTTTCATAATATTCATAGGCGATACCACCGCGACCCCACCATGAATCCTGGACCACAAACTTGTCGGCATCTGAACCGTAGATGAAGTCCATGCCGCCGCTGTTGCCAAAGTCTGAAGAAACACCGATGACCTTGAGGTTTGCCGGGGTTACGCCGATGCCTTTCAGGTAATCACGGTTGGTAATTATATTCGAAAAGTTGGTGCCTTCGGCATCGGTTGAAATATCGTAGGCAGTGGTTTTGCTCAGATCGCTTGCAAGAACCACACGCAGGGCTGCGTTGATCGAAGAGTCTGCTGTGAACGGACCTTTGCGGGTTCCCTGCGGGTTGAAGCCGTAGCGGCTGCCCTTGGTCGAAGTTACAACTGTAACTGTTGAAAGCTTAGTGAGAATACTGTTCTGACCAATTGAACCGCCGGGAATACAGTTGTCACCGCAATATTTGCCGTAGGCTTCGCGAACATCGACATCGAGCGAAGAAAGCATGCCGGCGCTCTGTTCTGCCGGGCTGCTGCAGGGATTGTTGTCTAAAGCGGCGTAAAGATCAAGGGTTTTCTTGCGATGTTTGTAAATGCGCTTAACAATACATGAAAAGAGAGTGTTCGGGTTATTCTGGTGGCCAGCTGCCCCCTCATTCCAGAGCTTTAGAGGTTTCATGCTGCCGTTCTTGCCGATGGTGCCATCGAGAGCTTCACCTGCAAACTGCGGGTGGTGGGTGGTTCCGTAGGCATAATAGGCAACGCCGGCAAAATGCGACGGTATGATAACCTTGTTCGGGTCTGACTCATGGGCAAGACCAGAAGTGGCGGAAAATGTGCCATCCCAGATCGGTGTCCCGATCGCGCCGTCTTTGGCATTGAGAAATCTTACTTCGGTCGGGCCGCCGAAATTAACCGCATAGGTGTAAGTTTTGCCGGCAATACTGAAGTTTCTTTTCCAGTGGCTGCCTTCAGTGGCTGAGCTCATGTGCGGTGTGCCGGGGCGGATATACTGCGAAATGCCATCCTGAGTCGGTTTGACGACCTTAAGGTAGATGGGCGAGTCGGCTTCGAAACTCATTCCGACCGGCAACCAGCCCACGGGGGCGTCTTCCCAGGAACCGGCAGTTTTTGACGAGAGAAGGAAAATCTGTTTCTGCTGATTGACTGCCAGGCCGCTGACCTTGCCGGTCATGGTGTTCAGGTTGAACAGCTTCATACCATCATCCTTAAATGGCTTGCCTGTCGAATAGTCATTCATGCGGAAAACCCCGTGATTATCGAGGTCTTTCGACAGCAGTACATAAGCTACGCCATTCATTACCGGTGCTTCGGCGTAAGCTGTACCGGTAAGCCCCGCGAACAGCAGCAAAGCAGCTGAAGCTGCAAGTTTAATCGAATGCTTGAGATTCATACTTTTCCTCCCCGAACAGACTGGAGCCAAAGGTCGTCAGTTAGAAACAGCCTTCTTGAAATATTCCTGAATGAAATCACGATGGTCTTTGCTGACCTCGTGCTTCTGATAAATGTAATCAACCACGGCAGGCGTCATGTTCAGCCCGCCTTTGAGAACGAAAGAAGTCAGACGGCGGTCGTCGCAGTTGACCAGGTTGTCGTTGCGGTTGCTCAGCCATGCATTGAGTGCGGCGCCGAGCGTCAGTTTGCCCTCTTCCTCGTTGAGTTTTTCAGAAAGGTTGCCGAAAAAATCAGGCATCGGGTTGACGCTGAGCATCTTGCTGCTGATTCTGGCAAATTCAAACGAACTGTTAAAGACGAAGCCGATTTTATAGAATTTGGAAACGGCCTCGACACCCTCGTACACATCATCGAGAATCAGCGAGAAGACCTGGCTGGTTTCCTCGAAAGATGCGTGCCCTGCATATTCTGCAGAAATATTGAGTTCGTTAAGTCTTGCCTGCAACTTCTGGATCTCCTGGTTCAAATTGCGCGAGTCGCCAAAAAAAGCCGAGTCGATTCTGGCTTTCTCTTTATTATACTGGTCCTGAGATTTTCCGGAAGTTCCGCCCGCGATTTTTGTACCCTGTAGTTTTTTCAGGTTTTCAAGATAGGTATTTTCGATCTTTTTCTTCTCTTCACTAAGTTTTTCCATTTCGGTCTGAATGGTTTTTGCTTCTGATTCTGCCTTCTGGCGACGTTCGAGGCTCTTGCCTTCCTGGTTGCCCTTGAGTGCCGACAGTTTGAAGCGTCTGGCGGAAGCATCGAATTCTTTCATCAGCGGGTGCAGCATGACGGCATCAGCGACATTGACATAGCCGAACTGCGGTGCTTCCTGGGCCATTGCCTGGCCGGAAATGACCAAAAGAACTGCTGAAACGAGAAGCATGAGGCGAATCAGTTTCATTTACCATCCTCCGATTGTGGTGTGCGATATCAGGGCAACATTTGGGTTGCCGATTGCAGTTTCTGAACGCATTGTGTTGCCGCGTGGTATGCGGCAGTTTATTCTGACTGACAACGGGCTTTTCGGCGCTGTTGAACTTGGTTCGCAAAAGACCGACTCGACGTCGCGGCAGAGAGTCGTGCGGTAAACACCGTCGGCGCCGGGTGGTGGAACTGTGCCGCGTGCCAGACTCTGAATGTCGTTGCCGCCTACGGTTTCGCGAAATCTTGAATAATTCAGATGCCCTTCGCTGGTAAGCGTAAAAATGTGATAAATCAGTTCTGCATCGGTGTTTTCGGTGGCGGCATAGCCAGTCTTGGCTGGAGTAGACTCGGTAAGCGCCAGAACTTTGCTGCCACCGGCCGAGAGGTCGGCAGATTCGGTTGCATGCATTGCGCCACGGAAATAGTGCAGAGCAAAGTCGGCTTTCTCGTTTTCGATGATATTACCCGGAAAAGTCAGGCTCGACGGGTATGAGCTTTTCTTGATCGAGGTGCTTATCTGACGGCTGGCGAGTTTGAGCTGATTGATGATGTTCTGGGTCCACATTGTCTGGCTGCTCATGCGGGTGCCGCCGGAATACAGGCTGAAGAGGGCGGCCATGAACAACGACAGAACCCCGGCGGCAATGAGAATTTCTGTCAGGGTAAAAGCCTGTCGCTGGCTTTTTATGGTGAATTGTGTTGTTGTAAGGGTGTTTTTCATGGATTAATCACGATTGATCTTGACGGTTTTTTTAATGTCGTAGTCCCAGCTTTCGCCCCTGGCGGTTTCGACGACCGAGTTGATCGTCAGTTCGATGATCGCAGTATTGTGTACTTTACTTGTTTCTTCAGAAATTTCCTGGGCGGCGATGTTCAATGCCTTTATGCCATACTGCGCCTTGTTGAACGGCTCTTTCATAAGGCCGCTGATGTTGGCCGGCAGAGGCGACATGTTGAGAACGGCGTTGGTATCGCCGGCCGGAACCTTGGTCACTTCCGATCGAATATCAGCCATGAATTCGTTCAGCCAGCGTTTCTCTTCGCCTCCGTCGATCGAAAAATTCTGGGTCAACAGACGGTTATTGGCGAAATCGCCCTGACGATAAAGAAAAATCGGGCCCGGGTTATACTTCGAAATCGCTTCTTCGGGTGCATCGAGGTTTTTGATCTGGGTGAAGTCGAACAGCGGGTTTCGACCCTGAGCCAGACATATTGCGTCGTAGAGCTCGCGATGCAGAAATTTTATCTTGAGCATTGCATGTTCGACGCCGGCCCGGGCGATAAAGTGGGCCTGCAGCTGGGCGTAGCTGGTGACATTCGAGCGGTTGTACTGCTGCGTGTTTTTGATGATGTAAGTTGCGAGCAGCCCGAGAACGGTTGCAAAAACGAGAACCAGAGGTATGGCCATGCCTTTTTTATGCATCGGGTTGCCTTTCAATCAAGATTTGCTTTCATGGTGAACAGTTCAATAGCTCTGTCGTGGCCGTCGCGGTTTTTCCATGAAATTTTGAACAGAATTTTTTTCATGACGCAGTAATTGTTTGAACCGGCTCCCTGCTCGGCGCCAAGCTCGAAGGCTCCGATGGTCGAGGTCGCGGGCTGAACGACTTTTGCGCCGTCTTCGTGGTAGGGCGACAGAACCGCCCCCGGCATATACGTGTCACTGTA
>ENA-UOWO01005758-UOWO01005758.1-activated-sludge-metagenome-genome-assembly--contig:-NODE-5758-length-12977-cov-10.804519_pt1 | contig 12977 bp, 13 predicted proteins | sample MGYA00238148_ERZ761564 | MGnify/ENA primary metagenome ERZ761564 (study PRJEB28885, sample SAMN05720194) | activated sludge metagenome | isolation source: Anaerobic digester | place: USA...
TGTCGTAAGCACGAAGAGCATCTTCCAAATCATGTAATTTTTTGATCTTCTCATCAAGAGGGATAAGAGCTAAGTCTTTGTTGAAGTTTTTGATTTTTGTGTACTTATCGCTGCCTTTAAAAATGAAAACTGGATCTTCGTTTTCAATGACCTTTGCATTAGCAACAATTTCTTTAACTAGGAAAGCAGCCTTCTCACCATTCCACACATCACATGTAGCGGTGCCAAACTTTCCTTTGTAAGAACCTCTAGCGATAATAGTAAAACCATTATTTACTGAGTTGTTATCGATTTCCCCATGGAATAAAGAAATGGATACTTCATAATGTTGGCTGATGTATAACTCGGCTTCTTGAATGCCGGCTTCTTTTGCAAGAGCAAAAAATTTATCGTACTTCATTATTTTAATTCTCCTCCGCGACCACCAACGGTCACTTCGCTAATACGAATGGTTGGTTGACCAACATTGGTTCTAATTGAACCAGAAGAGGCTCCACACATTCCTTGACCTAAAGCCAAATCATTGCCGACCATATCGATTTTCTTGAGAATTTCATCACCATGGCCAATTAATGTAGCACCTTTAACAGGTTCGCAAATCTTGCCGTCGCGGATGATATAAGCTTCAGAACAACCAAAGTTGAATTCTCCAGTAGAAGGATCGACTGAACCACCATTGAAACCAACGGTGTAAAGTCCTAATTTAGTAGCGGCGATAATTTCTTCAGGAGTTGATTTGCCATTTGCAATATAAGTATTGCTCATACGTGATGTTGGGCAATAACGATAATTCTGACGACGGCACGCGCCGTTTCCAGAACGACCCATACGTCTTCCATTGAAATCATCAATCATGTAATCCATCAATTTACCATTTTTAATAAGAACTCGCTTTTCGCCGAGATTACCCTCATCATCAATATCGATGGAACCCCATGCTTGTGGGATGGTACTGTCATCTAAAGCGGTGACAAGGGGAGAGGCAATCATCTCACCAACCTTACCGCTGAAACAAGACAAACCCTTCGCGACAGCACTAGCTTCAAGAGCGTGTCCACAGGCTTCATGAAAGAGGACTCCGCCCCAACCATTGCCAATGACAACTGGCATTTTGCCAGATGGGCATTCTTGAGCAGTCAGCATTTTTAAAGCTGTATCGACTGTTTTTCTCGCTAAAGCGACGACATCAATTTTTGATTTGAAGTAACTGATATCTTGTTGGCATCCAGGTCCTTCAAAAGCTGTTTCAAAACCATTTTGATCGGCAGCAATCACATTGAAAACTAAGCGACCAAATTCGCTCTCTCTTTTAAACCATTTTTGTTTGGAATTAAAAACAGCGACAAAACGGTGATTGTTTAAGAAATGAGCCAGGTATCTTACGATTCTTGGATCTTTATCCTTTTCAATTTCTGCAATACCTTTTTTGAGCAAAGCGATTTTTTCTTCACGAGTAATGCCATCATAATTGTTCGTAACCGGGTTGCGGTTTTTGCAACGAATCATATCTAATTTCGTTACAGTAATTAATCTTTCAAAGTGAAAAGACTTGTTCAAGGAATTAGCTAAGTCGAATAATCCCTTTTTGGATAAATCGTTGGTATAGCCGTAAACGCATTGATTTTCCTTTAACAAACGAAGTCCAACTCCACACGCGGAACCTGAGGCAGATGTCTCCACCCTACCGTTTTCCAAAGAAGTAGCAAAGTAAGTGCTATCTTCAAAGAAAATTTCGGCATAGTCCGCACCAGTGGACAGAGATTCGTTTAAGACATCAATGGCTAATTTTTTACTGATCATCTTAATGACCTCCTAAATAAAAAGTGTCTTGATTATATCATAGACACCCCAAAAAAATAGTAAATTATCTTACTTATTTAAATATTTTTTTAATTGCTTCAAAAGTTTCGACTGATAAGTCGTGCTCAATTTTGCACGCATCTTCTCGAGCAATTTTCTCATCGACGCCTAAAGAGACAAGCCATTTAGTCAATAGAACGTGTCTTTCATAAATCTTTGTGGCGATTCCTTCGCCTTTTTCGGTTAGCATGATAAATCCATCGTTTGAAAAAGTGATAAAATCACTTTCTTTAAGTTTTTTCATTGCAATTGAAACTGATGGTTTGGAAAAATGCATATCGTTAACGATATCAATACTTCTCACATTTCCTTGCTTGTTACGTAAAATGAGGATTCGTTCTAAATAATCTTCACCAGACTTAAATAATTCCATGAACACAATATAGTTAATTTTTTTACTATTTGCAATTTGCTCGATTATTAATTTATACGCAAAGTCGAGTTTAAAGTTTATAATTAGGCTAGCAAAATCGAGTATGTGCTTGAATTAAGGAGAACAAAATATGAACAAATTTATGAGAATGGCTATTACCGAAGCAAAAAGAGGTATACGTGCTGGTCACGGAGGACCTTTTGGAGCTGTGGTGGTCAAAGATGGCATAGTAGTTGGGAAGGGACACAATCAAGTTCTTAAAAACAATGATCCAACTTGCCATGGCGAAATGATGGCTATTCATAAGGCCTGTAAAAATCTTGGGACCTTCGATTTAACTGGCTGTGAAATTTACACTACTGGAGAGCCATGCCCAATGTGCATGTCTGCTATTCTATGGGCGAATATTGACAAGGTTTATTATGGTTGCAATATCATAGATACTGAGAACATCGGATTCAGAGATGCTAAGTTCTATCAAATGCAGCAACCCGGCGAAAGAGAAAAGCTCGTCATTGAGTTAGATAGAAAAGCCTGTTTAAAACTTTACGAAGAGTATCAGAACATTTCAGGCCATAAAATCTATTAAAAATTTCAAAACGAAAAAGTCGCGGCAGCGATTTTTTTATTAATTGATTGAAATATTGAAATATCTCTATAAAATGTTAGGAGTTTATGGAATTATTTTGGGCCACCTTTCTTGAAGTATCGCTTATTGGGCTTGGTCTGGCAATGGATGCTTTTGCAGTCTCAATTTGTGATGGAATAACCATTACAGAACTGTCGAAAAGAAAAGCTGTGGCCATCGCTTCAACGTTTGGATTGTTGCAAGGAATCATGCCCCTAATTGGCTATTTTATTGGAAGCTTATTTTTTAAATATATTGAAAGTTTTGATCATTGGGTTGCTTTTATTCTCCTCGGATTCATTGGAGGCAAAATGCTCTATGACGGAATAAGAAGTCTTATTAAATGCGAACTGGCGTTACCAAAGCCATTCTCTTATAAAGCAATATTTATTCAAGGGGTTGCCACTAGCATTGATGCCTTAATTATAGGAATAACTCTTTGTTCAATGACAATGGGTTTAACGGCCGGCGGCTTCGATTATTCGATCTTTGTGGAAGCCGGAATAATCACAATTATCACCTTTGGAGTATGCCTCATAGGCGTAATCCTCGGAAAAGGGATATATCGTCTCTTAAAATGTAAATATGCTATTGCTGAAGTTGTCGGCGGAGTAATATTAATTGCCATTGGTTTAAAAATACTTATTGAGCATCTTATTTCTTAAATAAAAGCAAAAAATAGTTCAGTAAATGATAAAAGATTGAATGACCTAATCGGCACTTTTCGTGACACAATCTGTAATTCTCCTTCTGTTATGTCTTTATGTGCTTGTAAAAAAAATACCAAAGTGTTAACTTATTGATAGTTTCATATGTGCATATCACACATTTCTTACGAAATTTTGTAATGTATGTCCCAGGGGGATATTTTTCTTTTTTTGGGACATTAGGAGGAAAAAACTATGTACAAAAGTCCTTATTTGAACACTCTTTTAGCTGATGTTAAAAGCAAGTATCACAATGAGCCAGAATTCATCCAAGCAGTCGAAGAGTTCTTTGATTCGATGGATTTCTTAGTGGACAAAGATCCACGCATTGAGAAAAACGCCATCCTTGAAAGAATCATTGTTCCAGAAAGAACAATCGAATTCCGTGTCCCTTGGGTCGATGATCAAAACAAAATCAGAGTTAATACTGGATATCGTGTCCAGTTCAACTCAGCTATTGGACCTTACAAAGGCGGGATGAGATTCGACAAGTCGGTCAACATTTCAATTTTGAAATTTTTGGGATTTGAACAAACCTTCAAGAATAGTTTAACCGGACTCCCAATGGGGGGTGGAAAAGGCGGATCTGATTTCGATACTCGTGGAAAGAGTGATGGCGAAGTGATGAGATTCTGCCAATCCTTCATGAATGAATTCTACCGCTATATCGGACCGAACACCGATGTTCCTGCCGGAGATTTAGGTTTTGGTGCGCGTGAAATTGGCTATATGGTTGGTCAATATAAGAAAATTGTTAATGAATGGGGCGGAGTATTCACAGGTAAAAACATTTCTTATGGTGGTTCACTCGCTCGCCCAGAGGCGACCGGCTATGGATTATGTTATTTCGCCGAAGAAATTCTAAGAACATATCTCAATACCAATTTTAAAGGTAAAAAAGTCATCATTTCCGGTTCTGGTAAAGTCGGTTCAATGGCTCTCAAGAAAGCTGCTGAATTAGGTGCGATAATAGTTGGAATGAGCGACATTAATGGTTATGTCAGCGATCCAAAAGGATTGAACGTTGAAGAAATCCTTCAATTAGCTGGTTCAAAAGGCGAATTTACCAAAGACTATGTTGCCCATCATCCAGAAGTTAAACACAGCGATGTTTCAAGAGATATCTGGAATGTTCCTTGTGACATTGCCATGCCATGCGCTACTCAAGGTGAAATTAACCTAGAAAATGCTAAGCAATTAAAAGCAAATGGCTGTTTCCTTCTCGCTGAAGGCGCCAATATGCCATGCGATTTACCAGCTATCCGTTTCTTCAATGAAAACGGTATTCTCTTTAGTCCTGGAAAAGCCAGCAACGCTGGTGGTGTCGCTGTATCTGGATTAGAAATGACCCAGAATGCTATGCATCTCTCATGGACTTTTGAAGAAGTTGATGAAAAATTAAAGGGCATTATGAAGAATATCTTCCAACAATGCTATACAACTGCCGTTAAATTCAATCAGCCAAGAAATTTGGCTTTAGGAGCAAATATTGCCGGATTTTTGAAGGTAATGGATGCAATGTTGGCTCAAGGTGTTTGCTAATTATGTCTTTCACGACCGTTAGAGTTCCTCACATTTTACTTCCCAAAAAGGGAACTGATATGACCGCTTATGCTGTTATTGCATGCGATCAATTTACTAGTCAGCGCAGCTATTGGGATGATTTGAAGAAAATGGTTGGTGATAAACCCTCAACCCTTCATATGATTTTTCCAGAAGCTTATTTGGAAACGTCAAATGGTGATGAATATATAAAAAACATCAATCAAAACATCAGAAAATATTTGTCAGATGGTGTCTTAGAGGACATCGGCCCATGTTTCGTTCTTGTTGAAAGAATAACATCCTATGGGACAAGAAGATTAGGGTTAATGCTCTCTATTGACTTAGAAGATTATTCCTATTGTAAGGGAGTGAAATGCTCAATTAAAGCTAGTGAAGCTACGATTGTGGAAAGAATCCCTCCTCGGTTAAAAATTCGAAAGGATGCACCTATCGAATTACCTCACACATTAGTTTTATTTGACGATCCACTTAAAACTATCGTTGAACCACTATATGCAAAAAGGGATCAACTTCCGCTTCTTTATGATTTTGAATTAAATCAAGAAGGTGGGCATATTCGCGGATATCGAATTGACGATACAAAGAAAGTCATTTCATTGTTTGAAGACCTTTATAAACGAAACAATAATGGGTTAAGTTTTATTGTCGGAGATGGAAACCATTCTCTCGCAACAGCCAAGGAACATTGGGAACAAATCAAGGTTCATTTGTCAGCAAAAGAAAGAGAAAATCATCCCGCCAGATTTGCTTTAGTTGAAGCGAACAATGTCTATGATGAGGGTATTGTGTTTGAACCGATCCACCGCATCCTTTTTAACGTCAATCCAAATTTCGAAAAAAAGTTAATGGAGATATGTTGTGGTTCAGTTGTTGAATGCTATATTTTTGATGGAATTAATGGCAAAAAACCAATCAAAACGCCGTTAAACGCTGCAGAAACATACAAACTCATTCAATCAACCATTGATGATTATTTGAAGGAAAACAAAAATTCAACCGTTGATTTTATCCATGATGAATCATCACTAATTTCTATCGCAAAATCAAACACAAATTCCGTTGCGATTAAGATGCCAGCCTTAGGCAAAAACGATATATTTGCCTTCGTGAGCAAAGATGCTGTACTACCAAGAAAGAGTTTCTCAATGGGACATGCATCAGAAAAACGTTATTATCTCGAAGCTAAAAGCATTAGAGGTTAATAAAAATAATTTTAAAAGGAGATTTCAAATGAAAGAAAACAGAATCTACAATTTCTCTGCCGGACCTGCTATGTTGCCAGAAGAAGTTCTCGACCAAGTAGCAGCAGAAATGCTTGACAAGGACAAATCAGGCATGTCAGTCATGGAGATGTCCCACCGCTCCAAAGTCTATCAAAACATTATTGATACCGCTGAGGCAGATCTCAGAAAATTAATTGGAATTCCCGATAATTACAAAGTCTTGTTTCTCCAAGGTGGTGCCACCCTTGGCTTTGCTATGATTCCAATGAATTTTGTGCAAAGTGGAAAACTTGATTATATCAACTCAGGTGAATGGACCAAAAAGGCCATTAAAGATGCCAAACTATATGCCGAAGTTAATGTCGTTGCTAGTTCTGAAGGCACTGGATTCAAAGGCATTCCAAATTTAAAAGGTGTCAAATTCGACAAAGATGCAGACTATGTCTACATTTGTGATAACAACACCATTTATGGGACAAAATATAAAGAGTATCCCGAAACTGGTGATATTCCTTTAATCGCCGACATGTCCTCCTGCTTTTTAAGTGAACCAATTGATGTTAAGAAATTTGGATTAATCTACGCAGGCGCTCAAAAGAACGTTGGCCCTGCTGGTGTAACTATTTATATTATTCGCGATGATTTACTCGCGAGAGTTCCAAAGCAAAAACTTCCAGTTTACTTGGATTATCGCGTGCATGCTGAAAACGGATCGATGTACAATACTCCTCCAACCTTTGCAATCTATGTCTGTGGCTTAGTGTTTAAGTACTTACTTAAAACAGGTGGCCTCGAAGAACGTAAAAAGCTCAACGAAGCAAAAGCAAAGATTCTCTACGATTTTTTGGATCAAAGCAAATTATTTGTCCCTTACGCCGAAAAAGAATATCGCTCATTGATGAATGTTACCTTCCGTTGTCCTACCGAAGAACTAGATGCAGAATTCCTTGAAGGCGCAAAAAAATATCGTTTTACCAATCTTAAAGGACACAAGTCTACGGGTGGTTTAAGAGCTTCAATCTATAATGCTATGCCAATTGAAGGTGTAAAAGCCCTAGTTGCTTACATGAAAGAATTCGAAGATGCTCATAAATAGGAGAATGAAATGAAAAAAGTATTTTGTTTAAATAAAATTTCTCCAATTGGACTTCAAGTCCTGCCAAAAAGCTACGCAGTAAGTACCGAAAGCATTGAAGGCGCTGATGCTGTTATGGTTAGAAGTGCTGTCATGCACGAGATGAAATTACCTGAATCAGTCTTATGCGTCGCTCGCGCTGGTGCAGGTGTTAACAACATCCCACTACCAGACTATGCCAAGGAAGGAGTTGTTGTATTCAATACTCCTGGCGCTAATGCTAATGCAGTTAAAGAACTCACTATCGCTGGAATGCTTTTAAGTGCAAGAGATTTGCCTGGTTCCATGGAATGGGTCAAAGCTAACCACGAAGACAAAGAAATCAACAAGACCATGGAAAAGGCGAAAGCAGCATTTGCTGGAACAGAAATTCTTGGCAAAACACTAGGCGTTATTGGTTGTGGTGCTATTGGTGCACTTGTTTCCGAAGCAGCCGCCGCTCTTGGAATGCATGTTTTAGGTGTTGAGCCAAGCAAAGCGACAATCGAAAGATATAAAGATAAATTCCCACGTGATATGGAATTTGTTGCTTGTGATGAAGCATATGCTCGCGCTGACTACATCACTGTTCATGTTCCACTTCTAGATTCTACAAAAGGCATGATTAATGCTGAATCAATGGGCAAGATGAAAGATGGTGTTGTCATTCTTAATTGTTCGCGTGATGCTTTAGTTAATGATGATGATATGGAAAAAGCTCTCGCTGTTGGTAAAGTCAAACGCTATGTCACTGACTTCCCCAACTTCAAGACAGCAAATATGAAAGGCGTCATTGCCTTCTCCCATCTTGGCGCTTCCACTGATGAAGCTGAAGATAACTGCGCTGCTATGGCGGCCAAAGAAGTCGTTGATTTCATTGAAAACGGTAATATTGTTAACTCAGTTAACTATCCAAACTTGGATTTAGGAAAACCAGCTGGCAAAAGAGCGATCATCCTTCATAGCTCATCTTTAGATGGCAATAAGATAATTGCTCATTTTGCTGAATCGAGTCATGTTGTAAAAAGTGCCACCGCTGTAAAAGGTGAATTCGCTGCGACAATTGTGGATTTCGAAGGCAAAGACTGTGAGAAAGGATGTTTCAAAGATATCATCACAGCCTTACCGGGAGTCATTCGTTTCAGAGTAGTTAATTAATTTTTAATTAAAACAAAAGAGTTCATTAATGAACTCTTTTTTTATGCATAAGTTACGCAACTTATTTTATAATTGTTCCGACTTTTTCACTGAAAGCTAATTCAGCAACCTCTAAAGAGGAAATGATCGCGGTTTTTCCCGGTTTTTCTTTTAAAAATTTGTAACACGCATTCACTTTTGGATACATGCTACCTTTAGCGAAATAATCACCTTTTAAGAGTTCGCCGATTTCATCAGCTGAGATCTTTTCAATTTTTCTTTCATCAGGTTTTTTGTAATTGATATAAACATTGTCAACCGCAGTTAAGATTACTAAATAATCAGCGTTTACTAAACTTGCAACTTTTGCAGATGCATAATCTTTATCAATAACAGCAGCAACACCTTCAATTGTGCCATCTTCATTTCTAATGACAGGGATTCCACCGCCACCTGCGCAAATAACAACGTGGCCGGCACCAACTAAATTTAAGATGCTATTCTTTTCGATAATATCAATTGGTAGTGGTGAAGGGACGACACGTCGATAGCCACGGCCGGCATCTTCTTTCATAGTGTACCCTTTTTCTTCAGCAATTGCTTTTGCTTGCTCTTCACTATAAAAGGTCCCAATTGGTTTTGATGGAGATTTGAAAAGGGGATCATTTTTATCAACAACTACTTGTGATACAAGAGTGACAACATCTCTTTGAATTCCCTGAGCTTTTAGCTCATTATCAATCGCGTTTTGAATATGAAATCCGATATAGCCTTCGCTCATTGCTCCACATTCTGGGAAAGGCATATCAGGAACACTTTGAGCCTCGGTAAAGGCTAAGTTGATCATTCCAACTTGTGGTCCATTTCCATGGACAATGATGATTTCATCTCCTCTTTTAATTAGCGAGACAATTGGTTTTGCGACTTTCTTGAGCAGTTCTTTTTGCTCTTCAGCATTATTGCCGAGAGCGTTCCCGCCAAGAGATACAACATATCTTTTCATGTGAATATACTTCCTTAAATCCTAAATAGTATATCACGAGGCAAAAAGAAAAAAAGAGGACGACTAATCGTCACTCTCTTTATCATCATTGTCTTCGTTATCAAAGGCATCTGCATTGATTGAAACTTTGATACCGTTTTGGCACCTCTTATGCTTGAGAACTGCATCAATTGGGCCAAATAGGATGTAATATAGTGGAATAGCCAAGAATACTACCCACATTGGGTGCCAGAGATTAGCCGATAATCCCGGAACGACCATACACACGAAGAAATATGTGAATGTTGAGACAAAGGGCATGTTGAATTTTGAAAATTTTCTTGAAGATATAGCGCGAACTAAGGAAGCGATGATTTCCGGAATGAGAAACACCACCCACCCGTTGTACCACATGCCCATAAGCGAACCAAGAAGAATGTACACGACCAAAGCGATAAGCATTAATCCTGATAAAACAATTCCACTAATTTTACCACCACAGTCTTTTTCTTTTGGAGACATGCACGCTTCAAAGTGATGCTTTTTGAATTCTTCTTTCTTCGAATCGGTGATATGAATGCCACTTATTCCTACATGGACCTCACTGCCATCCTTATCGATGACATGAATTCCACCAGGGCCGATGTCAATTTTATCCCCCTTGGGTTTGTCTTTGTCTGCTTCTTTGGGATTACCATTTTCTTTATCTTCTGATGGTTTTTCCTCTTCTTTCTTAACTTGTTCCTCGACGATTGTTTCTACATCTTCTTCTGTGCTCAATAGCTCATCAATAGAAACATTGTATAACTTAGCTAAGCAAATAAGGTTATCTGTGTCTGGAGAGGCCTCTGCCCGCTCCCACTTAGACACCGCCTGACGTGATAAACCTAATTTATCAGCCAATTCTTCTTGCGAGTACCCTTTTTTCTTTCTCATTTTAACTAGTCTGTCAGCAATTTCGATGTTCATAATTTTCTCCCCCTCACTGATGACATTAATTTATCAATTTCTTTTCGGTTGCGACAACCAACTCTACTTTTCATTTTCGCAACTATTGGTTGCATTTTCATTTTACATGTATTTTGCCAAATCGTTAACTTGAAGCGATAATAAATAACTTATACAATAAGTATATTCATTAATATGATTGAAGGAATTATTCTTGCGGGGGGTTACTCCTCAAGAGCCCAGACAAATAAAATGATGTTGAGGTTTAATGGCAAACCTCTGATTTTGCATACTGTTTTGAGCTTTTTGCCTTTCGTCGATCATCTAAAAATTGTCACTGGATTCTATGATTCAGATATTCGTGAAGCCTTAAAGTTTATCCCAGAAATAGAAATCACAAATAACCCTCATTATGATAAAGGGATGTTTTCTAGTGTCTTATGGGGAGTCAAAAATGTCGATTGTGACATATTTATTATTCCTGGAGATTGCCCTTTTGTGAAAAGGGAAACGATGTTAGCATTAAAAAATGGTAAGGGTAAATTACGCGTTCCTGTCTATCGAGGGGAAACCGGTCATCCGTTATTTATCAATCGTGAATTAGTAAACCAATTGAAGAAAGAGCCGGTAGATTACAATCTAAAAGCATTTCGCAATCGCTTTAATTATGAAATAATAGACGTAGACGACAAAAATATACTTAATGACATAGACACGATAAACGATTATCAAGATTTGAATAAAAATCTAGAAGGGAAATAGTATGCGCGCAAAAAACTTTTATCGAGCCACATCACTAGACGATGCTTATCGCAAGTTGACGGAAAATCCAAAGAACGCAGTTATCGCGGGAGGACTTTGGATTAAGAAATTAGGTCAGAGTTATGAGACACTCATCGATTTATCTGACTTAGGGCTAAACAAAATTGAGGAATTAGAAGATGCTGTTAAAGTTGGTTCAATGACAACATTGAGAGACTTTGAAAGTTCGCCTTTAATTCAAAAGATTTGTGGAGGAATTGCTTCCACTGCTGTTGGAGAGATTATGGGAGTCAATTTCCGTAATCTAGCCACTATTGGAGGATCTATCTTCGGAAGATATCCATTTTCGGATGTCATCACTTCACTTCTTGCTCTTGATGTCACTTTAGAATTCTACCCCGAACAAAAAATGTCATTAGAAGAATATTTAAACTATCGTGGCAAAATTCAAGGCATTCTTGTCGCTCTTTATATTAAGAAAGACCAAGGGACATGTTTCTACAAGAAAGTAAAAGCGACTGCTCTCGATTTTCCTTTAGTGAACATCGCGATCACATTGAGAAACGACAAACATTATATCGTTGTTGGTTCTAGACCAATGATTGCATCTCTTGCTCATCAAGCGATGAAAGAAGCTGACGCCGGTGAAGATTCTTTAAAAGTTGCTAAAACAGCGATTGGCGAATATTTATTCGCCGATAGCGTAGCGATTGGAAAAGATTATCGCAAAGAGATTTCTGAAGTATATATTCGCCGCGGACTTAAGGAGGTCAGCAAGTAATGGAAGTCAAATTTATTTTAAATAGGACCGAGGTTGTCCTAAATGTTCGCCCTGATGAATACCTTGCTGAAACATTAAGAACTCAAGGAATTTTATCTGTACATGTTGGCTGTAACGAAAGCAACTGTGGAACTTGCACAGTTTTAATCGATGGAAAACCATCAATGTCTTGCAGTGTTTTGACTGCCCAAGTGCACGGCAAAAAAGTCACAACTGTCGAAGACATTCAAGAAGAAGCAAAGAAAATTGCTGATTATTTCTCTGATGAAGGCGCCGATCAATGTGGTTTCTGCCTCGTTGGATTTGCTCTCGTCGTTCATGCTTTAGCCCTAGAATATGAAAACCCAACTGATGAAGAAATTAAGAATTATCTCGTCGGTAACCTTTGCCGTTGCAGTGGCTATCACGCTCAAATGGAAGCAGTGAAGAAATATTTAGCGGAGGTCAAAAAACATGCCAAAAAGTAATTTAAAAGTAGTCAATAAAAAGACTCGTTCAGTCGATGGCCACGCGGAGATGATGGGTCGTCCAGTTTATACTGACGATTATGCTGCTCACGGTGCCCTTGTTTGCAGAATGCTCCGTAGTCCACACGCCTTTGCTCATATTAAGAATATTGATACTAGCAAAGCCGAGGCACTAAATGGCGTCAAATGTGTTCTCACCTATAAGAATGTTCCCCATGTGGCAATGTCACGAGCTGGACAAGGCGCCCCTGCCCCATCCCCAATCGATAAATTCATCCTTGATGAGTATGTTCGTTATGTGGGAGATGAAGTTGCCTTAGTAGCTGCTATTAATGAACAAATCGCTGAAGATGCTCTCAAATTAATCGAAGTCGAATACGAAGTATTAGAGCCAGTTCTTGATTATAAGACTGCCTATCAAAATAAAAA
>ENA-UOWO01005759-UOWO01005759.1-activated-sludge-metagenome-genome-assembly--contig:-NODE-5759-length-12973-cov-17.820406_pt1 | contig 12973 bp, 12 predicted proteins | sample MGYA00238148_ERZ761564 | MGnify/ENA primary metagenome ERZ761564 (study PRJEB28885, sample SAMN05720194) | activated sludge metagenome | isolation source: Anaerobic digester | place: USA...
GCGGCCAGGCGCCAGCCGTGTTCACCGTTGAGCTCGAGTTTCTTGCGCAGCCGGCTGATGTGCGTGTCGACGGTACGCGTCGATACCGCCGAACTCATGTTCCAGACGTTTTCAAGCAGGGAGTCGCGGCTGACGATGCGACCATGGCGGCGGAACAGGAAGGTCGCCAGCTCGAACTCGCGCGGAGTCAGCTCGATTTCGGAACCGGCGAAGGAAATGCGCCGACGTTTCGAATCGACGTTGTAGGGCGGCACTTCGAATGCCTCGCCGTCGACACCCGCGAGGCCGAGTCGGCGCAGCACGGCAGCGACGCGGGCGATGAGTTCCTGCTGCTTGGCCGGCTTGATGACGTAATCGTCGCCACCGGCGTTCAAGCCACGCACGAGGTCCGCTTCGGTGCCGCGCGCAGTCAGGAAGATCACCGGCAATCGCGAGTTGGCCGACGAACGGATCCAGTCGACCACTTCCAGCCCACTCGCATCGGGCAGCATCCAGTCGAGCAGGAGCAGATCGATCGCCTCGGATCCCTGACGCCGACGGAATTCGGCGGCCGAGCTGAACAGGCGCGTGCGATAGCCTGCCAGCTCAAGCCAGCGCCCGATCAGATCGGCCTGATCAGGGTCGTCCTCGAGAAATCCGATCACCTGATCGTTGACGCTCATTGCCACCGAGCCTCACCGATCGCGGATCCAGGATCAGCACCGAAACAGGAAATATCTACTCGACGACGAAGGTGACCCTGAGATTGACGCGCCATTCCTTGATGTGTCCCGTATTGTCCGTGATGACCTTGGTCTCGCTGACCCAGGCACCTTGAATGTTCTTGACCGTTTCCGCGACCTTCTTGAGACCCGACTGCACTGCGTCCTCGACGCCCTTGCTGGACGAGCTGCTGAATTCGATGACCTTGGCGACCGACATGGGATTTCTCCAGTGGAGTGGTGTCGGCACTATAGCAAAGACCCGCAAGCCCGCCAGCGCTCAGTCTGCAACGGCCAGGGTGCCCGGCTCGCGCGGACTCTGCGGCAGGTAGCGCAGCCACACCAGGAACACGATCAACGCATCGAGCACGATCAATGCCTGCCACAGGTACTCGTGGAACCACTTGAACCAGACGGGGCTCCACAGGCCGAGATAGAACAAGCTGACGATACGCACAAGATTGAGCATCTGGATCGCGACGAATCCGAGAACGAGGCCGAGCACGCGATGCTTCCACGGCGACGGAAATGCAAGGATCGCCGAAATCAGGATGATGACGGCCTCGATGCCATTGCAACCGCGCTCGATAGAGACGATGAACGTCCCGCTGGCGTTCTGGATCAGCTTTCCGTTGGCCACCGTGCTGCCATCGAAGAGATGGATGATCCAGGCACTGGCATCCGCCAGCACGGCAGTGAACGGCAGGATCACATGACGCTCGACCGGGCTTGTCAGTTCGGCGACAAACAGGACCAATAGCAGGGCGAGAAACAGCAGGATGAAGCGCAGCATCGGCAGTGGCGGCCAGGGCAAAGCAGGAATTGTAGTCGACTGGGCGGAAAGCTTCACCGCTCAGGCAAATCGCGCGATCCTCGAAAATCCCGGGATCGCGTTATCCACCCTTTGCGCAAGCGCCGGACCCGGCACAGCGCAACCGGCATGCAGGCGACATCGCATCAACCGCCGGGCGGCACCTGCGGCCCTCGCGCAGCAAGCGAGCGCACGAGATCCGGGCGCAGGTCGCGAAAGATGAACAGTGCGGTTACCGCGAATGCAAGCGCAACCAGGCCGAAGCGCCCGAATCCAGGCGCATAGCCGGACAGGACGAAGATCAGGCCGGCACTCAGGACCAGGCCAAACACGGTCGGCTGATCGCGCTGCTTGCGCTGTTCCTCGGTCAACGAGGAGGCGAGGTCTTCCCGATATTGCCGAACCATTGCGGGCGCAGCCGAAATCACGACAAGCAAGGCCGAACCGAGCAGCGCGCCATCGAACAGCGATTCGCCGATGTTGACGGCGAACACCGCGATGACCCAACCGAACAGGGCGGTCAGGATCACGCTGCCGAACAGGGTCAGCCCGATCGCGATGACCCCGCTCGATATCTGGTCAGAAAGCCGCGCATCGGGCATCTGCTTGCGCGTGGAGACCATGACTCCGGTCGTGCCGATGCCGACGATGCTCAAGGCCAGACTGAACACGCTGAGGATCAGGAACTGGCCGGCCAGCCAACCAAGCACAACGATTCCGGCCAGCGGAATCAGGTTGCGGATGACAATTGCCGCAGCCTGCGCGCGGCTGGGGAGCGGACGGATGGGCGCCTCCTGGCAGGGCTTCCTTGCCGGACTCCGGACGTGTCGCTTCGCCATGCCTCCCCCCCGTTCCATTCCGCCGCCAGCCACGGTCGCGAACCGCGCGCCGCATGCAAAGTAACGGATTCCCGCACGTTGGGCGACAGGCACAGTCGCAAGCCCGCCACGGGCGAACAGGGACATCGCTGGCGTTCGCCGAAGCCTATCGCGATGCACTAGCATCGCCGCATGAACCCCGCACCGAATCTTTTCCTGATCGGCCCGATGGGCGCTGGCAAGACCTCAATCGGTCGTCGCCTCGCCCAGCAACTCGGCATGAACTTCATCGATCTCGATCTGGAGTTCGAGAAGCGCACTGGAGCGAGCATCGCACTGACCTTCGAAATCGAGGGTGAAGCAGGCTTCCGCGGTCGCGAGCACGATTTGCTTGGCGAGCTGGTCCGCCAACGTGGCATCGTGCTGTCGACCGGCGGTGGCGCCGTGCTCGATCCATGCAACCGCACCCTGCTGCGCGAAAACGGCTTCGTCGTCTGGCTCGACACCGATGTCGACACCCAGTTGGGTCGCCTCCATGCCGATCGGCAACGCCCGTTGCTGCAGGGCACGGATCGGCGCGAGAAACTGCTGGACATGGCGAAACTGCGCAATCCCCTGTATGCCGAAACGGCCGATCTGCGGATCAGCGCATCGGGCTCCGGCAACAGTGCCGCGATGGCTCGCCATGTCGGCGCGCAGATCGCCAGGAGCTGGCACTACCTCGAAACGGAACCCTCGCATGATTGAGTTCGATGTGGCACTCGGCGACCGCAGCTATCCGATCCACATCGGCAACGATGCGCTGCGAAATGCCGCGGTCTGGCGGCACGCGATCGGCGGTCGCCAGGTACTCGTGCTGACCAATGCCACCGTTGCCCCGTTGTATCTGGAAACCGTCGTTGCCGGCCTGGGCGGCCTGCAGCACGCCAGCGTGATTCTCGAGGACGGCGAACAGCACAAGACGTTCGCGAATGTCGCCCGCGTTCTCGACGCACTCGCCCGCCTCGGCGCCAACCGCGACGCAACCCTGATCGCGCTCGGCGGCGGCGTCATCGGCGACCTGGGTGGATTCGCCGCATCGTGCTGGATGCGCGGCATCGATTTCGTGCAGATGCCGACGACCCTGCTCGCCATGGTTGATTCCTCGGTAGGCGGCAAGACCGGCGTCAACCTGCCCGCCGGAAAAAACCTGGTCGGCGCCTTTCATCAGCCGCGCGCCGTCATCATCGACCCTTCGACCCTGGCGACCTTGCCGCGCCGCGAATACCTGTCGGGCCTTGCCGAAGTGGTCAAGATCGGCGCGATCGGTGACAGCACGTTCTACGCCTGGCTGGAGTCCCATGCCGATGCCTTGCTGGCACGCGACGCGGACGTCCTCGACGAGGCGATCGCAACGAGTTGCCGGCACAAGGCAGGCGTTGTCGGTCGCGATGAGCGTGAACAGGGCGAACGCGCCTTGCTCAATTTCGGGCATACCTTCGGTCATGCGATCGAGGCCGAATCCGGTTACGGTCAATTCCTGCACGGCGAGGCTGTGGCGATCGGCATGCTGCTGGCGGCGCGGTTGTCGAGCGCACTCGGACGCGCCGCGCAGGCCGATGCCGACCGCCTGGCGAACCTGCTTGGACGACTCGACCTGCCGACCCGCTTGCCGCAGGACTCGGATCCGCAGCGTCTGCTCGATCGGATGCGGCTCGACAAGAAGTCGGTCAGCGGGAAACTTCGGCTGATACTCTGGCGAGGAATCGGCGCTGCCGAAATCGTGGGTGATGTCGATGAACGCACGATTCTCGATCTTCTGCGCAGCGCGGCGGACACCCCGGGCTGAGCAACTGCGGCAACGCGTCGATCGACCGGTGCAGCGAAGCGGGCCGAATGCGGGCTAAAATCAAGCCATGCGCATCTACATGCAAACGCGGTCGGACGAGTCCGGAACGCCCCGCTTCTATCAACTCTCGCTGCAGCAGGATCTGCTTGGCGGCTGGACCCTGTTTCGCGAATGGGGACAGCAAGGCGCGAGATCAAGCATGAAGCGCGAGATCTACCTTGATCGCGACAGTGCGCTGAGTGCGTTCGAAAAAGCCCGCGACTCGCAGGTAAAGCGCGGCTTCCGCGTGGTTTTCAGCCAGGGCCTGGACAGCTCGCATGCGCACTAGGCCGCTGCACGTCGTGTTCTGGTTTGCGTTGCTCGGCAGCGCTCAGGCGTTCGAGCCCGGCAGCGAGCGCATCTGCACGCCAACGGCTGACGGAAAGAGTTTCGAGTGCCGCGACAAGGGCGCTGATCCGGACAAGGCGACGAGGCCTGCCGAGTCGGAACCGACGGCTCCGCTGCCGGCAACGGCGACTGCCGCCGCAGCCGAGGTCGACCCGCCGACAACGAGCGCTGCTGCGACGACCACGGCCAGCCCGGCAGCGACAAGACTGCCGAACTACCTCATGCAAAGTCCGGGCACGACGCCGCCAGCCAGCGGAACCGCTGCAGCGGAGCCCGCGCGGCCAGTACAGGCCGCGGCGCCGACACGCGAGATCCCGCCAGCCAGCGCGGTTGATGCACCGCTCGATGCACCGGCCAGGGCCGAATCACGGCCAGCCGCGAAGGCGCCCGCGCCCGCGCCACAACCTGATATCGACGCGCCATCGCGCGCAGCAGCGGATGAAGTCGCGGAACCGATCGTAGCGGCGTCGCAACCGGCTCCCGCGGCGCAGCGGCAGCCGGATTCCGCACCGGCACCCGGCCAGCCCGCGCGACCCGCCGTCGAAGCGGACGCTGCATCGCAGGATGCCGCGTCGTCCGTCCCGACCGCGCGTCGCAGCCCGGCCGGAGCCGACGCATTCGGGCGACTTCCGGCCTCCAGCTACACCCTCGTGCTGGCCAGCGCGCGCAATCCTGCCGAGCTCGATGCGCTGATCCCTGCCCTTGACGCGCTGTCCGGCCAGCTCTACCTGCTGCGGCTGAACATGCCGGACGGCGAGTGGTACAGCCTGTGCTGGTCGGATTTCATCGATCTCGATGCGGCGCGCGCCGCGCGTGCCGGCTTGCCGGTCGATGCCGCGATCACGTCGGGCTGGCCGCGCCGGACCGGCTTGCTGCAGAACGAACTCGCCCGCTGAATCCCTGGAGTTGTCCGTGACCGAACACCGCTTCCTGCGCGCGCTCAAGCGCGAGCCTGTCGATACCACGCCGGTATGGATCATGCGACAAGCCGGTCGCTACCTGCCGGAATACCGGGCCACGCGCGAGCGCGCAGGCAGCTTCCTGGCGCTCGCGAAAACTCCCGAGCTGGCCTGCGAAGTCACCTTGCAGCCGCTGCAGCGCTTCGACCTCGATGCGGCCATCCTGTTTTCCGACATCCTGACCATCCCCGACGCGATGGGCCTCGGCCTGCACTTCATCGAAGGCGAAGGTCCGAAGTTCCATGATCCACTGCGCAGTCGCGCGGCCATCATGAAACTCGGCGTACCGGATCCGGAATCGGAACTGCGTTACGTGACCGATGCCGTGCGCCTGATCCGCCGCGAACTGGCCGATCGGGTTCCGCTGATCGGGTTCTCGGGCAGTCCGTGGACCCTGGCCTGCTACATGATCGAGGGTGGCGGCTCCCCGAATTTCGCCAGCGCAAAAGCGCTCATGTGGAACGATCCGAAAACGCTGCACCACCTGCTCGACATCAATGCGCAGGCGGTCAGCCGCTATCTCGCGGCGCAGGTCGCGGCCGGCGCGCAGACCCTGATGGTGTTCGATACCTGGGGCGGCATGCTCGCGCCGGATCAGTTCGTCGAATTCTCGCAACGCTACCTGACCATGATCGTGCACACGCTCAAGTCCGACCCGTCGACACGCGATGTTCCGCTGATCCTGTTTTCCAAGGGCGCGAACGGTCATCTCGAAGGTCTCGCCGACAGCGGTTGCGACGGCCTGGGCGTGGACTGGACGATCCGCCTGTCCGAAGCGCGCGCACGCGTCGGCTCGCGCGTTGCGCTGCAGGGCAACCTCGATCCGGCCACGCTTGCAGCGGACCCGCAGGCAATCCGCGCGGCGGTGAAGGCAACCCTCGACAGTTTCGGCGAAGGCAGCGGGCATGTCTTCAATCTCGGCCACGGCATCACTCCGGACATCGACCCCGAGCATGTCGCCGTGCTCGTCGATGCGGTGCACGAATTCGGGCGTCGCTGATCGATGCAAGCGTTTCGCGTCGCAATCTTCATCGCAATGCTGTGTACCGCCTCGGCCACGCGCGCCACTGAACCGGCCGATGCTTCGGTGGCCGTCCCGAGCAGCACGCTCGAGACCATCGTCGTCAGCGGCGAGCAACCGGGTCCCGGCCTGTGGAAGGTCAGCAAGGACGATCACGTGCTCTGGATCCTCGGCACGCTGGGCCCGCTGCCGCGCAAGATGAGCTGGGTGTCGAAGGACATCGACGCGACCATTGCCGGATCGCAGCAGGTCATCCTCGGGCCCAGCGCGAATTTCAGCATCAAGGGCGGCATGCTGCGCGGCCTGTTCCTGCTGCCCTCGCTGATCGGCGCGCGCAACAATCCCGGCAACGAAAAGCTCGTCGACGTCGTGCCTGCCGGGTTGTACGCACGCTGGTCCGTGCTCAAGCGGAAATACATCGGCGAAGACCGCGGCATCGAGCAGCGCAGGCCGATCTTCGCTGCCCAGGAACTCTACGTCGAAGCCATCAGGCAGTCGGCACTGAGCCTCGACGACAGTATCGGCAAGGCGATCCGGAAGTCGGCCAGGCGCAGCAAGGTCGAAGTCGTCGAGCCGCGCATCGAGTTGCGCATCGAGTCGCCGGGTTCGGCGGTCAAGCAGTTCAAGAAAACCGCGCTCGATGATCTCGATTGTTTCGCGAAGACGATGAGTCGTCTCGAAACCGACATCGAGGCGATGAAGTTGCGCGCCAATGCCTGGGCACTCGGTGATATCGAAGCGCTGCAATCGATGCCGTACACCGACCAGATGCAGGCTTGCGCCGACGCCATGCTCAAGGCCAGCGTGGTCGAACAGCAGGGCCTGGGCGACCTGCGCAAACGCCTCGCCGACACCTGGCTGGAAGCTGTCGGCAAGGCACTGCGAGGCAATCGCAGCACCTTTGCCGTGCTGCCGTTGCGCCACCTGCTCAGTGATGATGGCCTGCTCGCCCGGCTGCGTGCGCTCGGCTATCAGGTCGAGGCACCCGAATAGCTTTTCACGCGCCGCGATCGGCGCTCGGGCATGTGCCGAAAATGTTTGCGCCAGGGGGCGGCGCTGTCTTCGATTTGGGTCTAGACTCGGTCGCCGACGCAAGGGGAAGCGCATGCACGACGTGACAGCGACGGGCGGGATGACGCGGCGAAAACTGCTGCGCATGATCGGCATGACAGCCGGCAGTGCCGCGATGTACCAGGCGATGACCAGCCTCGGACTGGCTGCCGAATCGAACTTCACCGGAATGCCCGCGCTGGGCGCCGCGCCAAAAGGCGCTACGGTGCTGATCCTCGGCGCAGGCATTGCCGGAATGGTCGCGGCTTACGAGTTGCGCAAGGCCGGCTACGCGGTGCAGGTACTCGAATACAACGCCCGCGCCGGCGGTCGCAACTGGACCCTGCGTGGCGGCGACAGCTACACCGAACTCGGCGGCGAAACCCAGCATTGCGCATTTGATCCGGGTCTCTACATCAATCCGGGACCGTGGCGGCTGCCCTACCATCACCGCGGCATCCTCGGTTACTGCAAACAGCTCGGCGTCGCCCTCGAACCGTTCATCCAGATCAACTACAACAGTTGGCTGCACAGCCACCGGGCGTTCGGCGGCAAGCCGCAGCGCTATCGGACCGTGCGCGCCGACTATCACGGTCACGTCGGCGAGTTGCTGGCCAAGGCGACCTCGACCGGCAAACTCGACACCGAAGTCACCCGGGAGGACCAGCAGAAGCTGCTCGCCTCGCTGCAGTGGTGGGGCGCCCTCGACAAGGACTACCGATACCGCAAGAGCGCCGAGGCCAGCGATCGCCGCGGCTTCGACCGCGAGCCCGGCGGCGGACTCAGCGCAAGACCCGAGTTCTCCAAGCCGCTGGAACTCGGCGAACTGCTCGACTCCAGGCTGTGGCAGACACTCCCGCTCGGCGATCTCTACGACATGCAACAGTCATTGATGCAGCCGGTCGGCGGCATGGGCAAGATCGGTGAAGCCTTTGCACGCGAGCTCGGCTCCCTGATCCGCTATCAGTCCAAGGTTGTCGAGATCCATCAGGACGAGAGCGGGGTCAGGGTCAACTATGAAGACACCGCCGCGCCGGGCAGCCGTCACGAGGCTCGCGCCGACTGGTGCGTTTGCACGATTCCGCTGTCGATCCTGGGCCAGATTCCGATCAACGTCGGCCAGCCGATGGCGGATGCGATCGCCGCGCTTCCCTATGCCTCGTCGGTGAAGATCGGCCTGCAATTCAAGCGCCGCTTCTGGGAAGAGGACGACCGGATCTTCGGCGGCATCAGCTACACCGATCTTCCGATCAGCACGATCAGCTATCCGAGCAGCGGCTTCCACGGCAATGGCAAGGGCGTCCTGCTCGGTGCCTACGTGTGGGGCACCGAAGCGATGCGCTTCACCGCGATGACACCGGCCCAGCGTGTCGCCGCGGCACTTGCCCAGGGCGAACAGATCCATCCGCAATATCCGGCCGAGTTCGACAACGGCGTCGCGGTCGCCTGGCATCGATCTCCGTTCACGCTCGGCTGCTTCGGCCTGTGGACCGAAGCCCTGCGCGCGCAGCACTACGACAACCTCTGCCGCTTCGACGGGCGCATCGTGCTTGCCGGCGAGCATGCCTCGTATCTGCCGGCCTGGCAGGAAGGCGCGGTGCTCTCGGCACACGATGCGATCGACCGCCTGCATCGACGCGCAACCAGCAAGGGAGCGATGGCATGAAGGCACGAATCCCCGGGCTCCTCCTCTCCGCCCTGCTGCCCTGCCTGATCGCGCCGGCATCGGCGGCGAATGATGCCGCGTCGGCAAAAGCCGACACGAGCGCGGAACCTGTCGGCGCGCTCGGCACCAGCGACGGCGAACAGATCTATACGCAGATCTGCCAGGGTTGCCACATGTCCGGCGGACGCGGCGCGGTCGGCGCTGGCTACTACCCCGCCCTCGCCGGCAATCCGACCCTGGCGTCGGCGAACTACATGGCCGCGACGATCCTCAACGGACGCCGCAACATGCCTTCGTTCGCACACCACGAGCAGCGGTTCTTCTTTCCCGCGACCTGGCTCAGCGACAGCCAGATCGCCAATGTCGTCAACTACGTCCGCAGCCATTTCGGCAACCACTATCCCGACACGATCAGCGCAGCCGATATTGCGGCGCTGCACGACAAGGCACCTGCCCGATGAATCTGAAAAGTACCGTTGTATTCTCCTTGATGGCAATCGGCATTGCGCATGCGGCGAGCGCAAGCGAAATCATTCGTCACGCCTTGCCGAACAACAGCAGCTTCCCGATCGCCGCCGCGGTCGAAGTGCCCGCCGGCAAGACCCTGGTCTACCTGAGCGGCAAGGTGCCTCCACCCCTCAAGGCAAAGACGGACAGCTCGGGCGTCGCCAGCTACGGCGATACCGAAACCCAGACCATCGGCGTACTCGGTGCGATCCGCGATCAGCTCAAGGGCCTCGGTCTCGGCATGGGTGACATCATTCGCATGCAGGTTTTCCTGGTAGGCGATCCGGCGCATTCGGGACGCATGGATTTCGCCGGCTTCATGAAGGGCTACGTGCAGTTCTTCGGCACCGCGGAACAGCCGAACCTGCCGGCGCGATCGACCCTGCAGGTCGCCGCGCTCGCCGATCCGGGATTCCTCGTCGAGATCGAGGTGACAGCCGCGCGTCCCTGAGCGCGGCCGCGTTCGCAGCGACCGCCGCCCTCAGTCCGTTCCGCTTTCCGGCTGCGCCTGCCCCGGCAGAAACCGCGCGATCGCCGATTCGAGCATGGCCGCCCTGATCGGCTTGCGCAGGAATCCATCCATGCCGGCGGCATGAGCCTGGGTTTCCTCGTCCCCGGTTGCACGAGCGGTGATCGCGATGATCGGCAGATGCACCGCGGAATCACGTTCGCGGCTGCGCACCAGCCGCGTCAATTGCAGGCCATCGATGCCGGGCAGGTCCAGATCGACAAGGGCAAGGTCGATGTGCGGCTCGCTCAGCGCAGCCAATGCAGCGAGACCGTGCGCTGCATGTGTCACCCGGTGACCGCCGGCCTCCAGCATGCCGCAGACGACCGCAGCGATCGTCGGATCATCCTCGACCACGAGAACATGGAATTTCTCCACACTGCGCTTTTCAATACTGACTGCGCCCGGCGAGCGGTTGTGCAGGCCATTGCGCGCATGTCCGGGCCGTTCGACCGGATCGACCGCCGCCGCTTCGAGCGGCAGGCTGACCGTGAAGCAACTGCCGGTTCCGAGCGTACTCTCGACAGTGATGGTTCCTTCCATCAGCTCGACGAGCTCGTGGCAGATCGCAAGCCCCAGCCCGCTTCCGCCAAAGCGCGGGGTCACGCCCAGGGATTGCTCGAAACGACCGAACAGGCGTTCGCGCATGTCGGCATTCATGCCGGGGCCGGTATCGATGACCTTGAACTCGACCCTGCCCTCCTCCGTGAGCGCCAATGCCAACGTGATCTGGCCGCGCTCGGTGAACTTGATCGCATTGTTGACCAGGTTGAACAACACCTGCTTGATGCGCAGCCCATCGCCGAAAACCCAATCCGGCTGCGATCCTGAAAATTGCATGCGCAGCCCGAGGTTCTTCTTGCGCGCCAGCGGCTCCTCGAGTTCGACGACCTCGCGCAACAGTTCGGCAGGTTGCAGCGGGTGTCGATCGAGCTGGAGCTTGCCGGCTTCGATGCGGGCAAGATCGAGACTGTCATTGACCAGGCGCAGCATCAGGTCACCGGATCGGCTGATCGCCTCGGCATAGCCACGCTGCTTGTCGTCCAGCGCCGTGCCGCGCAGCAGCTCGGCCATGCCGAGGACACCCGTCATCGGCGTGCGGATCTCGTGGCTCATGTTGGCGAGGAACGCGGATTTTGCGACCGCCAGCTCCTCGGCGGCGCGGCGCTGCTGGTCAACCAGGGCCATTGAATGACGCTGGTCGACGCGCTGGCGCCAACCACGGAAAACCAGCCCGACAAGCAGGACCGCCATCACGCCATAACCGAGATAGGCCCATGGAGTCAGCCACGGCGCCGCAGCGACTTCGATCGGGATGCTTGCCGTGGTCGGGCTCCACACGCCATCGGCGTTCGCCGCACGTACCTGCAAGGTGTAGGTTCCGGCTGGAAGCTGCGAAAAGACGCGCTCGCCGCGCGCCCCGGCATCGACCCAGTCCTTGTCGAAACCGTCGAGCTTGAAACGGTAGTCGTTACCTTCGGGATTGAGGAACGAGAGGGCACGTGCTTCGACGGTCAGATCGTGATCAGCGTGCGACAAAACGATCGGGCGGTCGGGATCGAGCTCGTGAACCGCGCCATCGCGGCGGATCGACAGGCGCGTCACCCGCAGCGGCGGGGCCGGCGAATCGAGTGATATCGCGGCCGGATCGAAGGCGATCACGCCAGCCTGCGAGCTGACATAGACCGCGCCATCGCGAGCGACCGCAAAAGCGCCGATCAACTCCGCGCTCGGCAAGCCATCACGCTCGCTGAACTGGCGGACGCTTTGCGTGGTGCTGTCGACGCGCCAGAGTCCGCGCTGGCTCGCCACCCACACGCTGTGATCGGCGGCGACATGCAGCGCACTGATCTGCATCGCCGGCCAGCCCCGGGCACCGCCATAGCTGTCGGCGAGATGCAGCGACCCGTCGCGCAGTTGATATCGCTCCAGCACGCCGAGCCGATGCAACCAGAGGGAATCGGCGCCATCGAACGCGATCGCATGAACGGCTTGCTGCGGCGAGCCGGCAACACGTTCGAAGCGATCACGCTGTGCGTTGTAGCGCTCCACGCCGCCGGCCGAGGAAATCCACGGCTGGCCCTGCGCATCCAGGACCAGATCGGTGACGTCGCCGTCACCGAGCGTGCCGAGTGCCACCGACCAACTGCGGATGGCCAGGGTCTGTGGATCGATGCGGGCAATGCCGCCGCCACGCAGGCTCGCCCAGAGCATCGAATCGGGCGCACGCAGCAGGCGATTGACGTAGCCTCGCGGCAGGGCCGCTGCCGAGTCCGCTGCGACCGGCAGATCGAGCATGCGCGTGCCATCGAGCGCATAGCGGCGAATGCCGCGTTGATAACCGACCCACAACTGGTCGCCGACTTGCAGCAGTGAGCGCAGGGCACTGCCCTCCGCACCGAGACGCGCGCCGTGACGCACCACCTTGCCGGTCACGCCATCGATGTGGTCGAGTCCGTCGCGGCCACTGCTGACCCAGATCCCGCCGCGCTCATCGACACTGACGCCTTCGGTGTGCATGTGCAGGAGGCTTTCCTCCTGACCGGCGCGATGCCGCCAGACCGAAAAATTCTGCCAGCGTGCCGGCAGGCGCGCGACACCGGCATCGAACATGCCCATCCACAAACCGCCTTCGCGATCGCGCAGGACATCCATCACCCGCTTCGAAGGCAGATCGCCAGGCAGGGCGTCGCCGCCGCCATAGCGACGCTGCTCGC
>ENA-UOWO01005764-UOWO01005764.1-activated-sludge-metagenome-genome-assembly--contig:-NODE-5764-length-12969-cov-5.143178_pt1 | contig 12969 bp, 12 predicted proteins | sample MGYA00238148_ERZ761564 | MGnify/ENA primary metagenome ERZ761564 (study PRJEB28885, sample SAMN05720194) | activated sludge metagenome | isolation source: Anaerobic digester | place: USA...
TTTTCCACCCTGCCCACTTACATTTGGGATAGTCACTACAACCAAAAAACTTTCGGCCACTCTTTGTCCGCCTAACCACCCCCATCTTTCCACAAATAGGACAATTAAAACCCGCTTCTTCTTGGAATTGTCTGGTATATTTACAATCAGGAAATCGGCTACATGAGACAAATTTCCCAAATCTTCCTAATCTTACAACTAAATCGCCTTGCCTCGACTCGTCTCCGGCGAGGCGGGCCTCTTTACACTCTGGACATTTTTCTCCCAATTTTTCTGTCTCCACTTTCACTCTCTCTCCGTCTTTATCTGCAATTTTTATTTTTTTTTCAAATTTCTTCCAAAAATCTTTCATCATTTCTTTCCAATTCCACTTGCCCAAAGCAATTTCATCCAAATCTTTTTCCATCTCTGCCGTAAATGGTAAAGATAATATATTTTCAAAATTTTTCACCAAAAACTCATTTGTCGCTATTCCCAAAACTGTCGGTCTAAATTTACCTTCGTCTCGTTCAACATATTGTCGCAAAATTATTGTTGAAATAATTGGTGCATAAGTACTCGGCCGACCAATCCCCTGTTTTTCTAGACTCGATACCAAACTAGCATCGCTATATCGAGGCATTGGGTTGGTACTATTTTCCAAACTCCAGATTTTTTTGCTACTAATTTTTTCGCCAATTTTTAAATTTGGCAAAATTTGATCTTCATGTTTTTCGCCATTTATTTTCAAAAATCCATCGAATAACATTCTTACTCCCTTAGATTGAAATATGCTGTTATTACCCGCAAAATCAATAGTTGTATTTTCTAACTTTGCACTGGCTCCTTGAGTTGCCACTGCCCTTTTCCAAATCATTTCATACAATTTAATTTCCCTCGCCTCGCCGAAACTTTCAGTGAAGGCGGGTCCTCCATTTGGTTTCAAACTCACTTTAGTTGGCCTAATCGCCTCATGTGCCTCTTGAGCATTTTTACTATTATTTTTATAAACCCTTACCTTTTCTGAAACATAATCAACCCCATATTCTTTTTTTATATATTTTCTAAATTCATCAATTGCTTTTTGCGATAGATAAACCGAATCAGTCCGATGATATGTAATCAATCCTTTTTCATAAAGTTTTTGAGCCACACTCATAGTTTGTTTTCCCGACCAACCCATCTTTCTGGCGGCTGCTTGTTGAAGTTTTGAAGTCGTAAAAGCCGGCAATGGCAATCTAGTAGTTTCCTTGCCGACAATATTTTGGACTACAAATTCTTTATCAAACGATTTTATAAATTCATCAACTTGATTTCTTTGCTTAAAAATAGATTGAGAATAACTATATTCACCATCAAATAATTTTATTTTAGTCAAAAAATTAATATTTTTATTATCCACTTTTACCAAATTAGCACTAAATTTCTCTCCTCTTTCGAAATCCGCTCCAACACTAAAATATTTTTCAGTTTTAAACGCTTCTATTTCTTTTTCTCTCTCACAAATCAATCTCACCGCCACTGACTGAACCCTTCCTCCAGACAAACCACGTCTCACTTTTCTCCACAATATCGGCGATAAACTATACCCCACCACCCGATCGAGTACTCTTCTGGCTTGTTGGGCATTAACCAAATTCATGTCGATATCTCGGGCTTCTTTTAGGGCTTCCTCCACCGCTTCTTTGGTAATTTCATGAAAAGTAATTCTACTAATTCTATCTTTCAACTTTTTACTTTTATCTTTCGACTCAAGTATCCATTTTACGTGCCAAGAAATCGCCTCTCCCTCTCGATCAGGATCGGATGCCAGTAAAATAGTATCAGCTTCTCGACTAGCCTTAACCAGCTCATCAACTACCTTCTTTTTTTTACTATCAATTTCATATTCCACCTCAAAGTCATTTTTCATATCCACCGCCATTTTATTTTTTGGTAAATCTCTTATGTGACCAATAGTGGCGATTACCTTAAAATCACTTCCCAAATATTTACTAATGGTTCTGGCTTTTGTTGGCGACTCGACTATTAATAAATTCTTCATTTAACTTTATGAACTTTATAACTTTATGAACTTTACAAACTCACTCGTTCATTGTGTTCTATCTTATCACCCCTTGTCAAGCTATTAAAATTAAAGCTTATCGATTATTTATCAATTCTTTCTTTACCCTTTCACTCAAAAAAACTTTCATCAATGATTGATATGGCACATCTTTTTCATTAGCCAATTGTTTAATTCTAGTTAATAAAAAAGAAGGTAAACGCAATGATATAGATTCAGTCGTCGGTTTTAAGTTTGGAAAAATCACTTGATCTGCCTTTGACCAATCAATATAATCAGTTGAATCATTTTTAGACCAAAATTTTCTTTCTTGATCTTCAGATTTAAATTTTGGAATATTTTTAATATTTTTCATATTCTTTTTTCTCCTTTTTACTCATATCTCTAACTGAGATTATTCTAATTTTTTGATTTCTAATTGTTATCGATAAAAATAAATACCGATTATTGTTGTTTCTTCCTAAAACATGAAATCTTGTTTCATTTTTAGAATGATTTGTATCTTCAACAATCAATAATGGTTGATTATTAAAAACCTCTTCTGATTCTTGACAGCTAACATTATGTTTTTTAAAGTTTTTATCAATATTACCCAAATCCCACTCAAAAGATAGTGGTTCAGGTATTATTTTCATCATAAAAAGTATATTACCATAATATACACATGTCAAGAAGATGTTTATTCGTAGACCACTTTTTTATTGACATCGTATCTTGGGACTTTCGTTTCAGGTTCATTAAACCACTCTTTTAAAATATCCCCGACAATCGGTGCTGCCACATCCGAACCTTCTCCGCCCCTTTCCAACATTACCGTAATTGAAATCTGTGGGTCGTCAGCCGGTGCAAAAGCCGTCAACCAAGCATGAGTGTCTTTACTCCCGTCACCCACTTCTGCTGTTCCAGTTTTGCAGGCTATTTCGGTTTTAAAATTAAACAACGGCCAAGCAGTACCATCAGTTTTACAAGCCAGTTTCATTCCCTCAACCACTGTTTTCCAAATATCATTTCTTATCCCAACATCAACACATTCAATTTTCGTATCTTTCAAAACGCTCATTTTACATTTTCTCCCCTCATTAGCGATGATATTTGTCATCAGATTTACTTGTAGGGGGGTTACATCCAAATCTCCCTGTCCTATGGCCATATGATAAGTGTTACCCAAATACCAAGGTTCACCTTTAACTTCTCTTTTCCATTTATCGTCGGGAACCACGCCCTCAACTTCTCCTCTAATTTCTACTCCTGTTTTATTTCCAAAGCCAAATTTAAGTGCCCAATCTTTAATTCTATTTACCCCAAGCATTTCTCCTAATTTATAAAAAAAGACATCGTTTGACCTCTTTATTGCCGTGACGATATTTAACCAACCATCAGTTTGACCTCGTTTGGTCCAAAGCCAATTGCTATAAGAATAATCCCCAACTTTTATCACCCCAGTATCTTCAATCAAAGTTTCTTTTTTGATTACTCCGCTATCCAAACCAGCCGTCGACACGACAATTTTAAATACTGATCCTGGATGATATCTAGCTGAAATTGCCCGATTCATCATCGGAAAATCATTTCTATTATTTAAATAATTTTGAATTTTATTATTATCTTGATCAAAAGAAAAAACATTTACATCATATGCCGGACTTGAAACCATACTAATTATTTTCCCAGTTTTTGGCTCACTAATAATTACCGCCGCCTTTTTACCATTCAACAATTTATATATTTTATCTTGCCAATAAGCATCAATTGATAAATTAATGTCTTTTTTAATTTCCGGCTCCTCCCGGCCCAACTCTCTTATATAATTGCCCAAAGCATCAACCTCCACCAATCTCTTACCATTTTTACTTCGTATATCGCAATCCAGAAAATCTTCAACTCCACCCCTGCCAACCACATCATTTCCACCCAAAACGATTCCGCATTTGTGGGTTTTTATTTCTGTTTCATTTATTTTGCCAACATAACCTGTAACCATCGACATTGATTCACCATAAGGGTATTGTCTTTTTACTTCAAAGGCCAAATCCTTTCCTTCAAATCGATAACCATCAAAATCACCAGAATCTTGATAAATTTTATCTCCGTTTTCTATCCGAAAATATTGATAAACACTTTTTGCCACCACTCTTCCCTTTCTATCTAATATCTTGGCCCTTGCCGAAGGAATACTACTTTCAACAATCTTATTTTCTCGGGCAACTTCTCGATAATATTTCCCTTTAATTAAACTTAATTTTAATAAATTAACAATTAAAATTGACAGTCTTAACACTAACCCAAACTTAAACAACCAATATTTCCAAAAATTATCTTCTTCTTTCATTATTATTTTAAAATTGACACCAATTTAACTTGTTTCAATAAATTTTTATTCTCCACCAACAAACCACACCCTTTAATTACCGCCAATCCAGGTTCAGTGACCACTCTGGTACAAATTTTTGTTTCTGCCTCTATCATTCCCGCTAAACCTTTTATTTTAGCCCCATTCCCTACTAATAGTATCCCCTTTTTCAAAATATCATCCATCAATTCTGGAGGAGTTTCATCCAAAACCGATGATATCAACTTAATAATCTTATTTAATTCCATTGCCACTGCTTCTTCAACCTCTCCCGGAACGATTTTTATTGATTTTGGCAAACCAGTCTCCAAGTCTCTACCCCTAATTAATCCATTCTCCTCTTCTCCAATTTTTAATTTTTCTGCCGTATTTGGACCTATCAACAATCCATATTTCAATCTAATATAATTCATTAAAGCATTGTCCAGTTCCAAACCCGCAGATTTTATCCCCTTGCCAACCACCACTCCTCCCATCGAAATTACACTAACTTCAGTTTTTCCCCCTCCAATATCAACTATTACCAAACCTCCAGCCGCATCAGTTGGTAAATTTACTCCAATTGCCGCCAAGATAACCTCTTCTATTAAAGTGACTCGCCTTGCTCCAGCAGACATCATCACTGACCTAATAGCCCTTTTTTGAACTTGGTTGATAAAACTAGGCACACCAACAATTACATTTGGTTTAAAAATTTTAGGATACCGAGAGGGCACTTCATAAACTAATTTTAAATAATAAGACATTAAACTTTCCAAACCTTCTAAGTCTGAAATTATTCCATTTTTAATTGGACTTATTACTTCAATCTGTTTAGGTTCTCGGTTCCACATCATTTTTGCCTTCAATCCATAAGCCACTGGTTTTATATCCTTAGATTTGGGAGCTGACAACCCAGTCCATCGCTTTTTCTTTTGTCTAGCTATCATTGTCGGCTCATCAATTATTATTCCCCTACCCTTAAGGTAAACCAAGGTATTATTCGTACCCAAATCTATTCCAATATCCCAACTAAATAAATTTACTAAACTCAATATTTTATCTTTAAACTTGGCAAAAGTTATCACTCTCAAATTATAACAACTTCACATCATTATTGGGTTACAATAAACTATTCTTATGAAGAATATTTCTAAAATAATTAGATTCCTTTACTTAACTATATTTTTTTTGACACCTTTTATATTCACATTTTTCAATTCGGAGTTATTCGAAGTACCCAAAATGTATTTTGTCTATCTTATTACCACTATGATTACATTGCTTCATTTAATCAACTGGATAACTGGAAAGGTTCCATTTTATAAAAGAAATTTTTTAAATATATTCTTTTTTATCTTTTTAATCTCTCAAATTATTTGTACTCTAACCTCCATCGATATTCAAACTTCATTTTTTGGTTATTATTCACGACTAAACGGCGGATTACTGTCGATTTTGAGTTATTTTTTTCTTTACTTATTTTTACCTCCATATCTTGACGATAAACAAAAAACAAGAATTATTAACATTTCCCTTCTTTCTGGTTTTATCGTCTCTGTTTATGGTATTTTGGAACACTTTGGAATTGACAAAAATCTTTGGGTTCAAGATGTCCAATCTCGAGTATTTTCCACTCTCGGTCAACCAAATTGGTTAGCAGCCTATATCGCCATCCTCCTTCCACTTTCTTTATATTCTAAAATTCAAAATTATAATCCTAAAAAAAAGTTTTTGTCTACGATCCACGATCTACAATCAACGATCTTATTTATTTGTTTATTGTTTACCAAATCCAAATCCGGTTTAGCCGCCGCCATCATCTCACTCTCCATATTTTTTCTATTCACTTTCTTCAAAAAAAATTCTCCCAAAAAATTATTAATTATTAATTATTCATTATTAATTTTATTATCACTTACTATTAGTAATCCCATCAAAGATTTCGTTTTATCTAAAAAAATATCTTCTGAACAATTGAAAATTGAAAATTCTAAAATTGAAAATTTGAATATTACTCCTTCTTCCGACATCCGCAAAATTGTCTGGAAAGGAAGTATTGATCTTTTTAAAAAATTTCCCGTTCTTGGAACCGGTGTTGAAACTTTCGCCTATTCTTACTATTGGACCCGCCCCCTTGAACACAATCTTACCTCCGAGTGGGATTTCCTTTACAACAAAGCTCACAACGAATATTTAAATTATCTTGCCACCACTGGTTTAGTCGGTTTCATTCCCTATACACTTTTAATCTTTATTACCTTATTTTTAATAATTAAAAATTTAATTAGAAATTCGGCATTAGACATTAGAAATTTATCTATAGCCCTACTATCTTCCTATATTTCCATTCTCATTACCAACGGATTTGGCTTTTCTGTAGTAGTTACTTCATTATATTTTTTCCTTATTCCTACTCTAATTTTTTATAACAATCCAAATCATTCAGTCAAGTTTCACCCCCGTCTAAAATATTTTATTTTGCCAATTTTTGTTGTCTTTATTATCTTAATTAATAAAATTGTTTACTCCTATATTGCCGACGTTTATTTTGCCAAGTATGAATCAACCAACAACCACCAAGACTATTATGCAGCTTATCAAAATATTTCAAAATCTGTTTATTTTCGTCCAAACGAACCCAATTATCTAATAAATATGGCTACTTCTGCCGCCAAAATGGCAATTTTAACCAAAGACCCAAAATACATTGACGAGTCTTTAAAATATTCTACAAAAAGCACTACTATTTCTCCTGCAAACATTAATTTTCACAAACTTCAAGCCCAAACATATTACTATTTGGCAACCATCGACACCAAATATCTTGTCCAAGCCATCCAGTCTATACTTCAAGCAATCAAACTCGCCCCCACTGACGCCAAATTGCCCTATACTTTAGGTCAATTTTTAGAATCAGCCGAACTTCTTGACGACGCCGTTTATTATTACCAAAAAGCCGTTGATTTAAAACCCAATTATGATCATGCCTATTTTGCCTTGGGGAAAATTTATTATAACCAAAAAAAATACGATTTAGCCAAAAAAAATCTTGAACTTAATCTCCTCTACGCCCCCACCAACTCCTCCGCCCAGGAAATGTTGAAAAAAATACCTAATTAAAAACTGATATCTGACAAACTGATTAACTGAAAAGCTTAATCTCTGCCCTCACCATCTCTTTCCCATTCCACTTATAAAACTTTCCACCTTCTTTTTTGACATGGTCGATAAACAATATCCCATCTAAATGATCAAATTCGTGTTGCCATACAATTGCCTCAAAACCAGACAATTTTTGTTTTTTTGAAACAAATTTGTTTCCTATCAATTTTTGCCATTGGATTTCAATTTTCAAATATCTTTTTACTGTCCCAAAATATTCAGGAACCGACAAACATCCCTCCAAAAAATCTTCCCTCGCCTCGCCGGAGTCCCGTTTTTGTGAGACGGAGGCGGGTGTTTCTTTTACAATTATTGGATAGACTTTCTCTCCAAATGTTTTTACAATCTTTGGGTTAATATAAACCTCAACTTTTTTATCACTCTTTTTTATTCCAAAAAACCTTTTAGAAATACCAATTTGTGGCGCCGCCAAACCAGCCGCATTTTCTCCTTTAGACAATTCATCTTTTAACATTTCTATCTGACTTAAAAAAGTATTATCAATTTGTTTTATTTCATCAGACACTTTTCTTAAAGTCTTATTCGGATAAGTTAATATTTTTGCCATAAGGTATTTTAACAAATCAAACTGAAGCTAAGATATAATGTAAATATTATGTAGAGACGTTTTGCAAAACGTCTCTACTATTAAAACAACATGATAAACGTTATTTTCTTTGGCTCTTCTGAATACTCGGTTATAATTCTAAAAAAGCTTTTAGAGATAAAAGATTTTGAAATTTCTGCTGTGGTTAGTAAAATTGACAAACCTATTGGTCGCAAACAAGAAATTATTCCCAACCCAGTCGCACTTTTTGCTAGACAACAAAACCTTAATCTTCTTCAAATAGAAAATTTTGATGAAAATTGTAAATTGAAAATTGAAAATTTAAAATCTGATCTCGGTCTTTGTGTTGCCTTCGGTCCACCTTATTTTGATCAAGAAATGATTGATCTTCCTAAACATAAAATTGTTAACATTCACCCTTCTCCTTTACCCAAATACCGTGGCGCTACCCCGGGACCCTGGCAAATCATCAATGGTGAAACCAAATCCGCTGTCACTTTTTTCCAAATCGACGCTCTCCCGGACCATGGACCAATAATTACTCAAATTCCTTTTGATATAACTTCCAGCGAAACTGCCACTAGTTTTTACAATAAAGCCTTCAATCTTGCCTCCGACAATCTTGAAGCTATTCTTAAAAAATATATCGACAATCTACAATCGACAATCGACAATCTAACTCCCCAAGACCATACCCAAAAATCTTATTTCCCTAAATTTGACAAAGATAGCGCCCAAATCGACTGGAGTTGGGACAATGAAAAAATTGAACGCTTTATTCGAGCTTTAAATCCTTGGCCAATCGCCTGGACATATATCGCCGATCAAAAAGGTCAAAAATTAAAAATGAAAATTATTTCTTCAACTTTTAACTTTCAACTTTCAACTTTAGACTTAAATGAAGTCCAAATCGAAGGAAAGAAAAAAACATATTGGCCCCAAATTTCCAAGTATTATACGATAGATAAATCAAAAGAATAGATATATTTATAGAAAATTATTTTTTAAATATTCCTATCTACGGGCAATATTTAAATATTATTTTTAAATTTATTGGAATTTATCACCATTAATCAAAATCTCTTTTTCTGTTACCTTAGGCAAATTTTATCTAAAATTATTTTGAAATTTTAAAAAATATTTTTTTTCACATATTATGTTTTATCGATATAATAGGACATATTTTAAATAAAAAATAATTTATTATCAAAAAAACATAATTTTATAAATCTAGATATAACCCTAGGTTAGGCATTTTATTATTTGACAAAAATTACAAAAAAATCTTAAATTAATACAAAGGAGGTAAACAAAATGCCAGTCAAAAAAAAGAAAGTGGCCAAAAAAGTAGTCAAAAAGAAAGTTGCTAAAAAAACTACCAAGAAAAAGGCCAAGAAAAAAGCAAAAAAGAAATAAGTGAAATGTTTACTTAACAAAAACGGTACTTAATTAAGTGCCGTTTTTTGTTCTTTAGTCTCTTTCTTAAGTTTTTTTATACATTTGGCACAAAAATCTCCGCTAATTTTATCTTCCCCAACTTTCATAGTAATTTTATGAATATTAGCTTTGTAAGTTCTTGGAGTCCGATTTTGGGCATGTGACCGGTTTCGGCCGATTACAGTTCCTTTGCCACATAAACTACATGTTCTCATAGTAAGGTATAATATCAGAACATCTAATTTTTTGAAATATGGAAAATATAATTATCAAATTAATATTATTTTTATGTCTTATTGTTGCCATTACTATTCATGAATTTTTTCATTCACTAGCCGCCGATAAATTGGGTGATCCCACCCCTCGATCTTTTGGTCGATTAAGTCTAAACCCCCTCGCCCACGCTGATCCAATTGGTACTTTTTTATTACCTTTAATGAGTGCTTTTACTGGAATCCCCACTATTGGTTGGGCCAAACCAGTACCGATCGACCCCTTCAATTTTCGTCATCCCAAAAAAGATGAAATTATTGTATCCCTAGCTGGTCCATTGAGTAACTTATCATTGGCAATCATAAGTTCTTTGTTCATTCGCTTTTTATCTTATTCTTTTGTTTCAGTCGTCTTTTATTATCTCATCCTGATTAATATCTCTCTTTTTGTTTTCAATCTCCTTCCAATTCCCCCATTAGATGGGTCAAAAGTGTTTCTAAATTTACTCTCACCCCAATCTCAAGCCAAATGGAGTGAAGCTTTTGATCATTATGGGTTTATTTTGTTACTTATTTTTGTTTTTTTACCTTTAGGAAACGGTTACTCTCCAATAAGTTTAATTATGTCCCCAATCGTTAAATTTATTTTTCAGCTTTTATTACCAGCTTTTTAAGATTGTCTACCATCTTGTCTATTTCTTTTTGATTCATTCCGTGAACCTGTGCTCCTTGTTCAAGCGTCTCCATGCCCGCTACCATACACCCAATACAATGAAATCCATACTCTTCCATCAATATACCTCCCAAATCTGGATAATTTTCCACCAAATCTCCAATTAATATGTCTTTAGTAATTTCTATTTTTTGTTTTTTCATACAGCAATTATAACTTAAATACTAAAAAAATTACTCTACTAACTAACCAAAACTTTTCTCGCATTTATACCGTAAAAAAAATAATTAAAATGTTGACTTAAAGTTTTTTTTGTTAGACTTAATTGTCCTACTAAAAGCCAATGCTTTAAGAAGATGTTTTTTCTAGCTAAACTTCTTAAAAGGAGAACTTGTGTCTATTAAGATTCGTTTTATTAGGCCGGTTTTCCCCACGTTTTTATAGCGTGGAAAAGTCACTATTGAAGCAAACTTTTGGTGGGACTTTTTTTATTTTACCTATTTACACAATCCCGCTATTGCGGGATATTTCTTAATCCCTTTTTTACCATTTCCAAAATAAAAGGTAATGTTTTTCGATTCTTTTCCGATTCAATTTCGATATTTTTCAGATACTTATTTTCATAATATTTTGGATTTTCCAAATATTCTATTAAAAATTTATTCATTTCATCGGTTCTCTCTTTAACCCAGCCTAGTTTTTTCTTTCTAATTAAATCAATATTACCATCCTCTTGGCCGCCAATATGGGTTATTGCCACAAACGGTTTTTTACAAGCTACACAATCAAACAAGAAATTGGGACCCGCCTTACCAAAAACAATATCACAAGCGGACAACACTTCAGCCATGTTATCAATCCAACCAAGATGTTTAATTATTACCGTATCGTCATTTTTTCTAAGTTTAGAAAACAATTTCTGATATTGATTTACTAGATTATAAGCCAGCTTATCATTGCCAGTATTAATAATAAACCCCACCTTTTTATCCAAAGACAATATTATTGGCAATAATTTTGGTAACGAACTTGTTCCCAAACTCCCACCACCAATAAAAACTATCGGCCTGTCATCCATAAAACCCAACTTTTTTCTTGATTCATTTCGATTGTACTGCTTATACATTGCATCACGAGTCCACCAGCCGGTAATTTCAGTCTTTTTTCTTTCAAGTCCATACTTAATACCCTCTCTTTGACCAACTTCATCATAAAAAAGACTTAAATCAACGTTTTTTATAAACGAAGTCGGGTTAATTGTCCAAGGGTCAGCCACAATTGTCCAAATTTTAAATTTTTTATTTTTTTTCTTTCGCCATTTGGCCAACGAATGGCTATGATAGAAATAAGCCGAAATTATTAAATCTGGCTTTACCTCTTCAACCGCCTTTCTAACCCTAGGTAAATTCATTATAGACACTTCTTCAATGATTTTTCGATAAAAATCTCCCTTTTTCATTAATAAATGGAAAATAATCCCGCCCTTAGGAAAATAGCGATATGTATAAGTATACAAATCATTAAACATACCCGTATTGGCCTTTACTTCTCGAAAATCGACTTCATAAGTATTATCCTTTTCTTTCTCTTTTAAATAACCATAGATAGCCTTAGCTATAGACCGATGTCCCCAAGGCATATCATCAGTCAGTACTAAAATCTTTTTTTTCTTTTCCATATTTATATATTCTATTCTATTTTTTTAATTATTTTTTACTCGAATAACCAAATTTATAATTAAAAACATCAGAATATATCGGTCCTAAAAAAATTAAATGGGCTTCGATTGCTAAATATTTCATTGCAATATTAAACCGGCCATCTTTCTCTAATCTTCTTACTGAAATAGGAACCCTAACTTTTTTTAACAATCCAAAATTGGCAATTTTTCTAGCTCGATTAACATAATCGTGATCTTCGGCTAATTTTAATTTCTCATTAAAACCTTCCAAATTTTTATGAACCCAAGTTTTTACAAAAATACAAGAACCAGGCGCATGAGTAGAAATATTCTTCATTAATTTCATATAGTTATTAACAATTCCATGCAAAATATAATCTATCTTTTTATTACTCATAGGTTTAACCAAGCAAGAAGCAACTGCCAATTGTCTTTTTTCAATTTCTGCACACGCTTCTTCTAAAAAATTCGGTGACAAAATAACGTCTGCATCCAAAAAAAGCAACCAATCCCCCGAAGCCACCTTGGCTCCACAATTCCGCCCCCTAGAGGGAAGTCCCCCGTTAACTATTTTCACTCCAGCTTTTTTTGCCAACTCCCTAGTTTTATCGATCGAATTATTATCAGCTACTATTATTTCAAAATCTTTATAAGATTGACATTTCAAAGATTCTAATAATTTGGGGAGACATTGCTCCTCATTATATGTTGGGATAACTACACTTATCATATTAAGTAGTCTTATTTTACCTCAAACCCCACCCTTTGTTGATATAATAACCCTATGCCTATGTAGCTCAGTTGGTAGAGCAACTCTCTTGTAAAGAGTAGGTCGTGAGTTCGAATCTCACCTTAGGCTC
>ENA-UOWO01005766-UOWO01005766.1-activated-sludge-metagenome-genome-assembly--contig:-NODE-5766-length-12965-cov-9.230287_pt1 | contig 12965 bp, 14 predicted proteins | sample MGYA00238148_ERZ761564 | MGnify/ENA primary metagenome ERZ761564 (study PRJEB28885, sample SAMN05720194) | activated sludge metagenome | isolation source: Anaerobic digester | place: USA...
CCGGTGACTTCCTTCTTGCCGCTGCCGGTGGACTGCACATGCATGATGGCGCGCTGGATCACCCGCTGGAAGCCCAGCGTGGGTTGCGTATCCACATCGTCGGTACCGGCGACTTGCGGCGTGTTGTCCTTGATGAACGTAGCCAGCGATTTGCGCAGGTCATCGATATTGGCGGAGCAGGCCCGCAATACCTCGGCCGCGCTTGGGTTGTCCAGCAAGGCAAGCAACAGGTGCTCGACGGTGATGAACTCGTGGCGCTGTTGACGCGCCTCGACGAAGGCCATATGCAGGCTAACTTCCAGTTCTTGCGCAATCATGTAATTTCCTTCTGCCTTGCGTTGATGTCTAACTGTAATCCGATTTCAATGTCGGTCCCGGGCAGCGGTTATCTGCCTAAAACTCAACGGGTTCGCTGATGCACTTCAAGGGATGTCCCGCTTTCGCAGCTGCATCCAGAACCTGATCCACCTTGGTGGCCGCTACATCTTTCGAGTAGACGCCACACACCCCTTTTCCATCCAGGTGAATTTTCAGCATGATCTGGGTGGCAGCCTCCAGATCCTTGCCAAAAAATTCCTGAATCACCACCACCACAAATTCCATCGGTGTGTAGTCATCATTGAGCATGACCACCTGGTACATCTGTGGCGGCTTGACCTTTTGTGTCCGCCGCTCCATGACGACCGAGCCGCCATCATCGCCCTTTGGAAGCTGTACGGGCGGAGTTGTTGGAGTTGCAGGAAGTTTCGTTGCCATGAATTTATTCTAGCGAGCGTGAACTCACTCTGCCGTTCAAAGGTGAATTGGTGGCGCTTTTCCTACATTCAAGCCACAAAAGAGAAAAACCGCCCCGACGGTTAGCCGGAAATGGAGCCCCGATCGCAAAGGAGGGGCAGGCGGAATTCTATGTGCCGGTCTGGATGGATGTTTCCAGCAATGGCGGCATAGTCAAAAAGGCATAAATCGCGTGGTAAAAACGGGCGCGATTTACGCCCAGCGGTGCTGTGTGGGCAAGTCCGGCTATTTTCACGAATTGTTTGTCCGCATTTGGCAGATGCTGGTAGAAAGCCATGACATCTTCGTCGGTGGCGATGCCATCGTGTTCGGCCCGGATGATCATGACTGGGCATCGCAACAGAAGGGGATCCACTACAGGAAGCTTGGTGCACATGTCGATGTAAGTCCCCGTTGGCACGGTATCGCCATATTTGAGCTCGGCTTCAGCTACTACATCGGCAATCATTGCCTCTGATGCACCGGGGTGGTCCCGGGTGAAGACGGTATGAAAAAAGGCGGCGTCAATCTTGCGGACGTTGCTGCTCTGCCACTTCGGCAGCAACTTGGCCCTTTGAATGAGCGTGGGAGCATCTTTGCCAGTCCAGACAAAAGCGTCGATAACGAGGCGTTCTACCTGATCTGGATGCATATTGGCAAACCGCGCGGCGCGAAGAGCGCCTGAAGACTGCCCAAAAAAAGCAGCCTGATTCTGACCGGTGATACGCGCTACAACGGTCATCGCGCACTCGATATCGGCTACTCCACTGGCAATGTCAGAAAATCCGGATGTCCGGTCCGAATGGCCGTAGCCTTCATGATCCATGGTCCAGACATCAAAACCACGCTCCGCGAAGTGGTCCATGAAGGAGTAACCGGTACGCCCTGGAACGTCCAAGTCGAACATGGTCTTGCCCGAGTACGACGAGCCATGCACAAGAAACAGCACTGGGCGACGCTGATTGTGGTCACCCGCGTATTTGCGGTAAACCCACAACTTCACGCCGTTCTTGTGGGTCCAATATTCCTCTGCATGGAGACTTATGGAGTCGTCATTCCTAGTTTTCATATAACAACTGATACCCGAAAGTGAATTTGATGGTTTATTTGAGGTCCGGCGATCCAACCGGTTCAATTCCCGCGCTCTTTTAGCCTCTTGACCATACGCATGGCAAACGGTGTAACTACGGCAATGACCGTCATGGACATCAAAATAGCGGATATGGGGCTGCTAACAAAGGTGGAAAGGTTGCCGTCAGATAGCGTCAGAGCCTGCCGAAAGGATTGCTCCATGATGCCGGCCAGAACCAGAGACAAGACAAGAGGAGCGACAGGAATCTGTACCTTTTCGAACAAGTACCCCAGCACCCCGAAGAAAAGCACCAGATACAACTCGACCATGCTGGCGTTGATGGCATAGGTACCAATCACAGAAATTGCAACAATCAGCGGGTAGAGAATGCCGCTTGGGATGTAGAGCAGGCGAACAAACAAGCCGATCAGCGGAAGGTTCAACACCAACAGCATGATGTTGCCGATGTACATGCTGTCGATCAAGCCCCAGACCAGATCGGGTCGACTCTGGAACAGCAAAGGTCCGGGCTGGAGCCCATGCATCATGAAGGCCCCCAAAATGACCGCAGTAGCCCCTCCGCCAGGCACACCGAGTGTCAGCAGCGGTACCATGGCACCCGCAGTGTCCGAGTTATTGGCCGCTTCGGGGCCGGCCACTCCTTCAATCGCGCCTTTGCCGAACTCCTCCGGGTGCTTGGAGAGTTTCTTTTCGACTGCATAAGACATGAGCGAAGCTATAGTCCCGCCTGCACCGGGCAGCACGCCAACTATAAAGCCAAGCACCCCACCCCTCCATATGGGGCCTACAGAGCGCCTCCACTCGGCCCGAGTTAACCAAAGCTTGCCGGTTATACGCATTGGCTTGGGTGCCGTGCCCCGCACCATATGCTCCAACCCGCGAAACACCTCGGCCAACGCGAACATGCCTACCACTACAACGATAAAACCAATCCCATCCTGAAGCTCTGGGATTCCGGCTGTGAAGCGTTGCTGGCCACTCTGCAGATCAATCCCGATCGTGGCAATCATCAGGCCCAGCACCGTGGATAGCAGTCCTTTCGCGGGCGACTTGCCAGCCAGCGCCGCCACCGAAGTGAGAGCGAAGAACATTAGACAAAAATATTCAGCAGGGCCGAACTTCAGCGCAAGTGAGGACAATGGCAAAGCAAATAGAGTGAGGGCCACCACTCCGATGGTGCCCGCCAAAAACGAGCCAATTGCGGCCACAGCCAGAGCAGCACCGGCACGTCCGTTGCGCGCCATTTCATATCCATCGAGCGTGGTCATGACAGATGAAGCTTCGCCGGGTGTGCGAATCAATATGGCCGTGGCAGACCCACCGTACTTGGTACCGTAGTAGATGCCCGCCATCATGATCAGACCAGAAGTCGGATCCATACCAAAGGTCATGGGAATCAACAGCGCAATGCTGGCCGAGGGCCCAATTCCCGGGAGTATGCCCACGATGGTGCCGATTAGCACGCCGACAAAGGTGTACCAGAGATTGATCGGCTGCAGGCAGACGCTGAAACCGTTGAGGATGTGACCAAGAGTTTCCATGTTAGAACGGAAGTAAGCCGGGGGCCAACTGAGCACCGAAGAGTTTGGTGAACATGAGATAACTCGCGAAGCTGAACAACACAGATGTCAGCACGTTCATCGTCGCTCGGCCACGGTTGAAACAAAAGGTCAAAATCAGAAGGTAAATACTGGTAGAAATGGCGTAGCCCAACAGCTCGAATACCAGAAAATACAAAATCGTCAGCACCACGATCGCACCAACCGCCCAACTGTGTCCCCAATCTTCAGGCGTCGCATCCTCTTGCTTGGCGCCACTGTTCTTTTTGGCAAAAACCATTTCCAGTGCGAGCATGCCAACGGAAAGCAGCAGAACCACCCCGAGAATTCGAGGGATGGCCTTGGGCCCGAGCGGATCGCCAATATCTCGCGTGGGAATTTGCCCAATAGCAAAAAAGTAAAGGGCGGCAAGCAAGACCGCGCAAACTATGATGGCACGGTCGCTTTTCATGTTTTATGTCTCACCCACTTTTTTCTCAACCATTACTTGGTCATGCCCAACTCAAGCAGCACTGCCTTGGTGGCGATATAGTCCTGCTCTAGGTCCTTGCGAAATTGCTCGCCGGAAGCAAAGTCGCTGCTCCAGAAATTGGTGGCGAGATCTTCTTTCCACTCTTTGGATTCAGCCACCGAGCGCAAGATTCCTTCCCAAGCGGTGATCTGATCCTGAGTCATACCTTTCGGACCCATGACAGCTCGCCAATTGCCTGAAATGAAGTTCACGCCTTGCTCTTTCCAGGTTGGCACTTGAGCAAAAACGCCTGGAAGGCGCTGATTCGAAGCGACGCCTAACACGCGTATCTTTCCACTCGCCACATGCGCGCTCACATTACCCGCAGCCGTTGTGACCATGTCGATGTGACCACCCAGTAGCGTGGTGACAGCTTCGCTTGCCCCCTTGAAAGCAACCACTTTGAGCGCCTTGACATCGCCACCGATGGCCTTCATCAGTAAGCCCGCGGCTATATGGTTATGAGTGCCAAGTGCAGTCGCAAAGCCAATGCTCACGGATTTCGGATCTTTCTTCAACCTGTCAATAAGATCCTTGCCAGTCTTGATTGGTGAGTCGGCGTTAACAGCGTAAACGACGTAGTCATTCACCATTGAAGCCAGCGGCGTGAAGTCCGCAAAGTTTTGAGTACTACTGCCAGTAATATGGTTGGTCAGCAGGGTCGGTGTCGTCACCATCAGAAAGTGTGGGTCGCCTGAATGCTGCGTCATGTACGCAAGCTGTATATTGCCGCCACCGCCCGTCTTGTTCACCACCGTCATGGTCGTGTTGATCAATTTCTTCTCGCCAATAGTCTGCTCGATCGCGCGTGCGGTTTTGTCATTGCTCCCACCCGGAGCCGAGTAAACGACGATCTCGACATTTTTTTGGGGAGTCCATTTTTGCGCCCAGGCGCCAGTGGCCCCAGCCAGCAAAATCAGGGGAACCGTCAAAAATGCAACGGGTTTGAAGTATCCGTATTTCATGGGTCAGTCCTTGTTAATCATTGACAAACTAGCGGCCGACCTCCCGTAAGAGGCCAGCATCCCCAAAAAAAATGTCAAGAGCACGCGTGCGAGAAAGGCTTAGATAACCTTGGTCGTGATACCACCCACACCTGCGCAGAAGCCTTCCATCACGTCACCACGCTTAATGGCTCCCACGCCAGCGGGAGTGCCAGTCATGATGAGATCGCCAGCCTTCAGTTCGAAGATTGTGGACAGGTGTTGGATAATTTCCGGCACATTCCAGATCAGCTGGTCTAGATCGCTCTTTTGCTTGACCTCACCATTGACCTTCAACCAGATGTCACCTTTGGACAGGTGACCACAGGAGGCCACAGGCACGATGTCTGTCATGGGAGCACTGTGTTCGAAGGCCTTGCCGATTTCCCAGGGTCGACCGGTTTTTTTCGCCTCCCCCTGCAGATCCCGACGGGTCATATCCAAACCCAACGCATAGCCGTAGATGTGATCCAGTGCCTTGTCAACCGGGATATCCTTACCACCTGTACCAATGGCTAGAACCATCTCGACTTCATAGTGCACGTTGCTGCTTTGTGGCGGGTACGGAAAGTCTCCATTGTCCAGAACCAAGTTATCGGGATTTTTTTGGAAAAAGAATGGCAATTCCCGGTCAGGGTCATGTCCCATTTCACGGGTATGTTCAGCATAATTTCTGCCAACACAGTAAATCCGGCGCACCGGGAATCTAGCAGACGTGCCGCGCACCGCCACTGACACCTCTGGCATTGCAGGAATAACAAATTCAGTTTGATGATGACTCATTTCAATTTTCCTCTTTAAAAAAAACTAACGGGAAGCGGCGTAATAGCGAACAGACCTTTCAGCCCAAGCGAGCAGCTCATTGATAACAAAAGCGAATGCAAAAATCACCAGCATCACGGCCCATAGATGCTCCATCAGAAAGTGCGCCAGATAAATCTCGAACAACGTGCCAAATCCAACCACGGAGATCAGCAATTGGCCGATGATTACGCCCTTCACGGCACGGATCAGACCCAAACGGATACCTGCGATGATTTCTGGCAAAGCAGCCCATAGGTAGATGTGTCTAAAGCTCTGGGGGAAAGAAGCACCGAAGCTTCGAGCCATCTCAACCAGAGATGGCGTGATGTTGCGTACACCGGCACGCGCATTGAGCATGACGATCCAGACAGCAAATAGCACCACCGTAAGGATCATGGTTGTCTCGCCGATTCCAGCAATCACCATGATCACGGGGACCAAAGCAGACAAAGGTGCAGACAAAAATACGTTAACCCAAGGAAGCAGTAGGTCGTCAGCGATCTTGGAGCGCCCCATCAAGACACCCAGTGGTATGCCGATGAGAATAGAGATGAACGACCCGATGAAAAAAGCTTTGCCCGTGATGATCAAGGCCTGCAGGAATGCCTTCGTTGGCACTATCTCGAATATCCGCAATGTGATAGCGCTCAGCGGGGGCAAAATCAACTTGGCATCGGTATGCCCGATGATCTCCCAAAGAATGGCCCAGATGACGAGGGACGAAAACAACGGAAGGCGATAGCCGAAGACGTTCATGGCCAGCCCCTGTCAGTCAAGATACTGCTTGAGACTTTGCCAGATATTCTCGACCGCATCGAGGTACTCTGGCTGCCTGCGAATTTGCTCGGGATCGACATCACGGGAAATATTTGGCTCAATAATCGCATGTACTCGGCTGGGCCGGCGATGTAGCAGCACAATGCGATCCGACACGTACACAGCCTCTTCGATACTGTGAGTAACGAAAATAAAGGTCTTGCGTTCATTGGCAACCAATTCGAGCAGTTCCTCCTGGAACTTACGACGAGTCTGTTCATCTACGGCAGAGAACGGCTCATCCATCATGAGCACCTTGGCATTCACTGACAGTGCCCTGGCCAAGCCGACCCTCTGGCGCATGCCACCCGAGAGTTCGTGGGGGTATTTTTTCTCAAACCCCTTGAGACCTACACGCTCAATGTAGCTCGAGGCTACCGCTTCACGCTCGGAGCGCGCCACTCCACGCAGCTCCAGTCCAAATGCAACGTTACGCATCACATTAGCCCAGGGCATCAGGGCAAAGTCCTGGAATACGAAAGCCCGCTCAGGGCCAGGCCCAGCAACAGTACGTCCTTCAACCAAAACCTCACCGCTGGTGGCGGACAAAAGTCCCGCGATGATCTTGAGCAATGTGGTCTTGCCGCAACCCGACGGACCAAGCAAAGTTGTTAGCTTGCCCTCAGGAAAGTCAAGTGAAATATTATTCAGCGCCTCAATGCCGCCAGGGTAGGTTTTGTGCACGCCGCGCACACTAACAATTGGCTCGGGAGTGTGGATCCGGGACGGCGTGGCGACTGCAGAAGGAAATGTCATATGCGTTTTTCTGGACGAAACAATGTCTTTTCGACAAACTCAATGCCTTCGATGAACAACACCGAGGCAATGATGATGGAAAGAATGGCGGCGTACATGCTGGGATACTCAGCCACCGACTGGTTGTAGGAAATCAGATCCCCTATTCCAGTTGGGGTAATCAGCAGTTCAGCCAGGATCACCCCAATGAAGCCGGATGCACAGCCCAAACGCAGCCCCACAAAGATCATCGGACTGGCCGCCGGCAGGACAATATTCCAGATGACCTGGCGCCGCGTGCCAAGAAACGATTTACCCATTTCGATTAAAGATGCAGGTGTGTTCCTAACAGCACCCAGCGCGTTGATAACAATTACAGGCATGGCCATGATGCACACCGTCAGCACCTTGGCCGTGAGTCCGATACCGTAAGCAAAAGTCAACACTGGAATCAGTGCCGCGAGCGGAGCCGCCTGCGCAACGATAAACACCGGGGCGAACAGCCACTCTGCCGACTCTTTAAGCCCCATCCAGACACCCAGACCTACGCCGAAAGCCACCGATATGAACAGCCCCATCAGCAGTGGTTCAAGCGTCCGTCCGAAGGCCTTGAAAAGCGACCCATCGGCCGCCATACCCCACAAAGCGACAAAGGTTTCGGAGAATGACGGAAATGCTGCGCTGAGGCCGATCGAACCTGCGAACTCCCAAGCCCCCAAGACGACGGCAAAGGAAACCAGCCGCATGAATAGTGGATGAGTCAAATACATGAATAGTGTTCGTTGAAGGGTCATGCCTTCTGGCATGACCCGGAAACGCCCGCTCGAAACGGGCAGCTTGATCGACAGGCCGGTCGTCTATTTGGCGATAACTTTCCGGGCACGCTCCAATGGCCCGAGGTACCAGAAATCCTCAATGTTCAAACTTGCGGCGGGACCCTGCATCTGGCCAGCTTCCACATAGAACTCGAAGTCGCTCTTAGCCACTTCGGCGCTGCCACCACCCGGAGCATAGATACCCTCCTTGGTCGAGGTCGTGTAGAACGACGTAACTTTGGTCAACACTTCCTTGGGCTGCTCGGCCATCAGGTTTCGCTTGACGCGCTCACGCTCAATGACAGACGGATCAGCATTCATCTCGGCCCACAAACGTGCGAATTCCGTGACGATGATGTCGACCTGCTTCTCATTGGCTTTGATCCAGTCCACATTTCCGAACAATGTCTCATCGGACGCTGGGCTGGAAACACCCGGCAACACGTGAAACTTGTCACCGGCCTTTTCCATCAATGTGTTTTTGTTCGCCAGATCAACAATCGTTGCCTTCATCTGCCCCTTCATCATGGCGATGATGCGATTCTCAGAGCCAGGGACATAGCTTCGGTCACCGAACTGGATACCTTCACGCTTAGCAATGATGTTGCCAATCGCCTCGGTCCCAGTTCCGCGCGCATGAAAGGTGAATGGTTGACCATTGAGGTCTTTCCATGTTTTATAGGATTTATCAACAACCGGAAAGAACACCAGCCGCGTTCCCTGAAACAGAATACGCAAAGGGGCTTTGCTCTTCTGAATTACTGAGTAAGGAGTGCCAACTCCCAGATCTGCCTGACCGTTAATGACCGCCTGAATCGCTAACTCCTCTTTGGCGAGAAAGGTGATCTCATAGTCAACACCTTTTTCCTTTGCCCGCTCCAACGCGATCACCATAGACACGGTTTCGGTGGAAAGTACATCACCAAATGCAACGCGGATCTTCTTTTGCTGAGCATTGGCGACACCCAAACCCGCAACGAGCGTCAAACCAACAAATACTGAACATACTGCCCGACGGGACGTCGAAAAGGACTTAAACATGATTTGTCTCCTGGTTAATAAAAACGATTAAATGCGTTCGATCTTTAATTTGTCGATTAAATTGGTAAACGTATGCTAGGCCTTTAGCAGACCCGTAGTTACGGGGTTTTCCCTATGCGGCCATAGTCGCCAATTTATGACACCGACTTGGCGTCAGGTGCACGAATGGTGCTCAAGTTCGCAAATATTGCGGTGCGGTTCAGCAAGGGATTCTTGGTTGAAGGAAAGACCGCCCTGCGAGAACGCAACCTATTGAGATGGGGGAGATAGGCTGGCTAGACAACGCTTAGCCATAAGGACCTCCAAGCACATACCAGTGCACGAGACCGGTTCAGCTTGACTGATGAAGTTCTATTGTCGAAAAAGGAAGCTCCCCGCAGGGTAAGCCTCCACCAAACAGGGCATCAAGATACCGCTGTTTGGGTCAGGGCCGCAGTGTGTCGGTAGTGAGCTTCCAGCAACCTCACCGCAGTATCCTCGTCTCCGCTGATGCAGGCATTGAAGATACCAACATGTTCCGCCTCATCCCGCCGCGAGTAATTGCGAGAAGCAGCTACCTGCCTGAAACGATAAGCATCGTCAGTCAGCGATACACAGAATTGCCGCAACCAGCGGGAGGCGCAGTTTGCCAGCAGTGCCTGATGAAACTGTGCGTGCAACTCTTCCCATGCCGGGTTCAGCACGTACTTGTCAGTCGCCAAGGAGCGGGGAGCCTTGGACAACCGATGCACCAGTAGGACCAACCTTTCTTCCCACTCTGAATTTCGACGCCTGATCGAGTCGCGTAGCGCCAACGCCTCCAACTGACAACGCGTTTCAAGGAGTATGGGCAACTCTGACCAGTCGAGACTGGCCACACGAAAACCCTTTTGATCGATACGCTCAACTAAACCCTCAGAAGACAATCGGCTAAGAGCCTCCCTGACGGAACTGGCACCCATTGCGTACCGGTTACTGAGGGCAACCATGGTCAGTTTCTCGCCTGGGCTGAAAGCGCCATGCAACAAGTCTTGCTTCAACAAGTTATAGAGAACGGAAGAACGGGATAACCCATCGACCATCTCACCAGAAGAAGGCGATACGAGACTGAGTGCGGGTTTCCTGGCCATAGTTTTCAGTTTTGAGGGATTCTACTGGCCATTGAATGATAAAACTAAAGGCTCTGAGGGCGCACGCTACCCCAAGAGCCTAAATAGCAACTACCAGGTATTTGGATCAATCGAAACCTTGACCAAAAAACCTCAGCATGAATCCCAAGTCCGCTACTGACTGCGGCAGATCACATGTTGTCGATCATCACCTGGCCAAAGCCGGAACAACTCACCTGGGTAGCGCCGTCCATCAGGCGGGCAAAGTCATAGGTTACCTTCTTGCTCAGAATGGATTTTTCCATCGAGCGGATGATGCAGTCAGCGGCTTCCTTCCAGCCCATGTGGCGAAGCATCATCTCGGCAGACAAGATTTCGGAACCGGGGTTCACATAATCTTTGCCAGCGTACTTCGGCGCTGTTCCGTGGGTGGCTTCAAAGCAGGCCACAGTGTCTGACATGTTTGCGCCAGGAGCGATACCAATGCCGCCGACCTGGGCAGCCAGTGCGTCGGAAATGTAATCACCGTTCAGATTCAATGTTGCTACAACCGAAAATTCGGCCGGGCGCAACAAAATTTGCTGCAAGAAGGCATCAGCGATGAAGTCCTTGACGAGGATGTTCTTGCCTGTTTTCGGGTTCTTGAAATTGCACCATGGTCCACCGTCGATTTCTACAGCGCCAAACTCCATTTTCGCCAGCGCGTAGGACCAGTCACGGAAGCCGCCTTCGGTGAATTTCTGGATGTTGCCCTTATGCACGATGGTGACATTGGGCTTGTCGTTGTCAATCGCATACTGAAAGGCTTTTCGCACCAGCCGCTCGGTTCCTTCGATAGAGACTGGCTTGATGCCGATCGCTGAGGTGTTGGGAAAGCGGATCTTCTTGACACCCATTTCTTCAGTCAAAAACTTGATCACCTTCCTGGCCTTTTCACTGTTGGCTTCCCACTCGATGCCCGCATAAATGTCTTCCGAGTTTTCGCGGAAGATCACCATATTAGTCTTGTGCGGCTCCTTCACGGGTGAAGGCACGCCAGCGAAGTACTGCACTGGCCGCAGGCAGACGTATAAATCCAGTTCCTGTCGCAGCGCCACATTCAGTGAGCGGATGCCACCGCCCACGGGCGTGGTCAGCGGGCCCTTGATGGACACCACATATTCACGCAGGGCAGCCAGCGTTTCCTCCGGTAGCCAGACGTCCGGGCCATACACCTTGGTGGATTTTTCACCGGCATACACTTCCATCCAATGGATTTTCTTCTTGCCACCGTAGGCCTTGGCAACGGCGGCATCCACCACTCTCAGCATCACAGGGGTGATGTCCAGACCCGTGCCATCGCCTTCAATAAAAGGAATGATCGGCTCGTCGGGCACGTTGAGCGACATGTCCGGATTGACGGTGATTTTCTGGCCTGATGAGGGCACCTTGATGTGCTGGTACATGGATGGCGGTCTCGGTGGAAATAGCTGATTGGGCGCTGATGGGGGCAAACACAAAGAGTTTAGCTTTAAAAAATTTCGCCAAACTGTCAACCAGTGGAGTTACAGGCCCGTTACGGTAGGGCTTCCACAAAAGGAAGAAATTTAAATAAATAACGTTACTCTAGGAAAATCATGAACAAAGTTCTCGCCGCCTTGATCGCTGGTCTGTTTGCTGCTGGTGCATTCGCCCAAGCTGCTCCTGCTGCTTCCGCCGCGAAAGCCGCTGCTCCTGCAGCAGCTGCCGCGCCAGCAGCTGCCGCCGCACCAGCTGCTGCTCCTGCCAAGGCTGCTGACGCCAAGCCAGCCATGGCTGAAAAGAAAGTCATGAAGAAGGCCAAGAAAGCCAAGAAGGCCAAGAAGGCTGCTTCTGCTGCCTAAGTCTTTTTGACTTTGCGCCAAAATGCCCGCTCGCGCGGGCATTTTGTTTTGTGTGCCCCATTTCTGCGCCGATGAACCATGAAGAACCAGGAATTTGCCATGAAGCCGCTCTCAATCATCACTCACTATGTCCGCCTCGTATCCGGCGCGGCATTGCTCTCTCTGCTCGCAAGTACCCTACCTGCTCAGGCCCAGGACGCGCCCCAGCTCAACCTTCCACGCGCCAAGCTTTCAGCCGGGATGCACCTGATTGACGCCCAACTGGCGATGACTGGCGAACAGCGGCAGATCGGGCTGATGTTCCGCAAGGACATGCCACAGCACGAAGGCATGCTGTTTGTATTCGAGCAGCCCACGGTGCAATGTTTCTGGATGAAAAATACCATCCTGCCTCTGACTGCCGCCTTCGTGGCGGACGACGGCACCATCGTCAACCTGGCCGATATGAAACCGCAGACAACCGATTCGCATTGCTCCGACAAACCCGTGCGCTTTGTTCTGGAGATGAATCAGGGCTGGTTTGCAAAAAAGAACATCAAGGCCGGCTTCAAACTGGGCGGCAAGCCGTTTGAGGCTACGAAGTAACGGCTGGTGCAACCGCTTTGCTTGCGGAATTTCTGTTGCGGGAAGTGCTATATATTTTGTAGCTACTCACGCATAACCGACGCTATCTGGAGGCCAGAAAAAACAAAAAAAAGCCACCTTTCGGTGGCTTTTTGCTTTCCGCAGGCAATACCCGCGGGATCAGACTAATCAGGCGAAGTTGGCTTCGGCAAAGCCCCAGTTCACCAGTTTGTCCAGGAATGTCTCGACGAACTTGGGGCGCATATTGCGGTAGTCGATGTAGTAGGCGTGTTCCCACACGTCCACGGTCAGCAGGGCCT
>ENA-UOWO01005767-UOWO01005767.1-activated-sludge-metagenome-genome-assembly--contig:-NODE-5767-length-12964-cov-5.884887_pt1 | contig 12964 bp, 8 predicted proteins | sample MGYA00238148_ERZ761564 | MGnify/ENA primary metagenome ERZ761564 (study PRJEB28885, sample SAMN05720194) | activated sludge metagenome | isolation source: Anaerobic digester | place: USA...
CAAACTAAATACGGCAAGCCGACGTTCTTTCCGTAAAATTGCAGCTTCTGGTCGGAGTGAATTCCGGCCAAAAATGAAACGGAAAAGAGATGCAACCCATTCTGGTTATTAAGTTCGGAACCGCCAGTATCACGGATCAAAACGGAAATCCGGAGCCCGAAACCCTTTCGCGAATTGCCCGGCAGGTGTCGGATTTACGGAATCTGTACCGGATTGTGCTGGTTTCTTCCGGGGCGGTTGGGGCCGGAAAGCAATTCATTTCGGGATACAAAGGAGAACTGGGCCAGAAAAAGGCCGCCGCCGCCGTGGGGAATCCCATTCTGATGGCGCTCTACAGCCGTGAATTTGCAAAACATGAAGTGGCCGTTGCCCAGAGTTTGTGTGAGCGAGGTCATTTTGCCAACCGCAACCAGTTCCTTCAGTTGAAAAATACCTATCAGACTCTGTGGGATTCGGGCATCATTCCGATTGCCAATGAAAACGATGTGGTGTCGGATGTGGAGCTGAAATTTTCTGACAACGACGAACTGGCCACATTGCTGGCGGCTGGATTTGGAGCTGACGTTCTGATGTTCAGCACGTCGGTCGGTGGTTTACTGGATAAAGAAGGAAAAATCGTTCCGCTTGTGAACAAAATTGATCACGATGTGTGGTCGCTGGTGGATCAATCCAAATCAAGTCTGGGTCTGGGCGGAATGCTGAGCAAACTGAGTTTTGCCCGAAGAGCCAACCAGCTTGGAATTAAAGTGGTGATTTTCTCTGCCAGAGAAGAAGGCTCGATTTCAAAAGCACTTGGTGGAGAATCGGGTACACAATTTTTACCCCAAAAGGTTAACCGAAGTCTCCGTCAGAAATGGCTCAGTACAGGCACACTTATTTCAGCCTATGTGGTGGTGGATGAAGGCGCTGCGACCGCACTCAAAGCCCGGAAAAGTCTTCTGGCTGTTGGCGTACGAATTATTGACGGCGAATTTGAAGAAGGAGAAGTGATCGGAATGCGATCAGAATCCGGAGAGGAAATCGCTGTGGGACGAGCCAAAACAAGCAGTGCTTTCCTTTCACAAAATCTCAAAACAAAAAAACTGGAAGTCGCCCATGCCGACGACATCGTAATCTTATGACCCCCATTTCGTCTCTCCTTCAAAAAACCAAAGATGCCTCCGCCATTCTTGCCCGGCTTGACGATGGCGCCCGGTCAGAACTACTGATGGAAATGGCGGTCGTGCTTCTCGAAAAAACCGGTTTCGTTCTGGCTGAAAACCAAAAGGACCTGGATCTGCTCTCTGATTCGGACCTGAAGAAAGATCGCCTCAAACTGACGGAATCGCGTATCGCCGGACTGGCGGAAAGTCTGAAATCTGTCTCAGAATTACCCGATCCGACCAACCGGGTTTTGCTGGAACGAAATCTGCCCAATGGCTTGCACATCAAAAAGATGGCCGTGCCTTTGGGTGTGGTGGGCATCATTTACGAATCCCGTCCCAACGTGACGATGGATGTGTCGGCACTCTGTCTGCGATCAGGAAATGCCGTCGTGTTGAAAGGCGGCAAAGAAGCAGAACGCTCGAATACGGCTCTTGTTCAGTGCATACACGAGGCGTTGAACCGAAAGAATCTTCCTGCGGAGCTTGTCTTATTGTTACCGTCCGATCGGTCGGTGGTGCAGGAAATGTTTACGGCCACCCGTTTTCTGGATGTGTTGATTCCGAGAGGTTCTGACCAGCTGATTCAGTTTGTGCGTCAGAATTCATTGGTTCCGACCATTGAAACCGGTGCCGGTGTGGTGCATATCTATGTGCATCAATCCGCCGATCTTCAGATGGCGACGGATATCATCATCAACGCCAAAACGTCCCGTCCTTCGGTGTGCAATGCACTTGATTGTGTGCTGGCTGATGCCGGAGTTGCATCGGCTTTGATGCAGAAACTGGCGCCCCGACTGGCAGAATTCCAGGTTGAAGTTCATGCGGATGACATATCACATTCCGGTTTGGAAATGCTTGATTATCCTTTTCTTTTGAAAGCAACTGAGGAGGATTTCGGGAAAGAATGGCTCGATTTTGCCCTCAGCATCAAGGTTGTGGAAGGAATCGATGAGGCTCTTCGGCACATTGGTCAATATTCGTCCCGCCATTCCGAAGCGATCATTGCAGACAATGCGGAAGTGACTGCCCGTTTTCTGAACGAAGTCGATGCAGCCGCTGTGTATGTGAATGCATCTACCCGGTTTACAGACGGAGGCGAGTTTGGGCTGGGAGCCGAAATCGGGATCAGCACGCAGAAACTTCATGCACGTGGACCTTTCGCACTTGAAAAACTGGTCACCGAAAAATGGGTGGTCCGTGGAAATGGCCAGATCCGGATATGATGAAAGAAAGGAAAGATACCGTCCTTATTAATGCCGCCCTGAACTTTTGGGAGGGATTTGTGGGAATGAAACTCCTGCTCATTTTCATGCTGGTCGGTTCCTGTTCCAACCATAAAGAAGGAAGTGAGATTGAAAAATTACCGATTTATCAGACGGAGAAGTTTGTGGTGGTTCCCGGAGAAAAGCTGGAATATGAGGCTTCGGCCGGTGTTTTCCGGATGGGAAATCTGGTTCTGGAAGTATTGCAGCCCAATGAACCGATGTCGGGAAAAGTCTGCACCCACATAAAAGCCAATGCGCAGACACGGTCCGGCATTTCCTGGTTGTCGGAAATCCGGCATGACTGGGACAGTTGGATTGACACATCCAACGGGATCTCGGTGAGGATGCACCGCAAGGTTCAGGAAAACAAATACCGGGCAGAGCAGGATATGTGGTTTTATCCCGACAGCAACTTTGTGGTTCAACAGGAGTTGCACAAGCAGGGACAACCCAAAAAGACATTTTCCATGGAACCAAACCGTATGAGCGACCTGGTGAATACAATGTGGAAATTTCGGTACACACCTTTCGATGACCGCAAAACGGGGGATACCCTTCATTACGCTTCCTTTTTTGATGGAGAGTTCATTGTACTGAAGGTGAAATTCGGGGGTGTCAAAAACCTGAAATGGAAGGGTAAGGTTTTGCCCTGTTATGTATTGTACCCGACGGGTTTACAATCGCGGTACCTGCGTGGAAAAGATCCGTCAGAAATCTGGATAGAAAAAGGAGACAGGCGCAGACCGCTGAAAATCAAGGTGTCGACCTACCTGGGCAATTTGTCTGTAGATCTGAGATCATAATACCATTTTCGGGAAAATTCTGAAAAGTGGTGTTGCATTTCAATGTATTATTTTGTAAAGTTGATTGTCGTTCGGGGAGTGGCTTAAGCAGATTTCAACAAAAAGGAATTCTTGTTAACAGAATTTCAAAAAAGAAATCCGTTGCTTGAAATATTTCAAATGACAAGGCGAGGTTGATCATTTAAATCCTAGTGGATGGTAAAATCTTTACGCTTACAGATATTCGTCGGGATCCTCATCATTACCAGCTTGTTTGGGTTGGAATCGTTGGCGGTTATCCGTACGTTTCTTCCGGTTGGCACGTCTGGTAACTGGAGCAAAGCAGCGAACTGGAGTCCGGTTGGAATTCCGGATCCAGGCGACCAGATTGTGGTCCCTTCCCTCAAAAACTGTACACTTGATATCGACTTTGATCTTTCCGGGAGCATTCTTCTTGGAACGGGTTCGGTTTTTCAAACATCTGCAGATCTGGCGCTTTTACCAGGATCGACGTTTTCAATGGATCCGTCGTCTTCCTTTTCCATTTCAGGTCAAGAGCTGAAAATCTCAGGCCTGGTTTCTTTTACAGGAGTGATCACTGTAAACGAATCCACAAAACTGATTGTTGAAAACTTCAATGGCCCCCTTCCGAAACAGAGCCAGTCCTCAATAGGAGAACTCACCATTCTGGGCACCTCTGATGTTTCGTTGGATGCAAGCATGAAGTTAAACAACGCCTTGTCCATCAGTTCTTCATCTGTTTTGAGGGTTCATGGGTTTTCACTGGCATCACCTTTCCTTTCAGACCGGATCCTTTTTAGTGCTGGTCCGGGCGGATCAACTTTTGAGCTCACCGGATCCGGATATTATACTCTCCCTGCCCTGCAGTTGAAATCGCTACTCCTCAGCCGTACCGGAAATGTGGAGTTAAACGGGAACCTGGAGCTGGCTGATAAATTTACAGTTGGACCAACCACCATCGTATCCGGAACGCCTTCGCTTACATCCATTGTTCCTTTTACCGGAACCAGCATCACGTTTCTTAACCAAAACCGCTTTGAAGCAGCCACTCCGAATTTGTCCATCATGCTGGGCCCAACCGGAACATTCCAGAACAACGGAACATACCGTTTGTTTGGAAACATGGTTTGCAACGGTTCATTTACCAACAACGGAATATTCCATCTGGATGCCAATCACCTACTGACTGTTAATGGTTCGGTTTCTACTGGCCCGGGATCAGTATTCAATCCTTCAAGAGTCAATTCCAAAATCGTCATCACCGTGGATGACGGTGACAATTGGAATAATGCAGGTGAATTTAATGCAGGCGATCTGGCTCAGATTCGGTTCCAATCTGATTCACCAACAGCCTTCGTCAATTCCGGGAATCTCAATCTGGAAACGAACCTTCAGATTCTCGATTCAGATGGCATATTTGAAAATTCAGGCATCCTTTCACTCGCGGATGGAAACGGTTTTTACTTTACGGGATCCGGGAACCCACTGCTGAAAATTACACGGACTCTGGAATGCAGCGAGTTGGTTGTGAACAAAACAGAAGGAACTGTCCTGTTACTAGGTCCTGAGCCATTGGTGATCCTTGACCAGATCAGTGTATTATCAGGCGAACTGGATATCAATCACCAGCCTGTTGTTTTAAAGTCCGGCCCCGATCGCACAGCCCGTATCGGCCAAATCATAGGTGTGCTGTCGAATGCCGATCAGGTGACCATGCAACGGTATGTTGCCGGATCCAATTCTGCCTGGTATTTTATGGGAACACCCATTCTGGGCCAAAGTTTCAACGACTGGACCGATGATTTTGAGATAAAAGGACCGTTTCCGGAAGCCAGCGTTGCAACCACTGCCGATCGCTCCACCATGTTTGTATTTGATGGAGCAGATTCTCCAACCGGATCACAAACCGGTGAAGTAAATGGGTGGCGCATTCCACTTACTTCCGATGTGCAACCAGGAAAAGGATACCGTTCATTTTTGAAATCCAGCTTTTTAACTGGCCCCCGCATTTTTGATAATACCGGAGAAATCATTCAGGGAGATTTCGATTTCCAACCAGAATTTAATCTTTCCGGCTATGGCGGTGGCGGATGGAATTTTCTTTCCAATCCCTATCCTTCCCAGATTGACTGGGTGTCACCAGGATGGACTAAAACCAACATTGGTGCTGCTATTTATGTCTGGAATGGGCAGACAGGCCAGTATGGAGCCTATAATTTTCTGGACGATATCACCGGAACCAATACCGGAACCAATGGCGTCACCAACATGCTGGCTTCAGGGCAGGCTTTTTTTGTGAAGGCCACAGCCTCAGGTCCTGAGCTTCGTGCTTCGGAAATGGTGAAATCATCGGATGCCTCAAGCTTTTTACGTCATGCTTCAGGCAACTCGGGTCTGCTTCGAATTACCCTGGCGAATTCATCCGGATACACCGATGAAAATGTCATTCGTTTCCATGCGGAAGGAAGTCAGGAGTTTGATCCGGCACAAGATGCCCTGAAACTGACAGGCAGTACCTTGAATTTGTCCTCCCTCACACCAGACGGAACCCGACTTTGCATCAGCACGGTCCCAGAAATAGGCGACAATACACTCATCATTCCGTTGACGGCCAATAGTTTTACACAGGGAAGCCTGCAATTGCGTTTTTCAGATTTCGGGGAAGAGGTGCTCAATTCCTATGTTTCCCTTTTTGATTCCTATACCAATCAGGTTCATTATTTACAGGAAGGCTCTGTCGTTTCGTTCACCGTCAACTCCAATCCTGACTCCCAAAAGCCGGGACGGTTTCAGTTGATTTTCACCAAAGTGCAGGAATTCCATCAGGTTCTGGCGAATAACGCCACCACCATCACAGCCTATCAGAGAAACGCCGGGGAAGGAAGACTTTCCATCCGCGTTCAGAATTCTGCATCTCAAAAGGGCAATCTGAGAATTCTCCAGATCGATGGAAAGGAATTGTTCAAGGAATCAGTGAGCCTCACCAACTCTGAATCAGCAGATCTTCCATGGCAATTGAATCCTGGCCTTTACTTCGTGGAGTGGTCTGAAAACGGAAAGACAATTTCCACAAAGGCCATCATTCCAAACTAAGATCCTTCCTTAATGACAAAATCTTTCTCTCTCATTTCGTGAGTTGAGCATTGTATCTGTCCTTGTTCTGAAGCTGCCGGAATCCTACTTCGGATTTAATTTCGCCAAATCGGCAGACAATATTGCCTCCTTTTTGTTTCATTCGCATCCATGAAGCACCTCAGAATTCTGTTCTTTCATGCTGTCCTGGCCTTGGCAACCATCCTTTCAGCGAATGGCCAGTCATTGGAAAAGTGGTTTCCGAAAGAAGACCTTATGAAAATCGGAGTCTATTATTATCCCGAGCAATGGCCGGAAAAGCAATGGTCCCGCGATTTTCAAAACATGGCAAAACAAGGTTTTCAGTTTACCCACATCGGGGAGTTTGCCTGGACGTTCATGGAGCCGGAAGAAGGAAAGTTTGATTTCAAATGGCTGGATGAGGCGATCAATCTGGCATCCAAAAACGGACTGAAAGTGATTCTCTGCACACCATCGGCAGCTCCTCCGATCTGGTTATCAGAAAAATACCCCGAAACGCTGGTCCAGAATGTAGACGGAACCACCATGGTTCATGGCAGCCGTACCCATTGTTCATGGAGCAGTCCTAAATACCGGGAACTTGTTGATAAAGTGAACCAGGAACTGGCAAAACGATATGGAAAAGACAAGCGGATCTGGGGATGGCAAATCGACAATGAGCCATCGCATTATTCAGCCGAATACGACTACAGCGCTCCGGCCAAAACCCGTTTCATTGAATGGTTGAAAGAGAAATACAGCAACATCGACAAACTGAATGAAAGCTGGGGAACTTCTTTCTGGAGCATCCGGTATCAGAATTTTGAGCAGATCCGGATTCCCAATTCCCGGGAATTGCCCCAACCCGCCAATCCACATGCCGTTCTGGATTACCGTCGTTTCACCGCTGCTGAGTGTGCCGGTTTTGTGAGTTTTCAGGCCAAAACACTTCGGAAATTTGTTTCTTCGGATCAATGGATCACCACCAATTACATGGGTACTCACAATCCGAATGATCCTTTCCTGAACAAAGACCTTGATTTTTTAACGCTCACTTCCTATCCCGTGGCAGGCTTTGCCGTCGGGTTTGGAAATGAAGGATTCCGCATCAATGAACCGTCCGCTCTCGGTCAGCCACTGGATTATTTCCGCAGTATTAAAGGGAAAACCGGGGTAATGGAACTGCAGCCCGGTCAGGTAAACTGGGGCCGGTACAATCCACAGCCATTTCCAGGGGCCGTCCGTTTGTGGTTGTATCAGTCTTTCGGTGCCGGTTCTGCGTTTGTTTGTGCCTATCGGTACCGTCAGCCTCGTTTCGGTGGTGAGCAATACCATTACGGAATGGTTGGGCCGGATGGGGTGACTCCTTCTCCAGGCGGTCTGGAATACCAGCAAACCATTAAAGAGATGGCTGAGCTGAAAAAGAGTTTTAAGCCCGCAAAAGAAATGCCTCTTCGGCTGAAATCGATGAAAACCGGACTCCTCTTTAAAAAGGACAACATCTGGGACATGAACTACCAGCGGCAGACGTCACAATGGAATCCGAATCTTCATGTCACCAAATATTATGAAGCCTTGAGGGCACTTCAGGCTCCGGTGGATTTTCTGGAGGAAAGTTCCGATTTCTCAGAGTACCCATTTCTGGTGGCACCAGCCTACCAGCTGGTGGACGAAAAGCTGATTTCCAAACTCACAAAATATGTGGAGAAGGGTGGAAACCTGATTCTGAGTTGCCGGTTTGGTCAGAAAGACAACAATGCCCAACTCTGGGAAGGTCCGTTTCAGGAGCCGTTGAAAAAACTGGCGGGTATCCAGGTGAAATTCTTTGATGTGTTGCCCGATGATAAATATGGGAAGGTGACGTACGGCGGACGGAATTTTGAATGGAATAACTGGGGAGAAGTGCTGGAGCCGGAAACGACGTCGACTGTTCTGGCCACCTACATTGATCAGTATTACAAGAAAGGAGCGGCGGCCGTAGAGAAAAAACTGGGCAAAGGAACCATCACCTACATTGGTGTGGAAACCGAATCGTTCAAAATGGAACGCGAGCTGATGAAAACCCTGTACGGAAAAGTGACCGGAAAAACCCCGGATGAACTCGCAGACGGACTCGAAGTGTCGTACCGTGACGGTCTATGGGTTGGTATGAACTTCCACAGCACCGAAAACCGGACGGTCAACATTCCAACGACAGCCAAAATCCTGCTGGGCGAACGAGAGTTGAAACCTTGCGGTGTGGTGGTGTGGACGGAATAAATCAGTCGGTTACTTCAGCGGAAAGACCGGCATCGCAAAGCTGGTTCCGCATGATGGCCATCTTTTCCCATTCGCCGTTTTTCACAGTGCACTTCCCTTTGAAGTGAATGATGTGGGCGCATTGTTCGGCTTGTTCCGGAGAATGCCCGCAAACGTGGCAAAGGGTGGCGATCACATGGTCGAATGTATTCACATCGTCATTGAAAACCACTAGTTTATACAGACTTACCTCAACAGTGGCAAGTTCCAGTTCTGTTTCGAAATCGTATTGAGTACTCATGACGGTGCAAAAGTAAAGCATTCTTTTTCAATTATTCCAAATGAGTTTTAATTCCGGATTTCCTTTGCCTTGAATCCGGATTTTGGAATCCAAATCCTGAATTTAACCGACAGGTTTTCCACACTTTTTCCAGCCGTTTGATAATAACACCATATTTGCCGCCTTATCTGAATACATGAATCCTGAATACAGCCATTATTACGGACTGGCCCTCATTCTGGCCTACTTTACAGCATTGGTCGTGGTGTCGTGGTACACCTCCAAAGGCGAAACCGGCACCCAGGCATTTTTTGTGGCCAACCGTTCTTCCAAATGGTACCTTGTGGCGTTCGGAATGATTGGTACGTCGTTATCCGGAGTCACCTTTATTTCTGTTCCGGGCATGGTCAATGCTGGGAATCTCCATTACCTCCAGATCGTTTTTGGTTACCTCATTGGCTACACCGTTATCGCCAATGTGCTCATGCCGCTGTATTACCGCCTTCAGCTCGTTTCCATTTATACCTACCTCGAACAGCGGTTTGGCTTCTGGTCGTATAAAACCGGTGCCGGATTCTTCATGGTTTCCAGGCTTCTCGGATCTTCTGCCCGCTTTTATCTGGTGCTGAGCGTTTTGCACCTGGCCATCTTTCAACATTTCAACATTCCCTTCTGGCTTTCAGTCGGACTCGGTCTGTTGCTTATCTGGGTCTATACCTGGAAAGGAGGAATGAAAACCATCATTATAACCGACACTCTCCAGACCTTCTGTATGCTTGCAGCGGTTGGTGTTTCCATTGTGTACCTGGCCGGCAAGATGGAGTTGCCCGGTGATTCCTTTTTTCATTTTGTGATCGACAATCCACATTCCACTATTTGGGGAACTGATCCGGCTTCCAAGTTCTTCTGGGTGAAACAGATTCTGGCCGGTGCCTTTATCGCCATTACCATGACCGGTCTGGATCAGGACATGATGCAGAAAAACCTGACCTGCAGGTCGCTGGGTGAGGCACAGAAAAACATATACTGGTTCAGTGGCACCTTGCTTGTGGTGAATACATTGTTTCTGGTGCTGGGTTTGATGCTCTATGCTTATGCTGCCCAGAATCAGATCGAACTGCCACCAAAATCCGATCAGTTGTTTCCTTTGCTGGCGCTTCAACACTTTCCTGTCTGGCTTGGTTTGTTGTTTCTGATGGGCATTATCGCAGCCACATACGCCAGCACCGATTCGGCACTTACCGCTTTAACGACATCCTTTTGTTTCGACTTTCTCAACTTTGCACGTCTTTCGGAGGAAACAAGAATGAAGCAAAAATTCTGGGTCCATCTTGGAATGTCGGGCATGATCTGGATTCTGGTGCTGCTCTTTTACAAATTCAATGAAGGAAGTCTCATCAACACAGTTTTCAATCTTGCTGGAATTACCTACGGTCCTTTGCTCGGTTTGTATGTCTGTGGGCTGTATTCCGGAATCCGTCCGCTTGATCGGGCCGTTCCTTTTCTGACTGTATTGTCAGCCTTGGTTTCTCAGTTCCTGTTTTCCTTCAGTAAGGAGCTGTTCAACGGGTATGAGATTGGTTTTGAAATCCTGCTGATCAATGGACTCATTACCTTTCTGCTTCTGTATATTTCCTCGTTTTTCAACAGCGCCAAAGCAGACGGTGCCCATTCTGTGTGATGAAATGGCAACATATTTCCAGCCTTTATCGCACTTGGTGATGGATGAGCATTCCCCGATATTGACTCAAATCTTACCTGCCAAAGATTTCTGCCTTTAGAGGTCTGAAACTCTGCGCTGACGGGTTCTTCTTGTGCTGTTCAAAATGAATGGTTATGAGGTTATTATACCGAATTTGTCTTACCCTGTTTAGTGTTGCTTCTTTTCCGGCCTTCAGCCAGCTCGAATCTTCCTATCCATCACAGGCCGTCAGTTATAAAGTATTGCAGGATGATCCCGGCGATCTGAATAATCTCTGGCTTCATGTTCAGCCACTTACCGTGGATGTGATGCAGATGAATGCTGTCGTGGGATCGGGTCTTGAAGTCCGCTATCTTCCGATTCCTAAGCTGGAACTGCAGGGAGGAGTGAGAGGAAACTTTATCAATTCGTTCGATTTTCAACGGAATTCTGCCTTGCAGGGCGCTTCAATCACAACTCAGGAAAGCAAACGCGAACAGGGAAAAATGGTGATCACCAATTCCTTTTCCAGGTTTTACAATGTGGAAATCGGTGGTTTTTATCATATTCTGGATGATGTAAAGGATGGTTCTTCCAAAATCATTCTGACAGATCAGGCAGTTCCTGATAAAATCAGCTTCCCGGATGTGATTGACGTGAATGCGAAATCACGCCAGATTCTGGGTGCCAGACTCGGATTCAGTTCGCTGGGAACAACTGTTTCAGTAAAGAACGCTCTCAAGAACCAGAACGTTACGCTGAAGGGTGATCAGGGAACTGTTCTGTCAGCTGCCGGTACATCCTCTTCCAACGGTTTCAAAACAGAATTCAACAACAATTCGTTGTATTCATCCTTTCATTCAACAGGCTTTTACATCGGAGCCGGTTTTCAGCGGATTAAAAATCTCAGCATAAAAACGGATAAACAGGGAATAGTGAGTAATAATTCCATTCTCTCTGTGTATGCCGATCTGATGTTTAATCCCTGGACAAACCTTGCCTCCATACAGGCTCAGCAGGTCTCAGGAACAGGCAAAGAGAAATTCGACCTGAGTCCACTTTCTCTCAATAAATTTGGTGGAAGAGCCGGATTTGAAATCAGGTACAACCAGGCATCCTTTGTCTCGGTCGGAGCTGAAATCGGGTACCGTCCTTCCATTCAGGGCCAGGGATTTTACGGACTTTTCAAACTGAGCATTCCGACTTTTTCGTTTGGAATGGGTCAGCGAAAGGTGGCCAACAACATTGGAAAAAATCAGAGTCTGAGTAAATAAGAATTTTTTTTTCGGAGTATCGGTTACTTTTTCTTACCCCGCGGTATACAGAAACAGATACACAATTTATTCATACACCTGTAATATATTAAAATAGCCCTTTCATAAAGGGCTATTTTTTTGTGCCTTTACCGGTTGATAATCAAGCGCTTCTGCGACTTTCCCCCCTTCTCATTTTCCAGTTCGGCCACATACACACCATTGGTGAGGGCATCCACCTGAATATGGCATTCAATTGACTGAAAATCTTTTTCCAGCATTTTCTGACCCGTCAGCGAAAATATTTTTACTTTTTTCAGGATGGCGTCAGAAGAAAACGAGACATCGTTCAACGCTGGATTTGGTGATGCCTGGAATTCAAAATCAGGACGGACAGAAACAAGTGGTCTGAAACCAGTCACCAGCATTTCCTTCAGATAATTGGCACTGGTTACGTTGTTGCTGGAGTCCAGCGTAAATTCTGCAACTGCAGCTTTTTTCCCGTTGGCCCAGAACGACAGGTTTTTTGAATAAATGACAGGGAGTAATGAAGGATCCAGTACACTGGCCGGCAGAGGCAGCCATGATGCAGGCAGGAAAGGAAAAAGTTTGGCATAGACCTCAATGGCAAACGACATTTTCATAGTTTGAATGTTGCGAAGTACCGGCACCGATCCGGAAACAAATTCTGCCGTACCATATCCATCAATGATGCTGGTATCCAGAATGGTGGCATTGATCCGGGCTTTGGTAATGGTTGCATTGATACCACCAATTGAAATGACGGTATCAAAAGGAAATTCAAAACTGGACGTCGCCTGTGTTTTCAAATCCATCCCCATCGTGGCAGGAAATGTCATAAATTTCAGAGGCGGATTAATCGGAAAAATGGCACTTGAAAAAGGCAGTCCTAATCCTCCACCTCCTTGAAAATCAAAAACAAGTCCGGTCGCATACAGGCCTGTATTATCAAGTTTGAAAAAGCTGTAGTTTCCAAATGATGCCGTCGCCATGTTGGTACCAGCAGGCATATCCGCAATAAACGGCGTGGAAGAAGCCGCAATAAAAACAGTTGTATCCTGAATCGTGGTATCACTTTCAGTAAAGGAATACGAAATATTCGCTCCGGCAGGAGGTGTAGTGCCGGTATAGTTTTGAGAACTGTTGATGATCACATCTCCCGGACCAGCCATATCGGATTGGTTG
>ENA-UOWO01005768-UOWO01005768.1-activated-sludge-metagenome-genome-assembly--contig:-NODE-5768-length-12963-cov-8.026495_pt1 | contig 12963 bp, 10 predicted proteins | sample MGYA00238148_ERZ761564 | MGnify/ENA primary metagenome ERZ761564 (study PRJEB28885, sample SAMN05720194) | activated sludge metagenome | isolation source: Anaerobic digester | place: USA...
GAATCTTTCGCGGCCGATACCAACCCCAACAAGGTCAACCTGGGTGTGGGCGTGTATTTCGACGACAACGGCAAACTGCCGCTGCTGCAATGTGTGCAGGCCGCAGAAAAAACCATGATGGACAAGCCCACCGCCCGCGGCTACCTGCCGATTGACGGCATTGCCGCGTACGACGCCGCCGTTAAAACGCTGGTGTTTGGCGCGGGCTCAGAGCCCGTCACCTCTGGCCGTGTGGCCACCGTGCAATGCATTGGCGGCACGGGCGGCCTGAAGATCGGCGCCGATTTTCTGAAGAAACTCAATCCCAATGCCAAGGTGCTGATCAGCGACCCCAGCTGGGAAAACCACCGCGCGCTGTTCACCAGCGCCGGTTTCGTGGTGGAAAGTTACCCATACTACGATGCGGCCAAACGCAATGTGAACTTTGACGGCATGCTGGCCGCACTGAATACGGCCCCCGCCGGCACCGTCATCGTGCTGCACGCATGCTGCCACAACCCCACGGGTTACGACATCACCTCCGCCCAGTGGGATCAGGTCGTAGCCGTGGTCAAGGCAAAAAACCTGGTGCCGTTCCTCGACATGGCCTACCAGGGCTTTGGTTATGGGCTGACGGAAGACGGCGCGGCAGTGCAGAAATTTGTAGCCGCCGGACTCACTTGTTTTGTCTCCACATCATTCAGCAAGAGCTTCAGCCTGTACGGCGAGCGCGTCGGTGCGCTGAGCGTGCTGTGCGAAAACAAAGAAGAAGCCGACCGCGTGCTGAGCCAGCTCAAGATCGTGATTCGCACCAATTACAGCAACCCGCCCACGCACGGTGGCGCCGTGGTGGCCGCTGTGCTGAACAACCCCGAGTTGCGCGCATTGTGGGAAAAGGAGCTGGGCGAGATGCGTGTGCGCATCAAGGCAATGCGCCAGAAGCTGGTCGATGGCCTCAAGGCTGCCGGTGTGAAGCAGGACATGTCCTTCATCACCACCCAGATCGGCATGTTCAGTTACTCGGGTCTGTCCAAAGACCAGATGGTGCGCCTGCGCACCGAGTTTGGAGTGTACGGCACCGACACCGGGCGCATGTGCGTGGCGGCGCTGAACAGCAAGAACATCGACTACGTGTGCGCGTCGATCGCCAAGGTCGTTTGACAGGAAAACTGGCCAATGTAAGAGCCACAATGGCGTCTAGCCCTCTTCAGATAAGCGTGAGTAGCTATATTATTTGCAGCAATCTGAAACTGTCGACGGTGGCAGATCATGCCTGCAAATACTGAGCAGTTCATCGCCGATGCGCTGCAGAACCGGTTCAACCGGACCATTCTGCAGCGCCTGCCTGACCTGAACCTGCCCGATGCCTGGCTGGTGGCTGGTTGCCTGTTTCAGACAGTCTGGAACGTCAAAAGCGCCCGGCCATCCGAGACCGGCATCAAGGACTACGACCTCTTCTACTTTGACGCCGGCGATTTGTCTGAAGACGCCGAGGCGGCCGTCGGCCAGCGCGTGGAGTCCTGTTTCGCCGATCTGGGCATCACTGTGGAGACCAAAAATCAGGCGCGGGTACACACCTGGTACGCGGATTACTTCGGTTTCCCGTATGAGCCGCTCACCAGTTCCCGAAGCGGGATCGACCGATTTCTGGTGCCCTGCACCTGCGTAGGCCTGCAAAACCGGGCCGAGAACCGCGCCCAATCGGGCGAACTGGATCTGGTGTTGTATGCGCCCTACGGACTGGAAGATCTGTATCAGGGCGTGCTCAAACCCAACCCGCTGTGCAACCACGCCCCGCTTTTTGCGGAAAAAGCCCGCAGTTACCAGTCTCGCTGGGATTGGCTAAGCATCCAGAATATGGGATAAATGCCGAAATTGGGGTAATCACCCAAGTTTACGGGTGGTTACAGCTGTTATATTGCACTGCAACAATTTCTGAAAGTCATCTCTCCATGCTGTATCAACTGTATGAAACCCAACGCTCCTTGATGGAGCCGTTTTCCGATTTCGCGCAGGCAGCCGCCAAGATTTACAACAATCGCCTTTCCCCATTGGGCCAGTTGCCGCTGGCACAGCGCATATCGGCCGGTTACGACCTGATGCACCGGCTGGGCAAAGACTACGAAAAGCCGGAATTCGGCCTGCGCACGGTCGATGTGGACGGTGTGGGCGTGGCGATTCACGAGCGCGTGGAGATCAACAAGCCGTTTTGCGAGCTGCGCCGCTTCAAGCGCTTCACGGATGACCCGGCCACACTGGACAAGCTCAAGGGCCAGCCTGCCGTCCTTATCGTCGCGCCGCTGTCGGGCCACTACGCCACGCTGCTGCGTGACACGGTAAAGACCATGCTCAAGGACCACAAGGTCTACATCACCGACTGGAAAAATGCCCGGCTGATACCCGTGTCCGAAGGTGAATTTCACTTGGACGATTACGTCAACTACGTGCAGGAATTTATACGCCACCTGCAGGCCCAGTATGGCAATTGCCACGTGATGAGCGTGTGCCAGCCCACGGTGCCCGTGCTGGCAGCCGTGTCACTGATGGCCAGCCGCAAGGAACAAACACCGCTGTCCATGACCATGATGGGCGGCCCTATTGACGCCCGCAAGTCCCCCACGGCGGTGAACAACCTGGCGATGAACAAGAGCCACAGCTGGTTCGAGAACAATGTCATCTTTCGCGTGCCCACCAGCTTTGCGGGTGCTGGCCGTCGGGTATACCCGGGCTTTTTGCAGCATTCAGGCTTCGTGGCCATGAACCCCAGCAACCACGCCAACAGCCATTACGACTATTTCAAGGACTTGATCAAGGGTGACGATGCCAGCACTGAAGCCCACCGCAAGTTCTACGACGAATACAACGCTGTGCTGGACATGGATGCCGACTACTACCTGGAAACCATCAAGGTGGTGTTTCAGGAGTTCAGCCTGGTCAACGGCACTTGGGACGTCAAGGGCGTGGACGGCAAGATCGAGCGCGTGCGTCCACAGGACATCAAAACCACGGCGCTGCTGTCGGTAGAAGGTGAGCTGGACGACATTTCCGGCTCTGGGCAGACGGAAGCCGTGCACAGCATTTGCAGCGGCGTACCCAAAAACCTGCAGCACCACATGGAAGCCAAAGGCGCCGGTCACTACGGCATCTTCTCGGGCCGCCGCTGGCGCGAAATGGTTTATCCGAAGGTCAAGGCCTTCATCCTGGCCCATCAACCCGCTGGTGCAGCTGTTGCGACAAGCCGGATTAAAGCATCAAAATCACCTTTGTCCCTCGTCAAATCTGCGCGAACAGCTACGAAAAAAGTAGCAAAGACCTATACTCCGATGCCGGCAGTCAAGGCCGCTGCCAAGCCCGTTGAAAAGCCCGTCGCGAAGAAGGTCGTTCGCAAAAAGTAATGTCTGAGCTGGCCGCCCGGATTCTGGCCGCGCTGCCACAAACCCAGTGCACGCGCTGCGGCTATCCAGACTGTGCGGCCTATGCGCAGGCCATCGCCACGAAGCAGGTTCCGATCAACCAGTGCCCGCCTGGTGGGGCCGAGGGCATTGACCGCCTGGCTGCCCTGACCGGGCAGGCCGCAGCGCCACTTAACCCGGCCAACGGGCAGGAGGCCCCCCGGACGGTTGCAATCATTGATGAGGCCTGGTGTATCGGCTGTACTTTGTGCATCAAGGCCTGCCCCACCGACGCCATTCTTGGCACCAACAAGCTCATGCACACCGTGATTGAGCCATATTGCACTGGGTGCGAGCTGTGCCTGCCGGTGTGCCCGGTGGACTGCATCTCTCTGGAAAACGTCACCGGCACGTCAACTGGTTGGGCTGCTTGGCCACAGGCGCTAGCCGATCAGGCACGGGAACGCTATGAATTCAGTAGCTTCCGACGCAACAGGGACGAAGGCGAGAACGATAAAAGGCTGGAAGATAAGGCCAACTTGAAACTGTCCGATCTGGCCAGCCACTCGCAACACACAGACCCAGAGGTGCTGGACAAAAAGCGTGCGGTGATTGAGGCTGCCCTGGCGCGTGCCAGAGCAAAAGCCGCTACCTAAGCTAAGTAGCGGCCAGGTTTTTGTAGATACCGCAGCCCAGATAAACACCGTCCACCTGCCGCACAAACGACATTTTGGTTTGCACCTTGCCCGTCGTGGGGTTCGTGATGTCGTACTCCACCCAGCCCGGGCCTTCGGTTGCCTGGTTCACAATGTCCCGGGTGAGCCCGTCGCCATCAATGCCCGGCACATCCTGCACTCGCGTTCCCACCTTGGCGGGGTTGCCACCAAAGGCGAGGTAGGTGCCATCGTCATCGAGCACAAAGACATACATGTCGCGGTCGTGGAAATTGTTTTCCTTGACCGTCAGGCCACGCAGGAAAGCGTCCCGTGAACCGGCCTGTACACGGTATTCAGCCGCCCGCTCCACTAATGCAACGGCTTCTGGCGCCACGCCCTGCAGCAGCTTGAAATTGCTGATGGCCGCCGACAGCGAACCTGCCTGGTTTTCCAGGTTATTGGACTGGGCTACTGCCCGCTCCACCATCTGCGCATTGCGCTGAGTGATCTCATCCATTTGGGCCACAGCCGAAGAAACCTCCGAAAGCCCGGTGCTCTGCTCGGCGCTGGCTCTGGAGATTTCGGAGATGCTGTCAGACACTTCGCGGATGCCGGATACGATGCGCGTCATGCCCTCACCCGCGCCCTTGATCTGGGCAACGCTGGTTTCCACCTGGGTAGATGACGTCTGAATCAAACCGCGAATTTCGCGGGCGCTGGCCGCCGAGCGCTGCGCCAATGAGCGCACCTCGCTGGCCACTACGGCAAAGCCGCGCCCCTGTTCACCTGCACGGGCCGCTTCCACGGCTGCATTTAATGCCAGGATATTGGTCTGGAACGCCAGCCCGTCAATGACACCGATGATTTCATTCATGCGCTGCGCCCCGGCCTGTATGGCTTCAATCGACTCGATGGAGGCCTTCATCGATTGCGCGCCGGCTTCGGCAATGCTGCGCACACTCAAGGTCTGCCGGTCCACATCGCTAGCGGTCAGTGCGTTTTTCTCGACGGTGGAAGCCAGCTCCTGCACGCTGGCAGCCGTCTGCTCCAGATTGGCAGCCTGCTGTTCGGTCCTGTCAGAAAGGTCACGGTTACCCGCGCTCAGCGCATGACCGGCATGAGCCACCAGAGCGGCATCGCTGCCAACGGCAGCCACCATGGCTGACACATTACTGATCATGCGTCTCAGAATCCCGGCCAGATCACCGATTTCATCCCTGCTGCGAACGGTACCCGCCACCCGCAGGTTGCCAGCGGCGAGCTGCTCCATGGCAAAACTCAGGCGCCTGAGGTCGATTGAAAAAGCCTTGAAGAATGTCGTCAGCAAATAAAGCAAAGCCAACAAACCCACAAAGGCGCCACCTATAAGTACATTGCGCTCCAGGGCCAGGGCACTCGCACGGCGCTTCAGGCGATCGTCCAGCCTGTCAGACATGCGGTTCTGAGCAGTCAGCACCGCATCGATCGCCAGGGTGCCCGCGGCAAAGTAAGCTGAAGCGTCGCGTGGCTGTGTGCTTGCACCGGCAAACGCGTCAGCCACCTGACGAGCGAAACGGTCAGACGCCTCTACGGCCTGCTCCAGCCCCAGACCCGATTCACCATTTCTCTTGAGAACCTCCTGAGCAAAACGCTGGTCGTTCAGCGTGTCTGCCAGTTGGGTAAAGCGCACCCTCAGGGCTGCTTCCCCTGAGGGCTCACCCTGCGCCTTGGCCAACAAGCCTGCACCGGAACCCCGAAGCTGTCCGAGTTGCTCGGTCCAGGGGATCGTGCGCGACACAACCATGTCCATCAACAGGTAGGCCGCGGGCTCTGGGTCATAAAGAAGGCTCGAAACCTCGGCGGCGGTATAAACCCATTGACGCAAATCGCGCACCAGTTCACTGTGCCGCTTGAAACTGTCCGCAGCGGTGGCACCTTGCGTGTCAGCGGCGAGGCGCTTGACGCGGGCCTCGATTTCCTGCCACTGCGGACCCAGATCAAAGGAGCCGGTCGCCTTGGCGGCAATCAGCACGCTGGCAGCGGCCTGCGCCAGATCACCACGAGCTTTATCCAGGTCTGGCTGCACCGCCGCATTCCCAGACAACAGGATATTGGTCAGACCACGATGTTTTTGTACCTGAGTGATGACCGCAGATGCGGGTCGAATCACCGCCAGACCTTCGATCTCTGAACGGGTCACACTAGATTCGTTGGTCTGGCGCTGTACCAGCAGCAGGGCAACAACAATCAACGGTACCAGCAACAACGTTGCCAGCATGCCCAGTTTGATAGGCAGACGCGACTGGCGCGCCAGCCATATGCCTGGCCCCCATATGCCCAAGCGCTCACCCGTGCTATTCATTGCTGCAATTTCAGTTGCCGCGACAACGCCAAAGCCAGGCCGCCCAGCATGTCGTCACCCAACGACTGGGCGCAGGCAATCTGCTGATTGGCGTAGGTCTTGTCGTCAAGCATCATGGCACTGCTCACACACAAACCATGTGACGCCATGCAAAGGGAAAACGTCTCCAGCGGACCGGATAACCAGGCCCTGGGTGCATCGGCATAAACGTACGAGGCTTCCCGGGCAACTGCGGGCACAAAACGAACGGGTTCTTCCCCTTGGTAGGTTTGCAACGGGCTCATGGCCGAATCTCCTAAAAAGTATGGGTCAAGGGTATGAGAGCCCTGAGTCCCTCAATTAAAGGAAAAGCGGCAGAAAGCCGGATATATCCCCGAAAAACCTAGCTTGACGTGGTTACCGGGGGCCAGACTAGCCCAGTGCGTCGTTGACCTGCTCGTGAAATTCGGCAATGCTGACTGCGGTACCGATCTCGCGCGGCAAGGCGTCCCTTACGGAAAAAACACCCAGAATTTTGGATCCTGGACCCCTGATCGGCAAGTGCCGAAAGCCACGCTCAATCATGATCACCACCGCGTCCGACACCAGCGTGTCAGGGGCGACGCAGATGGGGCTGTGGGTCATGACGTCAGCCACTCTGGTCTTCTTGGGGCTGAGCGCTCTGGCCAGCACCCGTGTCATCAGGTCACGCTCGGTAACAATTCCCAGCAGGGTGCCCAGGGTGTCCACGATCAGCACGCTGCCGCAGTTGGCCTTGGTCATGACACAGGCGGCCTCCCAGATGCTCGCCTGCGGACCTAGGCTGATCACATGGCGCTGGGAAATGGATTGAAAAACGGTGCGTTCAGCCATGATTGCAGCCCTTTCAAATGGCGAAGAGGAAACATCCCGTAGCGACCTACCTCAGGCTTGCATTGATCTTATCCAGCGCCCCGGCCCCCGGGCAAAGCTGTTTGACCCCCAATGAGTTAAGGGGTTTGGCTGTAGTGTTCAACGACGTGTGCAGGTCTGTCGCCATGGGGTCCACATAAAGCAAACCCGTTACCACCTCACCGCGCGCCTCATGGGAATTCAGGTAGCTCATGGCGGCATAACGATCTGTTGGATCGTAGCTGGGATGCAGCTTGCGCAGGCGCAAAACCGAGCCATCGTGCTGCTGCACCTCCACCAGCGAGCCGGGCTCGTATTCGGTGGTGATTTCGCTGCGAGGCGAGATGAAGTCGATGCGGCTCACCGCTTCGTTGTGCTGGCGAACATAGTCGTAGCTCTTGGTGCTGCCACCATGGTTGTTGAAGGTGACGCAGGGGCTGATGACGTCAATGAATGCTGCGCCACCATGCGCCATGGCGCCTTTGATCAACGGCACCAGCTGTGCCTTGTCGCCCGAAAAACTGCGCGCCACATAGGTGGCCCCCAGCTGCAGGGCGATACCCACCAAGTCCACGGGGCTATCGTTGTTGACCACACCTTTCTTGCTCTTGGAGCCCCGGTCGGCCGTGGCGGAGAACTGCCCCTTGGTCAGGCCGTACACACCGTTGTTTTCCACGATGTAGGCCATGCAGACGCCCCGCCGCATGGCGTTGGCAAACTGGCCCAGACCGATAGAGGCCGAATCGCCGTCACCCGAAACGCCGAGGTACAGCAAATCGCGGTTGGCCAAATTGGCCCCGGTCAGAACTGAAGGCATGCGGCCGTGCACGGTATTGAACCCGTGGGACGCCCCGAGAAAATAATCTGGCGTCTTGGAACTGCAACCAATACCCGAAAGCTTCGCCACACGATGCGGCTCGATATCCAGCTCCCAGCAGGCCTGGATAATGGCCGCCGAGATCGAATCGTGGCCACAACCGGCGCACAGGGTCGAGATGCGGCCCTCGTAGTCGCGACGGGTATAGCCGACCTTGTTGGTGCTCAGCGAAGGGTGATGCAGCCGGGGTTTGGTAAGGTAGGTCATGCAAGCTCCTTTCTACGGGGCAAGTTCGCGCTCTCCGGAGCAGTCGGAGGCACATTTTTGCGGATGGCGTTGGCAATGAAGCGCGCGGTAATCGGTGTGCCGTCGTAGTGCAGCACCCGAATCAACTGGGCCGGATCAATGTCCAGCTCACTGACCAGCATTGAATGCATTTGTGCATCGCGGTTTTGCTCCACGACAAACACCTTGTCATGCGCTGCAATGAACTGATTGACCGACTCGGGGAACGGAAATGCGCACAGCCTGAGAGCATCGAGGTGCACGCCCTCCTCTTCCAGCACGTCCAGCGCCTCACGCATAGCGGGACTGGTGGAACCAAAGTAGATCACACCTAACGGCGTTTTTTTCACGGCGTTGCGCGCCACAGGCTGCGGCACAAGGTCTGCCGCAGTTTTGAACTTCTTCAACAGGCGCTCCATGTTGTAAACATAGTCCGGGCCGCGCTCCGAATACCGTGCGTAGGGGTCGCGCGTCGTGCCGCGCGTGAAGAACGCACCCTTCGTCGGGTGCGTGCCGGGTAATGTGCGCCAAGGAATGCCGTCACAGTCCACGTCCTTGTAACGGCCAAAGTCCTTGCCTGCCTCCAGTTCGGCGGCAGTCATCACTTTGCCACGGTCAAACTCACGTGCGTCGTCCCAGACAAAGGGTTTGCACAGCCGCTGGTTCATGCCAATGTCCAGATCCGTCATCAGGAAAATTGGCGTTTGCAGTCGATCTGCCAGGTCCAGCGCGGCAGCGGCATGTTCAAAACACTCATACGGGTCTTGCGGAAACAGCAGCACGTGTTTGGTGTCGCCGTGCGACGCGTAAGCGCAGGCAAACAGGTCCGACTGCTGGGTGCGCGTGGGCATTCCGGTGGACGGGCCACCTCGCTGTACGTTGACGATGGTCACCGGAATTTCGGCAAAATAGGCCAGACCGATGAACTCGGTCATCAGGGATATGCCTGGCCCTGACGTCGCGGTAAAGGCTCTCGCGCCGTTCCATCCCGCACCCACGACCATGCCGATGGAAGCCAGTTCATCTTCGGCTTGCACGATGGCATAGTGATGTTGCCCGGTGGCAGGGTCCACGCGGAACTTGTCACAATATTTCTGGAAAGCTTCCGGTACCGACGACGACGGTGTAATCGGGTACCATGCCGCCACGGTGGCACCGCCGTAAATCAGGCCCAGCGCAGCAGCACTGTTGCCATCGGTGAAAATCTGGTCACCCACGTTGTCGGACTTCTTCACGCGAATGCCCAGCGGCGCCGGGATGTGCTCTTTTACAAAATCCCGCCCAAGATGCAGTGCGCGGATATTGGACTCCAACAGCCGTTCCTTGCCCTTGTACTGCTCGGAAAACAGCTTCTCGAACACATCGGCATCCATATCGAGCAAGACCGACAGCGCGCCGACATAAATGATGTTCTTGAACAGTTGGCGCTGGCGCGGGTCGCTGTAAACAGCGTTGCAGATCTCGGTCAAAGGCATGCCAATGACCAATATGTCCTGGCGGAATTTGTCGGGCGGCATGGGCCGCGTGCTGTCGTAAAACAGGTAACCGCCGGGCTCGATTTCAGCTAGATCGGCATCCCAAGTCTGCGGATTCATTGCCACCATCATGTCCACACCGCCGCGCCGTCCGTGGTAACCTTTTTCACAGACCCGCGCTTCATACCATGTGGGCAGACCCTGAATATTGCTGGGAAAGATATTGCGCGGGCTTACAGGCACGCCCATGCGCAGGATGGCCTTGGCAAACAGCTCATTGGCTGATGCAGAACCAGAGCCATTCACATTGGCAAACTTGATGACAAAGTCATTCACAGCCTGAATCGGTTTCATACGGCCACCTTCATTCCGGGTTGTTGGGTCGAACCGGGTCTGGCATCCCGGCAATTGGGCCCGGCCTGCGCCGTCTTCAGCATGAACTTCTGGATGTCCCAGGCTCCCGTGGGGCAACGCTCGGCGCACAGGCCGCAGTGCAGGCACACGTCTTCGTCCTTCACCATCACATGCCCGGTCTTGAGTTCACCCGAGACATACAGGTCCTGACTGAGATTGAGGGCCGGTGCGCTGAGTCGCTCGCGCAAATCAACCTCATCAGCATTGCTGGTGAATGTGATGCAATCCATCGGGCAAATGTCCACGCAGGCATCACACTCAATGCAGGTCTCTTTGGTGAACACAGTCTGCTGATCGCAATTCAGGCACCGGCCGGCTTCCTTGAATGCCGTAGCGGCATCAAAACCCAACTCCACCTCCACGCGAATATTAGCCAATGCCACTTCGGCCTTGGCCCATGGCACCTTGAAACGACTGTCATTGGAGGTGTCGTTGTCGTAGCTCCACTCGTGAATGCCCATTTTGGCCGACATCAGATTGGTCAGCGGGTCCGGGCGCCGCGCCACATCTTCGCCATTCAAAAATCGGTCGATCGACACGGCCGCTTCATGCCCGTGCGCGACTGCCGTGATGATGTTTTTGGGGCCAAATGCCGAGTCACCACCGAAAAACACACGCGCAACGGTGGACTGAAACGTGTTCTTGTCCAGCTTGGGCAGGCCCCACTTGTCAAACTGGATACCACACGCCGCCTCGATCCAGGGGAAAGCATTTTCCTGCCCCACCGCGATCAGCACGGCATCGCAAGGCACCAGCACGTCAGGATGGCCAGTTGGCACCAGACTGCGCTCGCCTTTCTCGCCGTAAACCGCCTTGACCACTTCAAAAGTCATGCCGGTGAGTTTGCCGTTGTCATGCTCGAACGACTTGGGCACATGGAAGTTGATGATGGGGATGCCCTCGTGCTGCGCATCTTCCTTCTCCCATGGCGAGGCCTTCATTTCATCAAATCCGCTGCGCACAATCACCTTCACGTCCGCTCCGCCCAGGCGGCGCGCAGAGCGGCAACAGTCCATGGCGGTATTACCTCCGCCCAGCACAATGACGCGCTTGCCAATGGTGGTGATGTGGCCGAACGAAACCGAGGCGAGCCAGTCAATGCCGATGTGGATGTTCTCGGAGATGTCTCGACGGCCCGGGATGTTCAGGTCTCGCCCGCGCGGCGCACCACACCCCACAAACACTGCGTCATAACCCTGCTTCAGCAGTGCTGACATGGACTCGACGCGCTGGTTGCTCTCGAAGCGCACGCCCAAGTCCAGCACATAGCCAGTCTCTTCGTCAATCACCGATTCAGGCAGGCGAAAGCGCGGAATCTGCGTTCGGATAAACCCGCCCGCCTTGGCCTCGCCTTCGAACACGGTAACTTCATAACCAAGTGGCGCCAGGTCACGCGCGACGGTCAGAGAAGCGGGACCGGCACCGATGCAGGCTACCCGCCTGCCATTGGGTGGCGAAATTGCAGGCATCCTTTCGGAAACATCTTCCTTCATGTCGGCAGCTACCCGCTTGAGGCGGCATATTGCTACCGGCTCGGGGTGGTCACCATTACTTTCCTCAACCCGGCTGCGCCGACAGGCCGGTTCGCAGGGCCGGTCACAGGTTCGGCCCAAAATGCCGGGGAACACGTTGGACACCCAGTTGATCATGTAGGCGTCGCTGTAGCGGCCTTGACCAATCAAGCGGATGTATTCAGGCACGGGCGTGTGCGCGGGGCAAGCCCATTGGCAATCGACGACCTTGTGAAAATAAGCCGGATTGGCGACGTTGGTTGGCTGCAAATCTGTCTCCTTGGCCCCTTTGTTGCCAGGACTTCATTGCAAGCCTGACCAGAAGGTCAAAACAGTCTACGCCCGCCGCTGGTAACCGCCCTCGGGTGAATCCCGAAGGCTGTCGTATTTATGGCAAGTTGCTGACATGGATCAAAATGACCCGTCAGGCGCCTGCCAGTGCAGAAAAGGCCTTCACCACCTCGGGTGGTGCCTGCACCAGCTCGATCAAAACCCCCTCCCCGGCAACCGGAAACTCGTCACTGGCTTTGGGGTGCAAAAAGCAGATGTCAAAACCTGCAGCGCCCTTGCGGATGCCACCCGGCGCAAAACGCACGCCCTGAGCCGTGAGCCATTTAACTGCCGCGGGCAGATCATCCATCCACAGGCCCACGTGGTTTAGCGGTGTGGTGTGCACTGCCGGCTTCTTCTCGGGGTCCAGTGGCTGCATCAGGTCCACCTCGACCTTGAAGGGCCCGTGGCCCATCGTGCATATATCTTCATCCACGTTCTCGCGCTCGCTGCGGAAGGTGCCGGTCACCTCCAGACCCAGCATGTCCACCCAGAGTTTTTGCAGGCGGTTCTTGTCTGGCCCGCCAATGGCGATCTGTTGAATGCCGAGGACCTTGAACGGCCGGGAGACTGCATTCACCAAGTTCATACAAACTCCACGATGGCCTGATCCACCGTTAGCGACTCGCCCTTGGCCGCCAGCACCTTGCCCACCACGCCATCGGCTGCCGCAAACAACACGTTCTCCATCTTCATGGCCTCGATCACGGCCACACGTTCACCCGCCTGAACTTTCTGGCCCACCTGAACCGCCACATCCACCAGCAGGCCCGGCATCGGCGACAGCACGTAACGGCTCATGTCCGGTGGCGCCTTGTAAGGCATCACCGCGTAGAGTTCCGCCATGCGGGGCGACACCACCATCACGTCGATCTGCGTGCCGTTATGCTGCA
>ENA-UOWO01005770-UOWO01005770.1-activated-sludge-metagenome-genome-assembly--contig:-NODE-5770-length-12962-cov-6.851863_pt1 | contig 12962 bp, 9 predicted proteins | sample MGYA00238148_ERZ761564 | MGnify/ENA primary metagenome ERZ761564 (study PRJEB28885, sample SAMN05720194) | activated sludge metagenome | isolation source: Anaerobic digester | place: USA...
CCGATCACCTTGCCCACCATCTCCTCCTTCATGCGGCGCAGTTTGCCGCTCTCCTTTTCGGCGATACGTGTCACGGGGATACCGCTCATCATGGCCACCACTTCGGCCACGTTCTCCTCGGTGACGGTCGTACGGTTGCTCTTGCTCTCTTCCTCCCAAGCCTTCTTGGCCTTGTCCAATTCCTCAAGAAGTTGACGCTCCTTGTCGCGAAGCTTGGCTGCCTCCTCGTAACGCTGGCTGCGTACCACCTTGTTCTTTTCCTCCTTGATGTCCTCGATCTTCTGCTCCACATCGAGGATGGACTTGGGCACCACGATATTGCTGATATGGACCCGGCTTCCTGCCTCGTCCAGAGCATCGATGGCCTTGTCCGGCAAGTGCCTGTCGGTGATGTATCGATTGGTGAGCTTCACACATGCATCCACGGCCTCTGACGTGAAGTTCACGTTGTGGTGATCTTCGTACTTCTCCTTGATGTTGTTGAGGATCTGGATCGTTTCCTCCACACTTGTAGGCTCCACGATCACCTTTTGGAAACGACGCTCCAACGCCCCGTCCTTCTCGATGTACTGACGGTACTCGTCCAAGGTGGTGGCACCGATGCATTGGATCTCGCCGCGCGCCAAAGCGGGCTTGAACATGTTGCTGGCATCCAATGAGCCACTGGCGCCTCCTGCGCCAACGATGGTGTGGATCTCGTCGATGAAGAGGATCACGTCCGGGCTGTTCTCCAACTCGTTCATCACGGCCTTCATCCGCTCTTCGAACTGACCGCGGTATTTGGTACCGGCCACCAGACTTGCGATGTCCAGCGCCACGATCCGCTTACCGAACAGCACACGGCTCACTTTACGCTGGATGATGCGCAATGCCAAGCCTTCCGCGATGGCGCTCTTGCCCACACCGGGTTCCCCGATGAGAACGGGATTGTTCTTCTTACGGCGGCTAAGGATCTGGCTGACCCGTTCGATCTCCTTTTCTCGTCCGACGATGGGATCCAACTTGCCGTCCTCGGCCATCTTGGTCAGATCGCGTCCGAAGTTGTCCAGCACAGGGGTCTTGCTCTTGCTATCGCCCTGTTTGCGCTGACCACCACCGCCGCCGCCAGAGAAACTACCGCTCTCTTCGTCATCGTCATCGGCGCTCTGAGGGCCTTGGGCCTTGGGCTTCGCAGTGAAGGTGTCGTTCCCGAGGCCACCATCGGCCAGGATGGCATCCACCTCGTGTTTCACGTTCTCATAGTCCACCTTGAACTTGTGCAGCGTGCGCGTAGCGAGGTTGTCCTCGTCCTTCAACATGCTCAAGAGCAGGTGCTCGGTATCGATCTGGGCGCTCTTGAAGAGCTTGGCTTCCAAGAAGGTGATCTTGAGCATCTTCTCGGCCTGCTTGACCAAGGTGATCTTGTCCTTGTCGGGTGGCCGCATCGCGCTTGCGGGTTCCATGGAGCCTTCCACCACCTTACGCAGGTGGTCCAGGTCCACTTCCAAGCGATGCAGGATCTTCACTGCGTTGCCCTCGCCTTCGCGGATCAGGCCCAACAGGATATGCTCGATGCCGATGTAGTTGTGTCCCAAGCGCAACGCTTCTTCACGGCTGAAGGTGATGACGTCGCGGACCCTGGGTGAGAATTTGGCGTCCATGCTGGATCGTGAGGTTCTTGATGATCTGTTCGAGAAGACCGGGTGACCAGTGCGAAATTAGCCGACCGAACAGCGGCGGCAAGCTATTCAACGCCTGAACGGCGCCCCTGTTCCCGACCTTTGCTTTTATCCACAGCCCCGTGTGGGACTGTGAATAAGTTGTGGGTCGACCGGTGGGGGTGATCGGACTACTTTCGGGCTCCCTTTCGGGGGCCTATCCATCAAGGACCGGGCCAGTGACGAATTGACAGCCATGGCAGAAGGAGAGAAGATCATTCCGATCAACATCGAGAACGAAATGCGCACCGCCTACATCGATTATTCGATGTCGGTGATCGTGAGCCGGGCCCTGCCCGACGTGCGCGACGGATTGAAGCCGGTACACCGCCGCGTGCTTTTCGGCATGCAGGACCTTGGCGTATTGAGCAATAGGGCCCACAAGAAGAGCGCACGTATCGTGGGGGAAGTGCTCGGCAAGTACCACCCGCACGGTGACGGCAGCGTATATGACGCCATGGTGCGTATGGCCCAGGAATGGAGCCTACGGTACCCCTTGGTGGATGGCCAGGGTAACTTCGGAAGCATCGACGGCGATAGCCCTGCGGCCATGCGATACACCGAGGCCAGGTTGAAGAAGATCGCCGAGGAGGTGCTCGCGGACCTGGACAAGGAGACCGTGGACATGCGTCCGAACTTCGACGATACGCTGGAGGAACCCAGCGTGATGCCGACGAAGATCCCCAACCTGCTCGTGAATGGCGCGGCGGGGATCGCGGTAGGAATGGCCACCAACATGCCTCCGCACAACCTCAGCGAGGTGTGCGACGGGATCGCCGCGTACATCGAGAACAAGGACATCGATGTGGATGGCCTGATGCAGCACATCAAGGGTCCGGACTTCCCGACCGGTGGTGTGATCCATGGTGTGGAAGGCATCCGCGAAGCCTACGAGACAGGCCGGGGGAAGTTGGTCCTTCGGGCCGCTTGCCACATCGAGGAGGATGATCGCACCGGCCGCGAGACGATCATCTGTACCGAGATCCCGTTCCAGACCAATAAGGCCGTGCAGTTGGTGAAGGGGGTCGCCGACCTGGTGAACGATAAGCGGATCGAAGGCATCAGCGATGTCAACGATTACAGCGATCGCACCGGCATCCGGATCGCCTATGAGGTGAAGCGTGAGGCCATGGGCACCGTGGTGCTCAATCAGTTGTTCAAGTACAGTTCGTTACAGACCAGCTTCAGCTTCAACAACATCGCGCTGGTCGGGGGGCGCCCCATGTTGCTCGGCCTGAAGGCCATGATCGCGCATTTCGTGGAACACCGGTTGGATGTCATCATCCGGCGCACGCGATTCGACCTGCGTAAGGCCGAAGAGCGGGCACACATCCTCGAAGGTCTGCTCATCGCATTGGACCACCTGGATGCTGTGATCGCGCTGATCCGTGCCAGCCAGACACCCGACATCGCTCGCGAAGGGCTCATGTCCTCCTTCGGTTTGAGCGAGATCCAGGCCAGGGCCATCCTGGACATGCGTTTGCAGCGCCTCACCGGACTCGAGCGCGACAAGATCAAGGAGGAGTACGCCGATCTCATGAAGCTCATCGACTACCTGCGTTCCGTGCTCGCCGATGAAGGATTGCGGATGCAGATCGTTAAGGACGAGACCTTGGAGATCAAGGAGAAGTATGGGGACAAGCGCCGCACACAGATCGTCACCTCCAGTGGCGACATGCGTATGGAGGACCTGATCGCCGACGATGCCGTGGTGGTCACCATCAGTCACCTGGGCTACATCAAGCGCACCAGCCTCAGCGAGTTCCGCACCCAAGGCCGAGGTGGCGTGGGAAGCAAGGGTAGCACCACCCGCGACGAGGACTTCCTGGAGCACCTATTCGTGGCCACCAACCACAACTACCTGCTCATCTTCACCCAGAAAGGCCGGTGTTATTGGATGCGCGTCTACGATATTCCGGAGGGCACGCGCCAGAGCAAGGGCCGCGCGATCCAGAACCTGGTGCAGATCGAAGGTGACGACAAGGTGGTAGCCTACCTGAACGTCACGGACCTGAAGAGCGAGGAGTACCTCAACAACCACTTCGTGGTGCTGTGCACCAAGAAGGGCGTGATCAAGAAGACCACCTTGGAAGCGTACAGTCGACCAAGGAGCAATGGGATCATCGCGGTGAACATCCGCGAGAACGATGAACTGTTGGAGGCCAAATTGACCACGGGCAAGAGCCACATCATCCTGGCCAGCAGCGATGGTCGTGCGGTGCACTTCAACGAACAGGATGTGCGCCCGATGGGCCGCAACGCCAGCGGTGTGCGCGGAATGAACCTGAGCGGCGGTTCCGAGACCAACGAGGTCATCGGCATGATCGCAGTGGATAGCGCCGAACTTTCCACCCGTCAAGTGCTTGTGGTGAGTGAGAAAGGCTATGGCAAGCGATCCGCCATCATGGACGAAGCAGGTGAATACGCCTATCGCATGGTGAACCGTGGAGGCAAAGGGGTGAAGACCCTGCAGGTCACGGACAAGACCGGCAACCTGATCGCCATCAAGGACGTGAAGGACGATGACCAATTGATGATCATCAACCGCAGCGGGATGACCATTCGCATGGGCTTGGACGAGATGCGTGTACTGGGTCGTGCCACGCAGGGCGTTCGCTTGATCGAGCTGCGCAAGAACGATCAGATCGCGGCCGTTGCCAAGGTGGATGGCGCTTTGCGTGAAGAGGAGGGCACCGAAAGCGGTGAAGCCCCGGATGGCACTGCCGATGGCGGACCTGAAGCGAATGGCACCGAAGTTGATAATAGCACCCCGGAGGAATAACTCCATCTACTGAACGTTTACCCATGAAGACCCTTTTGACCCTTGTACTCGCTGGCTCCACACTGGGCGCGCTCGCTCAGAACGTGAACGTGGTCAGTGCATACAACTACATGAACGACGGCAAGCTGGACAAGGCCGTGGAATTCATCGAGCCGGCGGTGCTGGACCCCAAGACCGGTGCCACGGAAAAGGCCTGGCGGTACCGGGCTGACATCTACCGGCTGATCGCCCTGGGTGAGGATGCCGCGATGAAGGCCAAATTCCCCAATGCTTTGGACCTGGCGGTGGAGAGCTACCTGAAAGCCAACGAACTGGACACCAAGGGTAGCTACAAGGTGGAGAACGTGAAAGCGCTCGGGGCCCTTCAAGGCCAGTCCTTGAACGCGGGGAACGATGCCTTCACAGCCAAGAACTACGATGAGGCCATCGCCCGCTATGGGATGAGCGAGCGCATCGCCAAGGCGTTCGGGCAAGTGGATACCAATGCCATCTTCAATTCCGCTTTGGCCTACGAATCCAAGGGAGACGCCCAAGGTGCGATCAAGCGCTATCGGGAGGCCCTTGATGTGGGCTATAACAAGCCGGAGATCTACCGCTACATATCAGGCCTGCAGCGCAAGAGCGATGACCTCAACGGTGCGATTGCGACGGTGAAGGAAGGCCGGACCAAGTTCCCGGACAACAAGGACCTGATCCTGGACGAGATGAGCTACTTGCTGGCCGCGGACCGTTCGGAAGAGGCTGAAGGAAGTGTTGCTCTCGCCATTGAAAAGGACCCGAACAATGCCGTGCTCTACTCCGTGCAGGGCAGTCTGTTCGATAAGAAGGCAAGCGCGGCCACCGACGCCAAGGACGAGGTGGCCATGAACACCTGGTACGACAAGGCGGAACAGGCGTACAAATCCAGCATCGAGAAGGACCCGACGTACTTCGACGCCTACTTCAACATCGGCGTGCTCTACAACAACCGCGCGGCCTTCGAGTACGAGAAGTGTAACGCCATCAAGAGCGATACCGAGTACATGAAGTGCAAGAAGGTGGCCGACGATATCTACTTGAAGGCAGTGCCATACTTCGAAAAGGCCCACGAAATGGACGCCAAGGATGCCCAGACCATGCAACAACTGATGAAGCTGTACGCGAAGACGGGCGATCAGGCGAAGTACGAGGCCATCAAGGCCAAGCAGGGTAAGTAGGTCCAGATAACAACAGACGAGGAAGAGCCGGGCGTTCGCGTCCGGCTCTTTGCGTTGGAAGCGGGTCGGAAGGGCTGCTTTCCACAGGAAGGATCACCCTGACCGGTGTTCACATGTGGCCAGTGAATGCTGTTGGGTTCGACAACAATGGGCTAGGGTCCAGCAGAATACAACTTAACATAATATAAATTATGCGCCGATAGGATACCATTCCAAGAGGCGGGGCATCCGTTCCTGGACTCCGTATCCAGCGCCGGTCACTGTGGTCCGTAACTGCCCCTCACACAACTCCATTCCTTCGAACGGATCATTGCTCAACAGCCAAGGTCCATCCAGGTCCAGCAGATCGGCAAGGCCAGCCAACGACAGCATCGCGGCGCAGCCCAAACTGCTTTCGCTCATGCTGCCCAGCATCACCTGCATGCCGAGTTCCCGGGCACGTTCGGCCATGGACCTGGCGACATCCAACCCACCGCACTTCATCAGCTTCAGGTTCACCCCGCCGAACACCCCAGGCGCTCGTTCCAGATCATCCGGGCCTTGAATGCTCTCATCGGCGATCACCAAAGCCTTCGTCCGCTTCCCCAAGGCCGCGTGCAGGTCCCAACGGTCCTTCGGGAACGGCTGTTCCAATGCGATCACCCGGCCGGCACCAGCAGCGTCCAAGGCCAACAAGGCTTGGTCCACACTACGCCAGCCTTGGTTCGCATCCAGCAAAAGCGGCCTTTCATCATGATCACAGACCTCGCGCAGGATCGCCAGGTCGAACGGTCCGCCCAGTTTCACTTTCAGGACCGGAAAGCCGGCCGGCAAGGCGGCGATGCGCGAGGCATACGCCGCAGGCTCACCCGAGCCCAAGGTGACCATGCACCGGGCGGTTCGAGGATCATCGGGATCACTTGAATGAATAGCATTCGATCCTTTGATCAACAGCTCATTGTATGCGCATTGCACCGCCGCCCGGGCACCCGGCGACGCCCGCCACGGATCCGAATCAAGCAACTCCGCCAATCCTACGCCTTCCCGGATAAATACGTTCTTCAACTCGGGCGAACCAAGTAATTGGACCACAGAAGCTTGTGTCTCTTTCACATACGGTGGCAAGGTGGCCTCACCATGGCCGAGCAAACCGTCGCGCTCCAGCCGTACAAAGACGGAGTCGGTCCCTTTACGCAGCCCGTGGGCGGTGCCGAAAGGTTCACGGAACAGCAAGTGGAAAGGCGCAATGGACAAGGTGATCATGGGCGACCGAAGATCGGGTCGAACCAAGCGCTGGCGGTGGCCTATCACCACGGAGCATCCACGATCATTCATGGAAAAGTCCCGACCTAGGCCGGGGCTCAACCAATGACGGGGCGCCAACGCCTACTTCACCATGTACAGGATGTTGGTGAGCCACTTGGCCGTATCCGGCTCGGCCATCGGATCGGTCACGTACTCCTCGATCACATTGCCGTAATGGGTCAGGCCCTTGTCGGTGATGTACTGGTCCATGGCCACGTGGGCGTTCATGCTGCCATCATAGGCACCGTAGTAGGCGATCTTCAGCATCTTGCCGCTGGGGATCACATGGGTCTCGAAGCCGGCCACCTTGGTGGAGGCATCGCCTTGCACCGGCATGGCCGCCATCAGATCAGCGGTCTGGTCCTTTTCGTTCCATTCCCAGTACACCGCGCTTGGCGCACCGGCCATGTTCAGTTTGGCTGCTCCGATGGCGGCACCTGCTGCAGGGAACCGGTCACCGAAGAAGGCGGTCATGTCGTTCCAATTCAACTTCTTGTTCCGGGTGCCGATGTAGACCATCTCCGGGTTCTCCACGGTCTCGATGCGGTAACCGTTCACGGTATTGGCGGCCAGCTCGGACCGGTCATCCGCATGGCGCTTCTCGGCCAGCACCTTCAGGTTGGATAAGCCTTTCTCGAAGTCGGGACCAAGCATCTTGTCCATATCCATGAACACCCCCATGATGCGGCCCATGAAGTTGTTCTCCCCTTCCATGCCCCACGTCAAGCGGGTTGAATCGCCGCGCTCCTCCAGGTCGTAGGTGGCGGTGCTCACCGATTCCATGGGTTCCACGAACTTGAGCTCCGCACGCACACTCTTGTTCGGTTCCAACGCCGTCAGCGTCTGCATACCGGTCCCTACCGTATCGCCTTCCCACTTCCAGACGGCCCCCACGGTGCCATCCGTGCCCTCAATGCTCTGCACTTGGTCCTTGTCCATGGCTTGCCATGGCCCCCATTCCTTCATGCTCGCCAGATGGCTCACGTAGTCGTACACCACATTGGGCGGCGCCCCGACCACGGTGGAACGCTCCACGCGGTAGGTCTTCGGCCCCATCAGGCCTAGGATGACCAGCAAGCCCAGCAAGGCCAGCAGGATGATCAGTATGGTCTTCAATGCTCTCATGTCCGGTGAATTTGCCCGAAAGATGCAACCGCTTGCGAGGAAAGCAAGCGCCCCCGCTCCGCTTCCGTCAACGGTCCGTCACTGGGGCAATGGAAATACACTCAACCACGGATCGACACGGATGAATCCCCCCGTCCAATTCAAACTCCGTGTTCATCCATGGTATTACCTACACCGCACGCCTAGCCATCTGGATCCGTGAGTATCCGTGTGCATCCGTGGTTTGCTTCCCCTCACTTCCCTCAAAGCTGGCACGGTGTTTTCTTTGTCCCTCACAACCGAACCAACCACCTGATGATCCTTCGCACGTCCCCGCTCCTGATCGCCGCTGCTGCCCTAGCCCTGAGCGTGAGCCTCCCCGCCTGCAAGAGCAAAAGCTCACCCGCTGGCACCAAGGTCGACCAGCCTTTCAGCGGCAACAAGTACGAGAGCAATGCGGCCTGGTTCCGGGGTACCGGACAGGGCGTGAGCGTGAAACAGAACATCGCCCGCGGCAAGGCCGACATCGAGGCCAAGAACCAGGTGGCCGCACAGGCCGGTACCAACATCCGCGCCGTCACGGACCAGTACCTCGGCCAGACCGAGAACGCCAACGCAGCCGATGTGGCCGACAAGTTCCAGAGCCTCATCCGCGAGGTGATGAATACCGAACTGGCCGACCTGCGCAAGATCGGCGAGGAGACCTACTTCAACGAGACCACCAAGGACTACACCGTCTACGTGGCTTACGAGATCAAGAAGAACGCCATGTTCCGCTACATGAAGAAGCAGGCCCGCACCGAGGCCAAGATGAGCGAACAGGAACTGAAGGTGCTCGACGAGATCCTGGACCAGGAGATCAAGAAGGCCGAGGCGGCCGGTGAATAACCAACGACTTCGATACCGCAACAGCAGGGGACTTCGGTCCCCTGCTGCCTTTCTGTCCGAACCCAGGGAACGGCAGACCGTTTGTAGGAGGGTACACCACAACAACCTGAATAGACCATGTTAGGATCCTATGTGATCGCAGGCCTCATCATGCTGGTGAGCTGGCTGGTGAGCAACCAGTTGAAGAAGCGCTTCGAGAAGTATTCCCGCACGCCCTTACAGAACGGCATGAGCGGACGTGAGATCGCGGAACGCATGCTGGCGGACCACGGCATCACCAACGTGAAAGTGATCAGCGTACCCGGCCAGTTGACCGACCACTACAACCCCGCCAACCGCACGGTGAACCTGAGCGAGCCGGTGTACCACGCCCGCAACGCCGCCTCGGCCGCCGTAGCTGCGCACGAGGTGGGCCACGCCGTGCAGCACGCCACTGCCTACAGCTGGCTGGAGATGCGTAGCAAGCTGGTGCCCGCGGTCAGCTTCGTATCCCACTGGCTGCAGTGGGTGCTGCTGGGCGGCATCCTGCTCATCAACACCTTCCCGCAACTCCTGCTCATCGGGATCGCCCTCTTCGCGCTCACTACACTCTTCAGCCTGGTGACCCTGCCCGTGGAATACGACGCCAGCAACCGGGCCTTGGCCTGGATGACCAATCGCGGCATCGTCACCAACAGCGAACACGCGATGAGCGCCGACGCCCTCAAGTGGGCCGCCCGCACCTACGTGGTGGCCGCCATCGGCTCCATCGGCACGCTGCTGTACTATGTGATGGTGTACTTGAATAGACGCTGAGGATAGGCCTCTCCTAGTGCCGAAGCCCCGCCACGTTGTGATGGGGCTTCGGTGTTGTTGGGGGCGCTGGTTCAGTGATCGCCGAAGTGGCAGGCTTCAAGATCCAGAAAGGACCAGATCAGTTCACTTCAACCGCAAAACCACCGGCAAATGATCGCTGAAGCCGCCCTTGTAGCGGCCGCCGCTGTAGGTCTTGTCGGGTGAGGGACCGAACTTGGGGTGGCGGAAGAGCAGTCGCTGGTCGGCCACGGCGCGGGCGGCGAGGGTGCGATCCAGCAAGGCCTTGCTGACGATGAACTGGTCCAGGTAGGCCCACTCCCCGTTGAACTGGTGGCTGCCTTCGCCGGGCAAGCGGTCCATACACATCAGGGCGTAGAGGTCGGCATCGGCTGCAGGATCGCACACGGCACCGAGGCCCTCCTGCACGCTGCGGTCGGTGGGATGGTCATTGAGGTCGCCCATGATCAGGATCTGGGCGGCCGGGTCCTTCTCTAGCAGCGCGTCCACCCGGTCGCGGATCACCCGGGCGGCGGCCATGCGCTTGGGTTCGCTTTCGCGCTGGCCTTCGCGGCGGCTGGGCCAATGGGCCACGAAGACGTGCAGGTCCTGCGGGCCGTCCACGTCCAATGCGGCGTAGAGCACATCGCGGGTGGCGTCGCCGGGCAGGTCCACGGTGAGGGCTTCTTCGCTGCGCACCCGGGCACGGTCGCGGTCCACCAGCAGGGCCACGTCGATGCCGCGCTCATCGGGCGAATCGTGGTGGACCACTGTGTAGGGCGCATCGGCAAGGGCGCCGGTGCGGGCGAGGTCCTTCACCACCGCGGCGTTCTCCACCTCGGCCAGGCCGATCAGCAGGGGTGCCCCCTCTCCTGCCCATGCAATGGCCTTGGACAGCTGCTCCAGTTTGTGGCGGTAGCGCTCGTCTGTCCATTGCTGCTCACTGCCGGGCAGGAAGTCCGCGTCGTTGGTGGCGGGATCGTCGTGCGTGTCGAAGAGGTTCTCCACGTTGTAGAACACCACATGCGCACCCTGCATGTCGCCCAGGGGTGTAGCCGGTGCAGCGGCCTCAGCACCAGGTCCGATGCTCGGTGGTGCGCCACAACCCAACAGCAGCGCCAGCGCGGGCCAGGCGGTCCTCATCGGCGGCGGCGGGTGGTGGACTTCAGCCCCAGCACTCCGAGCAGCCCGCGGGCCAGTTCGCGGATAACAGTATTGCCCACCTGACGCACCATGGTGTTCTTGGACATCTTCTCCAAGGTGCTCACCTCCTTGGCAGCGGGCTTGGTGGTCTCTTTGCGCGGTGCGGGCGTTGGCGCGGCAGGTTCGGCTGCCTCCTCGGTGTCATTCATGCGCTGCTCCAGCAGTTCGAAGGCGCTCTCGCGGTCGATCTCCTCGTTGTACTTCCGCACCAGTTCGGAGCGCGCGATCAGCCCATCGATCTCCAACTGGCTCAGGATGTCCATGCGGCTGGCGGGGGCGCGCAGCAAGGTGTGGGCCAGCGGCGTGGGTGTGCCCTTCTCGCTGAGCGCGGTGACAAGCGCCTCACCGATGCCCAGGGAGGTGATCAGCTCCTCCACGTTGTAGAAGGGCGTTATGGGATAGTTCTGCGCGGTCTTCTTGATGGTGGTTCGGTCCTTGGCAGTGAAGGCACGCAACGCGTGCTGCACCTTGAGGCCGAGCTGGCCGAGCACGCCTTCGGGCACGTCGCTGGGGTCCTGGGTGCAGAAGTACACCCCCACCCCTTTCGAGCGGATCAGTTTGATGATGGTCTCGATCTGTTCCAGCAGTGCCTTCGAGGCAGTGCTGAAGATGAGGTGGGCCTCGTCGATGAAGATCGCCAACTTGGGCTTCTCCGGGTCGCCCACTTCAGGCAGCGTGCTGTAGATCTCGGCCAGCAGGCAGAGCATGAAGGTGCTGAAGAGCCGCGGCTTGTCCTGGATGTCGGTGAGGCGCACGATGTGTACCACGCCCTTGCCGTCGCGCGTGGCGAGCAGGTCGTTCACATCGAAGGAGCGTTCGCCGAAGAACTCCTCGGCACCCTGCTGCTCTATTTCGATGAGCTTGCGCAGGATGATGTTCACCGTGGCACCGCTCACCGAGCCGTACTGCTTGCGGATGGCCTCCTTGCCTTCGTCGGTGACGAACTGCAGCACGCGCCGCAGGTCCTTCAGGTCCAGCAGAGGCAGGTGGTTGTCGTCGCAGTACTTGAACACCAAGGCGAGCACGCTCTGTTGGGTGTCGTTCAGTTCCAGGATGCGCCCAAGGAGCACCGGACCGAACTCGCTGACGGTGGCACGCAGGCGGGCGCCGGGTTCCTTACTGAGACTGAGCAGTTCCACCGGGGCGCCTAGTGGGGTGAAGGCCTCGCCCACCTTGGCGTGGCGCGCTTCGATCTTCTCATTGCTGGTACCGGGCGAGGCGATGCCGCTGAGGTCGCCCTTCACGTCCATGAGCAGCGAGGGCACGCCTTTGAGCGAGAGTTGTTCGGCCAGGATCTGGAGGGTCTTCGTCTTGCCGCTACCAGTGGCACCGCAGATGAGGCCGTGGCGGTTCATGGTGCGCAGGGGCACACGCACCTGGCAGCCCGCAGGCACTTCGCCGTTGAGCAGTGCGCCGCCCAAAAGGATGCTGTCGCCCTTGAAGGTGTTGCCCGCGGTGATACTGGACTGGAAGTCGGTGATGGAGCTCATAATGGTGGCTTCAAAAGTAGGGCGTGCGTTGGTAGGGATCGGAAGAATGCATGAACCACGGATGGACACGGATGGACACGGATAAAGGCAACATGCCGGGACTTGTGGCGTACCCTTTTGGAAAGCGATATGACTGCCCTATTAGCTCGGCTTTATGATCGCCACATCCGTGTTCATCCATCGAAAGCGTTGCACCTGGTTGGTATCTACACCCTTCACGATGCGTTCAAGATCCGTGTGCATCGGTGTGCATCCGTGGTTAAAAAAGGCGTCGAACGGCGATCACATCGATGTGATGGATCTCATCCGTGTCCATCCGTGGTTCAGCCAGGCGCCGAAAGGCGCTCACACCAATGTCTTGGTTCTCATCCGTGTGCATCCGTGTCCATCCGTGGTTTAAAATAGCGCAAAGCGCCCCGAAAAAAAGAAGGGGCCGAAAGCCCCTTCCTTGGAACGGTACACTGCCCCCGGGATCACTCCAGTTCGAAGGTGATCTTACAGTTGCAGCGGTACTCCTTGATCTTGC
>ENA-UOWO01005776-UOWO01005776.1-activated-sludge-metagenome-genome-assembly--contig:-NODE-5776-length-12948-cov-9.634530_pt1 | contig 12948 bp, 4 predicted proteins | sample MGYA00238148_ERZ761564 | MGnify/ENA primary metagenome ERZ761564 (study PRJEB28885, sample SAMN05720194) | activated sludge metagenome | isolation source: Anaerobic digester | place: USA...
CCAATACGGGTTCTGGTACCAATATCGTGTACCGCAACAGCGCCTCGATCATGCGCCAGGATTATACCTTGTGGTCATCGCCGGTGGTGGGGCAACAGCTACAGGCTTTCTCACCAATGACGTTGTCAACCCGTTTCTATACCTATAACCCGGGCAGCGACACCTACGTGGCCGAGACTGCCACCAATGACTTTATAGAAGGAAAGGGTTATTTAATCCGTGTGGCCAATAACCATCCGGTAACACCTACCGTTTAGAACGGATTCTTTACAGGTTCTGAGCTTCATAATGGTGATGTAGACCTTGCGGTGACCAACGGCACTTATAACGCCATCGGTAACCCGTATGCGTCTCCTATAGATGCCGACCAGTTCATTGCCGACAACAGCATTACAGAACCGCTGTATTTCTGGAGAAAGACCAACAACCCCAACCAGCTTACCGCACCAACCAGCTCTTACGCTACCTATACCACTGCAGGTGGAGCCGGTACCGATCCTAACCCAGATGATCCATTGGCATTAGAGCCAAACGGGGTAATCCAGGTAGGGCAAGGTTTCATCGCGCAGGCAGCTTCGTCTCAATTGTCATTCAACAACCAACAGCGTATCGCTGATACCAATGACCAGTTCTTGAGGCTTACCGCTCCAGAGCGTCACAGGATTTGGCTAGACCTTTACACCAGCACCCAAAACATCAACCAAATGATGGTGGCTTACATGGCCGGTGCTACGCAAGGTGTAGATGCAGCCATAGACGGACGCTTCTTTAAGGATACAGAAACCGCTTTGAACTCGGTGATTGCAGGCGAGGAGTTTGCCATCCAGGGAAGAGCGTTGCCTTTTGTATCTACCGATGTGGTGCCTTTGACATTCAAGGCGCTGAACGCAGGCAACTATAACATCAGGCTCAACCACGTAGACGGTTTGTTCCTAGACGGGCAGGACATCTTTATCAAGGACAATGTAACCGGTGCGATTCATGACATCCGCACGGCGCCATACACTTTTGCTACCGAGGCGGGAACTTTTGACACCCGTTTTGAGATGGTGTACGACAACCAATTGGCGGTGACCCAACCGTTGTTCAATGAAAATGCCGTGGTGGTTTACAAGCAAAATCAGGACATTGTGGTCAATTCTGGAAACATTCAGATGGGCAAGGTAGAGGTATTTGATATCCGCGGGCGCTTGATTGCCCAGAAGCAGCATATCAATGCTACAGAGGTGAGGATTGATGCGGGACAGACCAACCAGGTGCTTATCGTAAAGGTTAGTTCGGTAGACAATGCCACCGTTACCAAGAAAGTAGTCAACTAAGTCTTTTTGTTCTTTTATATAGAAGCCCTTCCATTAGGAGGGGCTTTTTTTATGGACTTGCCCAAACTTCGCTGTTGGTTTGCCATGTCATTTGTCGATTGTTTTTTTGAGTTGTTTTTTTTCTGGACGTTTTTTCTGATAGCAAAGTGTCATTCACCGATTTGCTTGTTAAATAAAATGACATTTTGCGAATCTTAACTAACTTTACAGGGAAGCCGTTTCCCAAAGTGGTTTTCGCCCTAACCTTAACTTAACCTACACATGAAAAAACGACTACTCCATTCGTTGGCTTTGGCCTGCGTATGCCTGGTGCCTTGCACCTGGAACTCCTACGCACAAACCACTTCTGATTTTACCCACAATCCTTTGAATGCCCGTAACCCACAATCGGTAACAACCTGGGACGGCACTTCCTGGAGTGACGGTGCTCCCGATTATACCAAAGACGCGGTCATTACCGGAAATTTTACATCCACGGGCTCGCTTGAGGCGCTGTCACTCACGGTAGACAATGACGCTACGGTAAACATCCTTTCGGGGCATACCCTGACACTGGCGGATGCTTTGACGGTCCATTCGGGAAGCTTTACTTTGGCCAACAATGCGGCGCTGATCCAAACGGCGAATGTGGCCAATACAGGTAGTATTGTGGTACAGCGCAACAGTTCGGCTTTGCAGCGACAGGACTACACCTTGTGGTCGGCTCTGGTGGCCGGGCAAAACCTGCTCGACTTTTCGCCATTGACGCTAACCAATCGCTTTTATACTTATAACACGACAAGCAATCTTTATTCAACCATAGCGCCTGCTGCCAATAGTTTTGAAGCCGCCGCGGGTTACCTGGTGCGCATGCCTAATAGTCATCCGGCCACGGCTACCGTCTGGAATGGCCAGTTTACGGGCGTACCCAACAATGGTGATGTAAACTACGTTATGAGTAATACCTATAATCTGACAGGGAATCCGTATCCGTCGCCGATCAGCATGGCCTCTTTTGTAGCCGATAATGCCGACGCTATTACAGGGACGCTCTATTTTTGGAGGGAGACCAATGGATCTACATCAAACAACGCCTACTGTAGTTGGACGGGTGGAACATTCACCAGTAACAATGAAGCGCAGGTGGTAAAACCCAGCGGCGTGATTCAAACAGGACAAGGTTTTTTTGTTGTGGCCAAGCCGGGGCAAACGGCGTTGTCGTTTAAAAACTCGCAACGCCTATCCGATACGAACAACCAATTTTTCAGGGTTACAGACCTTGATGAGGAACGGCACACCTTATGGCTCAATGCTACTAACTCACAGGGCGCTTTCTCGCAAATGGCGGTGGGGTATATTACAGGAGCTACAATGGGTGTGGACATGTATGACGGTATGGCGTTTCCCGATGGAGAGATGGCTTTAGGATCCTGGTTAGACAATGAAAACTATGTCATTCAGGGTAGGCCGGTGCCGTTTGACGTTACTGATGTTGTGCCATTGACGTTTCGTTGCACGAATGCGGGCACCTATACCATTACCCTGGACCATGTGATTGGTCTGTTTGAGGGAAGCCAACAGATATTCCTTAAAGACAGGTTCACCAATTCTTTGCATAACCTCAAGGTATCCGGCTACCAATTCGAGACGGCGAGCGGGGCTTTCAATGCCCGTTTTGAGATTGTGTACCAACAACTTCTCCAACTCGGGAGCCAGGATGTATTCAAAGCAGATTCGGTGGTGGTTTACAAACAGGGAGACGAGCTTGTAATCGACTCGGGGAATGTGCCCTTGCAGCACGTTGCCGTCTATGACTTGCGCGGCCGCCTGCTGGCCCAGCAAAGCGTTTTGAATGCGACAGCTACGAGGCTGTATTTGGGAACGACCCACGAGGTGTTGGTAGTGAAACTCACTTCATCCCAACAACAAACGTATACCCGGAAGATAGTGGATTAGTTAGTAGGTACATCCACTTTTTGAAGACCCCTTTCTTTTTTGGAAGGGGTTTTCTTTTGCTTTTTCTTCAAAAAGCCAATTGTAAAAACCCTCGATAAAAGCTGTTAAAGAGCAAGCAAAACATAGTTATTGTTGACGACTAAAGATTCTATGGGCAGGTGTGCTGTGTTGATCCTTGTCACATTTTGCGAAGAGGAGGTATTTCATCCGAAAAAAGTGCGTTTTATCGTCAATCCCCCGTTTTTTAGGGGTTTAATGCTCAGATTGTTAATAACATAGTGTATAACTCCGATTTTTAACGGGTTTATCCAGCGTTTCAACTAATAAATTTGCGGGGTGGAAATTGTCGCTATATTTTCGCGCCAAATTAAGAACCCCCCTATTTAGTTTACAACATGGAACAAAAAATTACCCCATCAACAGCAAAGACGTGGTTTGGTCTGATTTTCAGCCTGCTTTTTGTCTGGAACGTTACTGCCCAAACTACTGTTTTTTCGGATGACTTTAGTGCGAACCAAAGTGCTACTTACACGACCTCGGGCACCATCAGCTCGAGTGCCTGGACAGCTTCGCGTTCGGGGAACGATTGGGGCGCCCGCAGGCACACCACTTCTTCGCAATTAGAACTGACCAATGACGTAGGCGGTACCGGGAACGTCAATGGATGGATTTTGGCCAGCACGTCGGCTACTTCTTTTAGCAGTCCTTACAATACAACTTTGGGTAGCAACACCGGCGACATTATCTGGACCTTCAATATGAGGCAATCGCAAACCGACCCTGCTGGATTTGTTGCTGGTTCCTACGGCGTGGCTTACATCTTAGCCGGACAGGGCACTACTGCTGCTACTGCTGGTAACGGATACGCAGTAGTGTTGGGACAGGCTGGGACTACGGATTCTGTGAGACTGGTGCGTTATGCCACAGGTTTACAAGGAACCCTCACCAATCTTATCACCTCTAATACAGTCGGGCTTACCGATTTTGGGACCAACTACCTTAGTATTAAGGTGACTTACAGTCCCAATACAGATCAATGGGAACTTTTCGTGAGAAACGATGGGGCATCGGCATTTGCCGACCCTGCTGCCGGTACCTTGGTATCGCAGGGAGCAGTGGTCAATACTACTTATGTCGCCACTGCACTTACGGTAATGGGTGGTTATTGGCAAGGAAGCACTGCGGCGTCGCAGACGGCATTTTTTGACAATGCCAAGGTAACCGTAGCGCCGGTGTTAACTGCTACGCCAACCACCTTGACTTTTGGTTACCAAGGTAGCGGAACCAGTTCTGCCTCGCAATCCTTTAACTTATCAGGTGTCAATCTCGGTGGTGCACCAGCCAATATAACCGTCACGGCACCTTCTCAGTTCGAAGTGTCTAATAACAATACTACCTGGGGAAGTACTGCAACTATTGCTTACACTTCGTCTACATTATCTGCAACACCGGTATATGTGCGATTTTCACCTACATCAACCGGAGCCAAAAGCGGCAATGTTACTTTTAGCGTAAGTGGAGGTATGACTTTGCCTACGGTAGCTTTATCAGGAACCGCCTCCAGCAATAAGGTTTGGGCCGGTGGTGCAAGCGGTACCTGGAATATGGCCGCGAGCTGGTCACCAAGTGGCGTTCCGGGCACAGGGGATTTTGTGACTTTCAATACACCCTCTACCATTACCGTTACAGTCAATGCGGCTCCGGCGGTACTAAGTGCATTGACTTTTTCTGGAAATGTTACAGTTAATATGACCGCGGGTGGCGGAGCAAGAACCATTACGCTTTCGAATCCTGGTGCTACCGCTTTGGATGTCCAGGCTGGAAGCACGCTCTCACTAAGGGGTACTACCGGGAGGGGAACGCGATTCATGAATTTAGAATTCAGCGGTACGGGCAATATTGCAACCATTGCAGGAACACTTTCTGTAACTAACGTAGGTGAGGGATCAGACTACGATGCAACCAACTCTGTAACTACCGTGACCGGTATTTTGAGAAACGATGGCAGTTCTACCGGAACCGACGGAACAATAACTTCTAATGCAACCAACTTGATTATTGCTGCCGGAGGTACCTATAACCATGCTTTGGATGGCGGCAATATTCCGACAGCAAACTGGAGTGCCACTTCTACTTGTAACGTCACCGGAGTGACTGCTACAGTACCGACGGTTGGTAGTTTCTTGCAATCATTCGGGAACTTTACCTGGAACTGCGCCGCGCAAACCGGCGATTTGTCACTGATTGGCAACCTGTTGACTGTAAACGGAAACTTTACCATGACCAATACCAACACGGGATCCTTGCGTCTGTCTAACAGTGGCGTTACCGACATTATTAGTATTGGTGGAAATTACAGCCAAACTGGCGGAACTTTTTATATGGCGGGAACAGCCGGAAGTAACACCTGGACCATGAACATAGAAGGTAGTTTCTCCCTTACAGGCGGAACTTTCAACATGAACGGAAATAGCGGTGCAAGTACCTTGAATGTTAAGGGCGATTTCACCATGGCTACAGGTACACTCACCGAAGTAGGTTCGGGCACTTGCAATATCAACTTTACAGGTACTGCAGGCCAGACCTATTCAAAGACTTCGGGAACGATTGCCAACACGATTAATTTTGCGATCCCTTCTGGTGCAACGGTAGATTTTGGTACTTCGGTCATCGATGGATCGAATGGTACTTTCAACCTGAACGCCGGCGGAAAGATCATTACGTCAAATGCTGCAGGACTGACCTCTACTGGCGCAACAGGAACCATACAATCTACAGGAACTCGTACCTATAACAGTGGTGCAAGTTACGAGTTTAAAGGAGCCAATACGGGCGCCTTTACCTTGAGTACCGCCAATACTATTACCGGTACACTCACTTTCAATCGCGCGGCGGGTATTACAACAAATCAAAATTTTACTGCCACGACCCTGGTGCTGTCGAGTGGCGCAGTGACTACCGGAGCCAATGCGCTTACCGTAGCCTCGGGAGGAACCCTCACCGGAGGCTCTGCGGCGGCTTATGTCAATGGGATATTGAAAAGGATTTTCCCGGCACCAGCTAGTTTGTTTTTCCCAGTAGGGAAAGGCGGCAATTACCGTCCGGTGACTTTCCAGGTCGTGACGGTTACGGGCACGGCTACAGTATCTGTAGAGCAAAGTGAATCGGCACTTACCGGTACATTGCCTGCTGGTACCAACCTCAATAACGCACGTACCTGGGACATTTCGCAGACTGGCGCTTCGGCTGGTACTTATAAAGTGACCCTCGACGGTACCGGAGACACCGTGACAGGAACCGTGGTGATGCTTAAGAAAGAATCGGGAACGATTACTTCTAACGCAACAACGGCTCCAAATTATACCAATGCAACGGCATTTGGTTCTTTGACAGGAGTCAATAACTTTACTTTGGGAAGCAGTTGTGCGGTCACGGCCGATGCGGGCACCAACCAAACGATTTGCAGTGGTTCTACAGCCACACTTGCGGCCAATACTCCCGTTTTGGGCGTGGGAACCTGGACTGTTTCTGGGCCAAGCAGCTTATCGACGCAATTTAGCAATGTAAACAGTCCTACGGCCATCTTTACACCGGCAGTGGGTTCTGGAACTTATACTTTGACCTGGACTGTTGTCAATGGAGGCTGTTCGGCCAACGCATCAATGACCATTGGATTTGGAACCACCAAAACCTGGGGTGGTAGCAGCTGGTCGCCTAGCGCACCAACAAGTGTGGATGCGGCGGTAATCTCGGGCAATTATACGGCTTCGGCCCACGGGAATATCACGGCTTGTTCGCTTACGGTAAATTCGGGTGCGGTGGTAACCATCAGCAGTGGCAATGACGTGACTTTGCAGGGTGCTTTGACGGTAAGCTCGGGTAGTTTTACCTTAGAGAACAACGCCAACCTGATCCAGACCAGCGACGCCGCAAACTCGGGCAATATTATTGTGAAAAGGAACAGCTCGGCTTTGAAGCGACAGGATTATACATTGTGGTCTTCGCCTGTTGTGGGACAAAACCTTTTGGCTTTCTCTCCGCAGACTTTAACCAACCGTTTTTACGAGTATAACCCGTCATCCAACAATTATGTAGCGATTACTCCGGGTACCAACAGCTTTATACCGGGTAACGGATACCTGATTAGGATGCCCAATAACCATCCGGCCACGGCTACCGTCTGGAATGGCCAGTTTACGGGCGTACCCAACAACGGGAATGTACCGGTAACGATGAGCAGTACTTATAATTTGGTTGGAAATCCGTATCCGTCGCCGATTAGTATGTCAACCTTTGTTAGTGAGAACACGGCATCCATTACCGGAACGCTGTATTTCTGGAGGGAAACCAACCTCAATACCAGCAACAATGCTTATTGTACCTGGGCTGGCGGAACCTTTGTTACTAATGGCGAGGCAGAAGTGTACAATCCGTCTGGAATTATACAAACCGGGCAAGGATTTATTGTGGCTGCCAAGTCGGGCATGACCGCCTTGAATTTCAATAATACGCAACGTACCAATAACCACGCGAACCAGTTTTTTAGACTGACTGACCAGGAGGAAAGAAATACCATTTGGCTCAATGCTACCAATGAGGCCGGCGGGTTTTCGCAGATGGCTGTGGGTTATATGACCGATGCCACCCAAGGCGTGGATCGATTTGACGGGGAAGCTTTTGCAGACAATGATATAGCTTTGGGTTCATTCCTAGACAATACTAATTATGCAATTCAGGGAAGGGCGTTACCTTTTGAAGCTATCGACGTGGTGCCACTTACTTTCCGTACGGCCAACGCGGGAACCTACTCGATTGCGATCGACCATGTGATTGGATTGTTTGAAGGTGACCAAATTATTGTATTGAAAGACAACCTCACCGGAGTAGAACACAACCTAAAGGATTCGGCCTACAGCTTTGCTACCGAAGCCGGAACTTTCAACGACCGTTTTGAATTGAAGTATGAAAATGCCCTGGCGACCAACCAGCCAAATGTGACCAGCAGCAGTGTGGTGGTTTACAAGCAAGACCAACAGTTGGTAGTGAATTCTGGAAAACTAAAGATGGCGAAGGTTTTGGTGTATGACATCAGAGGAAGGCTGTTGGCTCAAAAGGAAAGCCTTGGTACGACCGAAGTGCGTTTGCCTACCGATGGAACCAACCAGGTTTTGATTGTAAAGGTCACTTTAGAAGGCAACCAAACCCTTACCAAAAAAGTGGTAAATTAATACCTATATATATAGGAGTAAAAAGCCCTGCAGTTTTTGCAGGGCTTTTTTATGCGGCTGATTTTGGTTTGCCTGTGCAGTTGGTCGAGGAAGTGCCTGAATACGCACCATAAACGACACATAATTTAGCCCAACTGCACCAGATTTGCAAAAAATGTTAGTTCAACGAGTTTTGCAGTGGTTCAACGAAAATCTTTTCGGGTTGTTGTAAGCCGCCGTATGTTTGTCATGTAATCAAACGCAAATAACAACGACATGAAAACAACCAACAACACCTCAAACAAAATGACAGCAAGATTCATTGCAATCGTAGCGATCATGATGTTGAGCAGCGTTGGGATGTTTGGGCAGAACCAAGTGGTTGCTCCGGTTGTTATTGAGAACACGGTTGCTGCTGATGAGACTGTTGCTACTGCTGCAAGCACTGCGTCGGCTACTGCTACCTTTAATATGGTGTCTTGGTTCATGGGAACTAAACAAACACCAAACGCTAACGGCGCTACCGAGGTTTCTTCTAGCAGCAAAAAACAATTGATCAATTCTGGTATTGCGCCAAACAGATTATTGATCAAAGCATTCTTGAAAAAAGCATCGAACTACGCGACTACCGTAGCATAAAGAATTTTCATTTTATTTTAGTTAGGTTAAGATGAGAAAGCCTCCCTATGCCAGGGGAGGTTTTTTTTATATGGCTATTTGCAGTTGGCGTTCAATGTTTGGCATCTTTTAAAAGGCGGGCTTCGTTAGCGGGCTTCGGGGTAAAGCAGCATCCAAACCGGGATGAATTTCGTTGGGGTGAGTTTGGTAAAAGAAACAATGGTGCGGTGGCAAACCATGCCGGGAAAAATGGAGCTGTTTCTGGACGGATCTCTGCGTGAGAGGGCCAAGCGTGAAGAAAATGTCCAGTGGACATTTTCAGCGCAGGAGCCAGGAGGCGCGGTGGCAAATCATGCAGGGGAAAATGGAGCTATTTATGAACGGATGTCTGCGTGAGGGATAGCAGTGGAAATCCTTTTTAGCCGAATAAGATTTCCTGAATCTTCAAATAATAAAGTCTGGGAAAATGCCTGGCGTTGAATGGGCTAAAAAGATTGCAACGGATAGCCCGACCCGTAGGGTCACGCCCCGAAAAAAAGACTGAGTATTATTGGTTATTTTGCTTGCGAAGTTGTACCTATATATATAGGAGTAGAGTAGCTACTCCAATCGATGGTTTTATACCTATATATATAGGAGTAAAAAGCAGGATCTTTTTAAAGGATCTTTTTTATTGGAATTGGGTTTGAGTTGGTGTGCAGTTGGTCGAGGAAGTGCCTGAATACGCACCATAAACGACACATATTTTAGCCCAACTGCACCAGATTTGCAAAAAATGTTAGTTCAACGAGTTTTGCAGTGGTTCAACGAAAATCTTTTCGGGTTGTTGTAAGCCGCCGTATGTTTGTCATGTAATCAAACGCAAATAACAACGACATGAAAACAACCAACAACACCTCAAACAAAATGACAGCAAGATTCATTGCAATCGTAGCGATCATGATGTTGAGCAGCGTTGGGATGTTTGGGCAGAACCAAGTGGTTGCTCCGGTTGTTATTGAGAACACGGTTGCTGCTGATGAGACTGTTGCTACTGCTGCAAGCACTGCGTCGGCTACTGCTACCTTTAATATGGTGTCTTGGTTCATGGGAACTAAACAAACACCAAACGCTAACGGCGCTACCGAGGTTTCTTCTAGCAGCAAAAAACAATTGATCAATTCTGGTATTGCGCCAAACAGATTATTGATCAAAGCATTCTTGAAAAAAGCATCGAACTACGCGACTACCGTAGCATAAAGAATTTTCATTTTATTTTAGTTAGGTTAAGATGAGAAAGCCTCCCTATGCCTGGGGAGGTTTTTTTATACCCTGTACTTCTGTAAGTAATCTAGTGTGACAATTTTGTTTGTCCGATGAACTACACTTTGAATTGTGGTTTGTACTCGTGCGATTGCTTTATTGTGCGAGGACGTACGAAAGAAAGCTAATTCACGGGTGTTGATAAATTTCTGATTTTTAGTAACATTAGCGTTAATAATTTATTAAATTTGATAGCAATTCACAGCCACAACGCCTAAATGATGCCTGTCGTTATTTTAATTTCGTAAGGTTTTATTAGTAAAAACAGTAGTAAAACGTCGTTTCACCGATAAATCAAGTATTTTGTCGATGATATTGACATTTTAAGTTCATTAATTTTGTATTGCTCCTGATATCATGTAAGTTTATATCCCAACTTTTGTTATCAGAATGTTAATATCCGTTGAATAGGATTCTGCTTGAGAGTTAAAAGTAAAATGCCACAAAATAAAAAAAACTATGATTCAAAAATTACTTCCAGAATTTTCTAACCTACGTCCAGAAAGTAATTCTACCAAAAACTTATTTAAAACTTTCTCGCTTGTTGTCATTGCATTGCTAGGAAGTCTGGTGTCGGTTAACGCACAAAATGTTAAGACAGACTATGCCTTTAGTGAGTCTATTGGAAACGCCTATGTTGATATGACGGGAGGCACTACGGTTTTCGGGCCGAGTGGTGCGAGCCATATAACTGCTATCACTGCGTGGAATCCTTCTCCTATTGGATTTAATTTTGTCTTCAATAATGTCCAGTATTCAGAGGTCTATATTTCCGATAATGGGTTCTTTATTTTCAAGGCACCGATTGGGGTTACCAATCTCCCTGCCGTAACTGCAGCCGGTCCTCTCAATTCTACATTTACCTATCCCGGTGCGGTTTCTGGTTTCGGCGCGAATCTTATTGCTGCTGTAGGAGATGCGGGAGATGTTACCTATCTTACTACAGGCGCTCCTGGCAGTCGGGTTTTTACAGTACAATATAGAAATTTGAGAAGATGGGACGGTGTTACTCCCGGAGGTTTTACAACCGTACTTAATTTTCAAATCAGACTTTACGAGGTTGATAATAAAATAGAAGTACTGTATCGCGACTTTGTTGCGCCGGTCACCGGAAATGTTACCGGACAAGTCGGACTGCGTGGTGCAGACAATACATTCGCGACGAATGTCAATAATAGGATGACTAACGGCGCGAATTTCAAATTTGTACCAAGCGCGGCCGGTTCTGCAAATAACAGTGGTTTTGTTACCAGGTTGCTTGGAGGAAATATATATGGACCCGATCCGGGAACTAAGTTTGTATGGTCGCCGTGTTTTAATCCTACCAGTTTGGTTACCAACTTACAAGGAGACAACGTTACCGTGAACTTTAGTTGGACTGCAGCATTGTTCACGCCATTGGGGAATACTTATGAATGGGAAGTAAGGACTCCGGCCATGGGGCTTCCCGGTTCAGGACCTGCACCTTACGATTCGGGTACAACTGTTGGCACCTCAGCTTCAGTAACGGCATTAGTTACGGGACAACAATATAATTTTTACGTCCGCTCCAGTTGTAAAGGCGGAGTAGGGGTATGGACGCAATATATAACGGGGTCTGTAACGCCGAGCTGTTCGACTCCACTTGGAGTGCCTTACTACCAGGATTTTGAAACGGCGGTAAATCCCAACATTCCGCTTTGTACGACAAATTCACCGGTGACCGGTGCCGTACAAACGTTTGTGGTTAAGAACAATAATACCGGGCAACCCAATGCTCCGCTTTATGGGTTCACCAGTAAAAACTTGATTACAGGAGGGACCAATCCGTATCCGACAGGTTCGGTTGCGGTGGCAAACACTTGGTGGTTTTCACAACCTATAGCCCTGGCGGCTGGTGGTAATTATAGGCTTACTTATACCTATGGTAGTACACGTGAACAAGCCTTCTTTACTCAAAAAATGAAGGTTGCATATGGTACGGCGGCCAATTCGGCCAGTATGACCATATTGGTGGATCATGCGAGTATCAAAACTTCACCCAATACTTTTTCTGTAAACTTCACCGTGGGCGCGGCAGGGACCTATTATTTAGGGTTCAATGGTTATGCTGCTGCTAACAATGGTTTTTTGCAGATAGATAACGTTGCCTTAGAGAATTCGGTTTGCTTTCCTCCAACTGCCATCACGGCAAACCCGGTGGGAACCAATACCGCCACGCTTAACTGGACCGCTCCTGTGAGTAATCCAACTTATGAGTATTACCTGTCTCAGGTGAGTACGGCTCCAACGCCTTTGACCGGTGCGACAGGAACGGGTGCAGCAGGTAGTGGGTTGACTTTGATTGGGCTGACTCCGTCTACTACTTATTATGTATGGGTGCGTTCGGCTTGTTCTACTACAGACAAAAGCCAATGGTCTGCTGTTACTACATTCACTACGGCTGCAGAGCCGTGTACTCCAGTACCATCTAGTGTTGATGGCACCGGTATAACAAATGTTACTTTTGGATCCATCAACAATACAACAGGTGCCGAGCCTGGCAACTACGGCAATTATTCTGCACAATCTAATTATGTGTCGCAAAC
>ENA-UOWO01005778-UOWO01005778.1-activated-sludge-metagenome-genome-assembly--contig:-NODE-5778-length-12947-cov-5.525365_pt1 | contig 12947 bp, 6 predicted proteins | sample MGYA00238148_ERZ761564 | MGnify/ENA primary metagenome ERZ761564 (study PRJEB28885, sample SAMN05720194) | activated sludge metagenome | isolation source: Anaerobic digester | place: USA...
CGAATCAAGAACAGATTCCATTGTTGAATAATTTATATCAACGAGGAATTGAAAATGGCTTGACCGATATACGCAAGATTTCTGGTGAAGAACTTAGGAAAATTGAACCTCATTGTGCTGGTATTGAAGCCATTCAAGTTCCATATACTGGAATTATTGACTATAAAGAAGTTTCAAAAAAATTGGCTGAATGTATTCTAGACTCAGGTGGTGTAATTCAAACGGGTACTAAAGTCACTGGAATTAGCTTACACGACAAAGGAGCAAAGATTCAAACGAGCAAAGGTGAATACGAAACAAAGCTGGTAATTAACTGTGCCGGTTTGTATTCCGATAAAATTGCTGCTATGACACATCCCGAAATTGATGTGCGTATTATCCCATTTCGAGGGGAGTATTATAAGCTTCGAGATGATCGTCGTTCTTTAGTGAAAACCTTGATTTACCCAGTGCCAGATCCTAATTTCCCATTTTTGGGTGTTCATTTTACCAAAATGATTGATGGAGGAGTTGAAGCAGGGCCTAATGCTGTATTTGCTTTTAAACGTGAAGGTTATACTCGGACTTCATTTAATGCTAGCGAATTATGGGGTTCTTTGAGTTGGCCGGGATTTAGAAAAGTGGCAACAAAATATTGGAAAACTGGAATGGGCGAATACTATCGGTCATTTAGCAAAGCTGCTTTTACACGTGCTTTGCAAGAGCTTATACCAGAAGTGCAACAAAGTGATTTAGTGCCTGCCGGAGCTGGCGTTCGGGCTCAAGCATGTGATCGTTCTGGCGGCTTACTGGATGATTTTGCGTTTCTGGAAAAGGAAAATGTTATTCACGTATTAAATGCGCCTTCGCCTGCTGCTACTTCATCTTTATCAATTGGCAAAACAATCGCAGCTATGGCATTAAAACGATTTTAGTCGCATACGATTCAGAATTGAATACCGTTATGAATGTTTTAGCAATTTTAATGTTCCATTGTTGATATTTTGAATAAATTTCTACCAGTAAAACATGTGGAAATCAGCCACAGTTGTTAGTTTTGCAGGTATAATCCAATCAAGTACCCTCTTTTGCCCTTTTCAAAGGGAATCAAAGATTGAAATGAAAATCTACCGTTTACTATTCTTTTTTGTCCATTTAGTTGTTTTCTCTTTCACTGTTCAAGCGCAGGGCAGAAGAGAATTTATTATCTATGATGGTTACCTTACTTCCGAAAGCGGAGCTATTTCTGACGGCGCTAGCATTCGATTGTTATGCAATGGAAGAAATGAATACCTCAAGTTTGATCCACTCACAGGGAAGTTTCAAGTTCGTGTTGGCTTAAACAAAGAATGTGAGATAAGCTTTTCAAAGCCTGGAAGTATTACAACTCTGATTTCTTTAAATACTTTTTGTCCGAAAGAGCGCCAGGAAGAGGGTTTTCCAGATTATGAATTAAATGTGGTCTTAAAACCTGAGATTGAAAAAGTTCCTTATACCATCAAGCACGATATCGTATACGATGATGATGTATATAATTTCGATTTCAAAGAGAACTTTGCACGTTCGACCAATCGTCAGTTAAAAGAATACAAGGAATTAACCAGTGTTAAGAAGAATTCAGCTGAAGAGCAAGCTCGTTTAGCTGAAGAGAAAAAGAAAGCAGAAGAACTTAAAAAGCAACAGTTAGCAGAACAGAAAGCTGCGGCAGAACGTGCTAAACAATTAGCTGATTCATTAGCTTCTGCAAATAATGCTGCCGATAAAGCTAAACGTGAAGCGGAAGCCAAAGCTGCTGCTGCAGCGGAAGCAGCTGAAAAAGCGAAACTAGAAAACGATTTAGCTGCTCGTAAAGCTGCTGAAGAAAAATTAAGATTGGAGAAGGAGTTAGCTGAAAAGGCTAGACGTGAAGCAGAAGAAAAGGCTCGTTTAGATGCAATAGCTAAAGAAAAGGCAGATCGCGATGCTCGAGAAGCAGCTGAAAAAGCTAAACGCGAAGCGGATGAAAAAGCTAGATTAGATGCTATAGCAGCAGAAAAAGCACAGAAATCTGCTGCGGAGAAAGCTAGGCTAGAAGCTGAAGCAGAAGCGAAAGCTCGTCGCGAAGCGGAAGAAAAGGCTCGTTTAGAAGCTTTAGCACGCGATAAAGCACAGAAGGAAGCTGACGAAAAAGCTCGTCGTGAGGAAATTGAACGAGCTCGATTAGCTGCTGAAACAGCTAAATTAGCTGAGAAGGAAACCAATAAACGTAAGCGCGATTCACTCGAAAATGTGATGAAGCAACAGCAATTGGCTGAACTTAAAGCTCAACAAGAATTAGAAGCTAGACGCAAGGCAGAAAAAGAAGCAGCTGATAAAGCTCGATTAGAAGCCGAAGCTCGTCAGAAAGCAGAAGCCGAAGCTGCATTAAAAGCACGTAAGGAAGCGGAAGCACAAGCAAAAGCTGAAGCAGAAGCTAGAGCTGCTGCAGAGAAAGCTGCATTAGAAAAAGCACGTTTGGAGGCGGAAGCCAGAGCAAAAGCTGATGCAGAAGCAAAAGCAAAAGCAGAAAAAGAAGCTGCAGAAAAAGCACGTTTAGAAGCAGAAGCTAAAGCAAAAGCCGATGCGGAAGCCAAAGCCAAGGCAGCAGCTGAAGCCAAAGCTGCTGAATCCAAAGCAAAAGCGGAGGCAGAAGCGAAAGCAAAAGCAGAAGCAGAAGCGAAAGCAAAAGCTGACGCAGAAGCGAAAGCAGCTATTGAAAAAGCTCGTTTAGAAGCCGAAGCCAAAGCAAAAGCAGATGCGGAAGCGAAAGCTAAAGCCGCTGCAGATGCAAAAGCTGCCGAAGCAAAAGCAAAAGCCGAAGCCGAAGCCAAAGCAAAAGCAGATGCTGAAGCTAAAGCAAAAGCCGCAGCAGAAGCGAAGGCCGCCGAAGCAAAGGCAAAAGCAGAAGCGGAAGCCAAAGCGAAAGCAGATGCTGAAGCCAAAGCGAAAACCGAAGCCGAAGCCAAAGCTGCAGCCGAGAAAGCTCGTTTAGAAGCGGAAGCAAAAGCAAAAGCTGATGCTGAAGCAAAAGCCAAAGCCGAAGCTGATGCCAAAGCAGCTGCAGAGAAAGCTCGTATAGAAGCTGCCGAGAAAGCTAAACAAGATGCGATTGCAAAAGCAGCAGAAGAGAAAGCTCAAAAAGACGCGGAATTAAAAGCTCGTGCTGAGGCTGAAGCAAAAGCAAAAGCAGAAGCTGCCGCCAAAGCTGCTGAAGAAAAAGCCGCCAAAGCCGCAGCCGAAAAAGCTCGTTTAGAAGCTGAAGCTGCAGAGAAAGCTAAACTAGCAGCCGAAGCAAAAGCTAAAGCTGAAGCCGAAGCAAAAGCCAAAGCCGAAAAAGATAGTCTAGCTAAAGTTCAAAAAGAGGCAGAAGAAAAAGCTCGATTGGAAGCCGAAGCAGCGGTTAAAGCAAAGAAAGAAGCTGAAGAGAAAGCACGTATTGAAGCTGAATTGAAAGCGAAAGCCGATGCTGAAGCTCAAGCAAAAGCAAAACGTGAAGCTGAAGAAAAAGCTAAAGTTGAACGTGAAGCAGCCGAAAAAGCTAAACGCGAAGCAGATGCTAAAGCAAAAGCAGAAGCAGATGCTAAAGCTGCCGCGGAAAAGATTGCTGCTGAAAAAGCTCGTGTAGAAGCCGAAGCGAAAGCGAAAGCCGAAGCCGAAGCTCAAGCTAAAGCACGTGCAGAAGCTGAGTTGAAAGCTAAGCAGGAAAAAGAGGCACTTGAGAAAGCAAAACGTGAGGCGGAAGAAAAAGCACGTCAGGAATCTATAGCTAAAGCTGCAGAGGAAAAAGCAAAACGTGAAGCAGAGGAAAAAGCTAAGCGTGAAGCCGAAGAGAAAGCTCGTTTAGAAGCAATTGCTGAAGCAGCTAAAGAGAAAGCCCGCAAAGAAGCGGAGGAGAAAGCTACACGTGAAGCAGCCGAAAAAGCACGTCAAGAAGCCATTGCAAAAGCTGCTGCTGAAAAAGCTCGTTTAGAGGCTGAAGCCAAAGCCAAAGCTGAAGCTGACGAAAAAGCAAGAAGAGATGCTGCTGCTAAAATAGCTGCTGATAAAGCTGCTAAAGAGGCAGAAGAAGCAGCTGAACGCGCAAAACCTGTTGATCAACGTGTTCGTGAACGTATTGAGAAAATGCTGAAAACTGGGGTGAAAGAGGAAAATGTTATCCTTCGTCCTTATGAAGCAGCTCTTCAAGGATACGCCACCAAATACTATGGATACATCAACTTTGGTGATGGTAAAGGGAATATCGAACTTAGCAAAGAGGAGTTCCTCGAATACGCTAAACGTTTCAAAGTAGTTCAAGGACAGTAATCCTTCAACTAATCTACTTTACATGCTATACAGTGCTGTATGTTATTTAGGACAAGTCCTGAATATCGAGCATGCCGATTAGCTTGCCGTTATCTATCACCAATAGATTATCGATGCGTTTTTCCTTCAATATTCTAGCTGCATCATTCAGATATGCTCCCGATTCAATACTAATCGGACTTTTGAATTGCATTTCACCCATTTTCATCTGAAGGATGTCTTTACCTCCATTTTGAAGTAAACGACGTAAATCCCCATCCGTAAATACTCCTTTTACCTTTTGATTCTCATCTAAAACAGCCACAGCTCCTAAACCTCCTTGGCTCATCTGCACCACTGCATCAAGAATGTTATCGGTTAAATAAACGACCGGATTAATACCACGCAAAGCATCTTTCACCTGAACAGTCATCAATCGTGTGTTCTCGAAAAACTGCTGATTGCTAGCTTTCGTGTAATCATTTTCGGTGAGTCCTCGAATGATATTCCACGGTAATGCAATGGCTTGAACTCCCATCTGAATGGCACTTCTAACAAAATCTGAAGACCTTACCGAAGTCATCATGATGCGTGTTTGATACCCATACGTATGAGCACAACTTACACATTGTTCCAACACATGTTGCGAATCATATCCATGATCTTGTAAACGACCTGCTGGAATACTGATATATGCTGCACCAGCTTGCATTGCTACATATGCTTGTTGTAGCGTGAAAACCGATTGGATATTCACTTTCAATCCTTCTTTACTCAAGATTCGACAAGCCTTAATTCCTTCCATCGATACTGGAATTCGAAACACAGTTGTCTCAGGAGAAATACCCAAATCAAGCAAACGGTGAGCATCATGTACAATCGATTCTGCCATTTCACCCAAAGCATCAATCTGAATGATTGAACACATTTTCGCCAGCTTAAGCAATAAGGCTGTTTCATCAGTCGAAGCAGGACGGTTTATAAATGCTACCGAGGCAGTAAGTCCGGCAGGAATACCCGATTTAAAGGCTTCTTCGATTTCTTTCAGATCATGTGATTCGAGAAATAGCTCCATGGATGTGTTCAATAAATAGGATGCAAAGGAAACAGGAAAATTTCAGATTATACGATTTCGCCCCATCATTGAGGAAAATCCTGGTGAGCCCACTTTTGATAGGCTTGTCGTTGAGCTGGGCTTGCATCTGGATTCATACTAACTGTGCGACTTACAAACCATTTCAAATCATCACCCGCTAAATCAACTTGCACCAAACGTTCTTTAGAAAAAACATGAAGCTGAATGGATTTTTGAGCATCCGTCAACAAAGACCAGTTTTGAGCAATTTTTCTTCCGTTGCAAGCAAGTAAAACATCACCCGCCATTAAACCAGCTTTTTCTGCAGGTGAACCTGGAGCAAGCATGGTAATACTGAGTTGTCCAGCTGTTTCTTGAAGTTTGATACCAAAACGATGTTCAGCTTCAGATAAAAGAAAAGACTTTTCGAGTTTCATGCCTATTCGAGCAAAACCTTGTTCCAGTTGAGGTTCAAAATCACTTTTTCCTTCAATATAGGATTCATAAAATGAGTCGAATGAAATACCCGAAAGCTCCTGTAAATGCTGAAGAATACGTTCTTTAGAATACGCCATCCCTTTTATTGCATCTGCATACAAGCGACGCATTAAATCATCTACTGTTACTGTATCATTAGATTTCTCTCGAAGGATAAAATCCATCATACAGGTAACTAAGCTTCCTTCCACATAAATGGAAGTTTTGCGGTGCGGAATGCCCGGAACATATCCGTCGAGCCAAGTATCAAACGAAGCTTCAGCTACAGCTTGGTTGAATCGCCCGTAACTGCTAAAATGTCGATTGAGTTTATCGTTTAGTGTTTTGAGGTAACGTTTCGAATCGAAAACTCCTGAACGCAGCAAAAACTGGTCACCGTACCAAGTTGTGATTCCTTCGTAAACCCAGCCCATTCGACTGTAATTTTCGGTGGTGAAATCGTAGGGTAACATCTCACTTGGACGGATCGTTTTTACATTCCAAGCATGAAACAATTCGTGTGAGCTCACACCTAAAAGCTCATCGTAAAAATCTGTTTTAAAGATTTTAGTTCCCGGTCCAAGAGCGCAAACAGTGCTAAAAGTATGTTCTACTCCGTGATAAAATGCTGTAGGAAGAATCTGGAAATAGAAGTGATAATCTGAAGCAGGTAAATCCCCCATCATATCCACCTGAACATCACAAAAACGTTTGAAATCGGTGTTTAGTCGCTCCCAATCGGGTTTCACATCACCCATAAACCAAAGGTGAAAATGATGATTACTTGTCGAAATTATTTGATGTTGAAGTTTAGCAGAAGCAATAAATGGAGCATCTGCCAGTCGATCGAAATTGGTGCAATCAAATTGATTTTTTTCCGTCGCAGCTGGAAGGTCAATAGCTATTTGATATTGCCCCGGAACCTTTATTTCCAATACACAAGCTTCGTTCATTCGATTAGGAATGTAAACGCAGCAATTAACTGGATTTACATACAATTGCTCCGCATCGAGGTAGGAAGATCCTGCATTTAATTCGCATGCATAGTAGGTATATATAACCTTAAATTCAGCAATGTTAGGTGTTTCAACTTCCCAAAGATCTTTCTTTATTTTCTGGAAGTTCAGCACTTCGCCGCTGAATTTTTCGATGCTAAAACTGCGGATATTTTTAGCAAAGTTTCCTAATTCATATCGTCCCGGGCGCCAAGATGGTAACTGGATTTGAACCTTACTTTCGGTGTTATTCCTAACAGTCAGACAAATTTCAATCAGCTGAGTTGCCGGGTTAGAAAAGCCGATCTGATAATGTAAATCGTGCATGATTAGCGAGATAAAGGAAGTGGAATTGGATTTCCCGAAGTGGCATTTGGGAAAGGAATATTGAGCAACCAGCTTACCGTTGGAGCGATATCGTCGATGTAGTAGGGCAGAGGAGTTTCTCCTGGTTGAATTTTCCAACCATACCAAAGCATAGGCACGCGTGTGTCATAGTTGTAAGCAGTTCCATGGGTTGTTCCCGTTTTGTGATATTCCATCCAGTTGGGTTCCATGGTGATCATCACATTTCCAGAACGTTTCGGGTGAAAGCCTTTTTGGATTAAGTGATTACTACCCGAAGTGAATTCATTTCTGCGTAAATCGCTTGCTGTGATGGTGCTATGAATACCTTTTACTTTCAATAACCAATCTGCAACTTGCCATTCGATTTCTGAAATGTTGTTACCATTATTCTTTAAATCATATTCATTCAAATACACTTGATCATTGAAAATACCAATCACATTGCTGTCGATTCCCGTTTGAGTTTTCATCCAGAGCTTCAATTCACTTTCAACCGGACCATAATTCATGTATCCGCCAGGTGCACGTAAATCCATTAAATAAGCAGGCACTGTTGCTCCACCATGATCGGCAGTGAGGAAAACGATTAGGTTTTCTTTTCCCACATAGGCTTCGATCGAATCTAACATCAATTTCAAATCAGCATCCAAGCGCAAATACACATCTTCGGTTTCTACAGCGTCTGTACCGAAGTAATGGCCAATGTAATCGGTTGATGAAAAACTCACACAAAGCATATCGGTAAAATCACCTTTGCCTAATTTTTCTTGATAGATGAGTTCAAGTGCTAAATCCTTGGTAAGGCTGTTTCCAAACGGTGTTGCACGAATCAAATTCTGTCCATCATTCGTTGCCATTAATTGCTTCAAATTGTATGGAAACGTAACGGATGTTGTGCCCTTAAAGGGTGATTCGTAAGGTGTTTGATCAGGTAAACTTTCGGTGTATTGGTTGATGGGTAAGAAAGTTGTCCAAGGTTGAGACAAGTATGCAAGTGCTTTCTGTTTTTTATTGAATTCGACCAACCACTTGGGAAGTTCCTGACAGTAAAAACTACTACTTACAAAGTTCCCGGTTGCACCATCAAACCAATAAGCTGCATTAGCTAAATGTCCAGCTGGAAGGATAGCAGCTCGGTCTTTCAAAGCAATTCCATAAACACGTGAACCTTGTTTGCTAGCCACTCGTAACTCATCGCCCACCGTGGTGCTTAATAGATTTCGTGGCGACATTTGCCCCACTTTTTCGGTTTTACTACCAATCGTTTTTACACTCGGATCTTCGGAGCAATAAATAGAACGGTTGGTTTCGCGGTTGAACCAATCGTTGGAGATGATTCCGTGACGTTCGGGCGTTGTGCCTGTGTAGATGGATGAATGCCCCGGACCAGTATAAGTTGGGACATAATTGTACTGCAGATTTTTACACTGATAGCCACCATTCACCAGTCGTTTAAAACCACCATCGCCGTATTTATTCCAGTATTTATAGATGTAATCGAAACGCATTTGGTCAACGACTATACCGAGTACCAATTTGGGTTTCTTAATTTCCTGTGCGTTCAATAAAGGAGTTGCTAGCAGGATTAGACTGAGAATTTTATGGCGCATAACGAAAATCAATGAGGTAAAAGTAAGGAAAGCCGTTGGCCTGAATGGCTGTAAACAAAAAATCCCGGCAGAACCGGGATTTTACTGGAAGCATTGCTGCTTATTTCTTGCCTTTTTTAGCAGGCTGAATCTTTGGAGTCCATTCGTTGATGCGGTCTGTATTCATTTTGGTATACGCATCATCTTCATCGGCTTGCGCCATAGTTTTAGCTTTATTTGCCGTTTCAACAGCTCCTTTGAAATCGTTCAAACCAGCTTGGATTTGAGCTTTTAAACTTAAAATCCAATATTTCTCTCCGCCTTTTTCGAGTGCTTTGTTTACATACTCAAGTGCTTTGTTGAGGTCTTTACCATTGTTAAAATAGTAAGAAGCCGCGCTATTGTATGAACCTGCCGTAGGACCAGCCATCACGTCATCAATCTGTTTCATAACACGAGCATCGTATTCCACTTGCACTTCAAATGAAACGCGTGTGTTTTCCCAGCTAAGTTCAATGTTTGCGGCATTGTCGCGCAAATTGTTGAATCCAATAGAGAACGTTTCAACAGCAGGTGTGATTGCTACTGGTTTAGCTTTGAAACGAATTGCATCTTCCGATTCTTTGTATCCGTTCGTACCTGAAAGTTTCGCTGTTTTGTTTAAAATGACTGTCCATTCAGTACTTCCAGGAATGCAGAAAAGGGAATATTCACCTGCTGGAATTTTAGTTCCGGCAACACTAAATTCATCACTTGATTTTAGAATAGTAGCCATGTTAGCTCCAGTTCTCCAGAGTTTATCAAATGCTACCACATCACCAAATACTTTACGTCCTTTTGCACTTGGACGTGAATAAGTTATAGTGAATTCTGTTAATCCAACTTTTTGAGTTACAGTACTAAGCGGACTAGGTCTTGGAGTGTCAATTTGTTGAGCAGAAACGCTGCCCACTGCAGAAATACTAAAAAGAAATAGGAAAAGTTTTTTCATGAAAAATTATGGGTTGATGATTATGGATACAGTTTTAGTTACGCCATTCATACGAGCTCGTAAAATGTAAGTGCCCGATGAAAGACTGGAAACAGACCAGTTGATTTTATGTTCACCTGCTTGCATAAATTGATTGGAAATAATTTCTACCAATTCACCTTTACGCGTGTATGCAGCAAGTTGAACTTGTCCGGCTTGATGAAGTTTTAAATTGATTTGTGTGCTTCCAATTGCCGGATTAGGTGCACAGGAAAAAGCAGCTAAGGGAAGATTCGCTTCTAAAGTTTGAGTGACAATTCCCGTATCGTTTGAAGAACGCACAATGTATACAGCATACACTTGTGCATTAGCAGAACTCATACTTGGATCGATACTACTAATATTGGCCATCGGACTCCAAATGCCACCCACGAGATAACCAGCTAACTGACGGTCTTCCTGCATTTTATTGACATTCAAAATGGCATCCTGTTTTAAAGGAACACCCGGTGCTGGAACAAATTCCATATTAGAACCTAAGAACTCAGGGAAGCTAATGGGTAATTGTTCTTCAACCATAGAACCATCAGCAAAACGACTAATTCGACTGATCGTTTTTACAAATGGAACGAGCGTATCATCTACCAATTCTTGTGTTAAGCTATCAATCGTAAACCGACTCATTCCACCAAAGAAATAGCTGTGCATGACATTCCCGGTTGAGTCGTAAACGGGCATAACAGCACTGTGATACTGACTTAGGTGTTGATCGAAATTCGGAACAACAGTGGCAGAGCTTTCTCGAACATCAATGGTGTTGAGGTAAGGCAAGTTGACCGAATATTGAAACACTCCAGAGAAAGCTGTGAATCCGGCTTCGCCATCAGAAAAAATCTGAGGAACTAAGTTGTAATCTCGACGATGGAAGTTCACGGTATCACGCAAAGCAGTGTAATCTGTAATGGCGAGATTAACTCCATCATCTTGGATTTGAAAGGAACGAACTTCGTTGCTATAGGTTTGATGATAGAATGCGTTATTCCCATTATTTACAGCATAAATTCCATCAAAACGGTGACCGAATATTAGGTAGTAGCGGTCGTTTAGCTTTTTCAAATGTGAGCCACTAATTGCTAATACTGAATCGGTAATTTGACGGAAGCAAGTTTCAACCGAGGTTCCGTTTACAACTGCATCATGTAAGCATGGTAGGTCGATGGCCGTTAAAGTTGGAAAAGTTCTGAAATCCCCAGCTACATCGCTCCATCCATATCCTCCAACCATATACAAGCGATTATCATCCTGATAAAATGGAATATTGGAAGAAGTCAAAGGCTCATATAGGTTGACAGGCAATCCGGTTAGAGAAGCCGACCATTTTTGTCCTGAAATAGGATCAACAATCCAAACCGATTCATTTTTCCCATTATTAGGAAAGGCAAAAGGTGACTGAAACCCATGTAGCCCGTTGATTCGTCCACCTAAAATAATCCAACGTCCATTGTATGTAGCAATAGCACCTGAATGGGATGCTGGCATATCAGCAATCGAGAATGGTTCAATTTCAACGTGAAACGAATCAATCTGAGCCGAAGCACAAAGTGGAAAGAGGATGCAAAAGAGCAGATTTCTCAGGTTCATTATTCCTGAATGAGTTTAATTACTTCCTGATGAGTTTCACCTTGAATGCGAAGCAAGTAAACACCTGCAGGTTGAGCGCTAAGATCAATTTCGATTGTTTGTTTTCCTGTTGCTTGAATTGGTTTAGAATAGCAACGTTGTCCGGTGATGGAGAAAACTTCAATCAAATTCCAAGCTGATTGATTGTCATCAAAGCTAACTTGAAATTTACCTTTAAATGGATTCGGATAAATCTGAATTCCGAGTTTCAATGCATCTTCAACACTTAAACATGATTCCACATTAAGTGTAACAGAAGCAGTTCCAGCACAAGAATTCGCATCAGCATACGTATAACTAATTACATGTTCTCCTAAACCTGCTATTGCTGGATCGAATGAGTTGTTAGTTATTCCATTACCATTTAATTGTCCGCCTTCTGGAGTCACATCAAGAGTTTCAATCGCAGAATCAATACAAAAGTTTGTAGTTGCAATGCTGAGTGTAACTTGTGGAAGCGGATTAAGTGTAATGTCAAATTCTGCAGGAATAGCATCACATCCATCGCTAGTCGTGTAATTATATGCAATAGTATACGTTCCAGCACCTAATTGGAATGGATCAAAGTTTCCGTCTACAACGCCTGTTCCTGAGAAAGTACCACCACTTGGACTACCAGTTAGAGTAATAGGGAAAGCGGCATCTTCACATAGCTCAGAAAAGGCAGAAGAAGCAGTTAATTCTGGAACTGAAAATACAGTGATTGTTAAAGTTTCTGAAGTTGCAGTTGGAGCACCTACGCGTGTAACATCTACTTTGTATGTACCTGCTTCGGTAGCTGCATATTGGTTGTTAGTTGCGCCCGAAATTGCTACATCGTCTTTATACCATTGATAGCTTAGAAGTGGATTAAGCCCCGTGCTCAGGGTACGAGTTGTTCCTGGACAAATTGCCAATTCTCCATCAGCGTTAATATTAGCCATTGGACTACCATCAGGAGTAGTTAAGCGGGAGATTCTTCCATTTTGTTGAGCAAGGTAAACTTCACCATACGAATCTTCGCCAAATGTGGTATATTGATTTGTTACATATACGCCATGGTCGGTTGATGTTGCTAAACCGCTACCATTAGGAATTAGTGACCAGATTCTTCCGCTACAATAATCGGTAACGAAATATCGACCATTCAGAGAAGCATACAGACTTCCTCGATCAACATATCCGCCAGTTATCGAACAGCCATTAGTTGAACCATGAGCATATTCGAAAACAGGATCAGTTCTATTTGGAACCGTACAGCTAGCACCCGAATAAGCATGTAAGCCTTCGCGACATTTCCAACCATAATTTTGTCCACCAGTATCAGGTGCTTGAATAAAATCAACTTCTTCGTATACATCCTGTCCAACATCGCCAATCCAAAGATCACCCGTTAAACGATCAAAGCTAAAACGCCAAGGATTGCGAATACCTAAAGCCCAAATATCATCTAGGATATTATCTCCTGGGGTTAAAAATGGATTGGTAGGAGGGATACTAAATCCTGTTGCTCCACTTACATCGATACGTAACATTTTACCTAAACGAGTAGC
>ENA-UOWO01005780-UOWO01005780.1-activated-sludge-metagenome-genome-assembly--contig:-NODE-5780-length-12941-cov-4.433339_pt1 | contig 12941 bp, 10 predicted proteins | sample MGYA00238148_ERZ761564 | MGnify/ENA primary metagenome ERZ761564 (study PRJEB28885, sample SAMN05720194) | activated sludge metagenome | isolation source: Anaerobic digester | place: USA...
TGCGCGGGCGTAGTTCCCGGAACCGCGCAGTACGATTGGCTGCTAAAAGAACTGGAGTCGCCGGAGTTCAAAGCGGCCGACTTCCATTTCATGTTCATGCACAAACCGCCGTACTCCAACTGTTGGGCGGGCGGATACTACGACGGGGAAGCCTCCGTCCGCGTTCATCTCGTTCCTCTCATAGAAAAACATGGAATCGACATAGTGTTCTCTGGACACACGCACGATTACGAGCGCGGCCAGTGGCCCCGGCCCGGCGGCCCATACTACATAATCACAGGCGGCGGAGGCGGCGGCCTCGACGACACTCAGTACAAAGAGTGGCCGCAGATGCAAATGCATAAGTTCGTCCATCACTTCAGCCTTATCTCGATTGACGGAAAGAAACTCGGTTTCTCGGCCATCGATCAAGGCGGCAACAAGATAGATTCTTTCGAGATAGTGAAATAAAAACGGAGAAGCGCCGCTGAAATTGAAGACGGTCAAGCGCCGATTATGATAGACAACGACATATCAAGAAGGATCGAGATTCTCCGATATCCCTTGATGCTTGCGATAGTATTGTTCCACATTCCGGCGGGCCTTATTTACAACGACATCAAAACTTCTCACGATTTCACTGAACTGTTCATGGTTTTCTTCTCATGGCTGGTCGGCGGAATGGGCGTTCCGTTCTTTTTCCTCATCTCCGGGTTTCTCCTTTTTAAAGAATTCGACGCAACGCTTGAATTATATAAAAACAAGGTTTATAGCAGAGTCAAAACCCTTCTGGTTCCATTCGTTCTTTGGAGCTTGATTGCTCTCGCCCTTAAAACGGCAATTCTTTCTGTTCCCATGTTAGCCGGGTTGGACACAGTCACAGACACAACAATCAACGAATATACCGGAGCGGCTCTAATACTGCGCCGCGCTTTTGATCTTTTCATTCTCCCCACAATCGGGCCTTTGTGGTTCATAAGGGACCTGTTTATAATGACGCTGCTCTCTCCGCTGGTCTGGTTCGCCGCGAAGAAGGCTCCATTGCCGGGTTTGGCCGCGATGTGCGGCGTCTGGTTTTTTAGAATCAACACGGACGCCATTCTGTTGTCGGACCTCCATGAAACGCTTCCTGTCTTTTTCCTTTCCGCATGCGTATGGGCAGGAAAATGGGACATTAAAAAACTCGACCGATATTCGGTATTCATCGGCGTCGTTTACGCGCTTTGCGCCGCTTTGACTCTTTGGGCCATCAGCGCGGACGCGATATCCTCTTTTCATTCCGTTATCCACAAACTTGCCGTCCTCTTCGGGATTCTCTTCTTCTGGACATATTCAGCATCTCCGCGCGGCAATCTCGATCTCGTCTTGGGAAAACTCTCGCAATATAGCTTCTTCGTTTACGCTGTTCATGTTCCTTTCCTCGACTTGCTCCAGAAACTATATCTGAAGTTTAATTTCCCTCGAAGCGACTCCGAAATAATGATGTTTTACACAATCACATGGGTCGTGACCGCCGGAGCAACGACTTTTATCGCAGTCGCGGCGAAACGCCTTACACCGCGCGCGTACAATCTGCTCATCGGCGGACGCAGCGCAGACGAATAACGCGATCTTAATGAAAAGGAATCGAAGGATTATATGAAAAACCTCAAACTGGACGGAAGATCGGACATCATCAAATTCATAAGAGACGAACTCGGGAAACTCCCGAAAGGCTCTCACGTGCTTGACGCCGCCGCCGGCGACCCCGACTACCAAGTGCGCGTCGACGGCCATCATTACCACACCGTCGACTTGTGCGTTGGAGATATTAACTGGAGATATAATCTTATCAATGTTATAGGAAACCTTGAACAGTTGCCTTTCAGAGACGCTTCTTTCGACGCGGTCATCTGCACCGAAGTTCTCGAACACATGAGAGACCCGCAGACCGTGCTAAACGAGATTTGCAGAGTGACGAAAAAGGGCGGCAAAGTTTTCGTCTCCGCGCCGATGGAAAATTTCGTGCATCAGGCACCTTACGACTTTTTTAGATATACTCCTTACGGATTCGCGCGGCTGTTCGAAGTCGCCGGTTTCTCATCGTGGGATATCATGCCTATCGGCGGCTATTTTCGTTTAATGGCAGCCCAGATTGCTTATGTAAAAACTTTCCTGTTTCCGAAATCTGACAACCTGTTTATCAAAGTCCTCCGCTATCCTATAAAAATATTGTTCATCGTTTTTATCGAATTTATTCTCGCGCATATTCTCTATCTTCTGGACGGATTGGACAAGAAACGGCTCTCCACAATAGGTCACAAGGCGATTGCCGTTAAATAAAAGCGGTTTAGGCTCAACCTAAATCGAAGCGTTTATAAATACTATCTTGTTTTCATCGTTTCTATACTTTCATTCACTCAAACGGCGGCAGAGATTGTATTCTTTATGAAAAACATCCTTTGCGATTCTTTCCATCGTATCCTTCGTCACGTGGGTCGGATCCGAGAAATTATTCCTATCTTCGGTCAATTCTCCGTCGTAATCGCAGTCAGCCGTTTCGGATATCGAGGCAAGGTCGGCTTTGTATCTCTCGAAACCATCCGCAAGCCCGTGCTTGCCGATGAGACTTCTAAAATCCGCATGGGTCGGCGGAATGATAAAAACCAGACGCGCGCCTTCGTTGTCGCATATTTGTTTTATCTCTTTTAAAATCCCTAGATTCCGGTTCGGATAGGTCATATTCCTGAATATGAGCGAGCCGCGTTTTTCAAGCATGAAACGCCAATGCTCTTCTTGGCTTCTTGGAGGTGGATTCGTCGAAATCGCTTCTTTATTCCGCAGCAAATCCGAAAGGTTTCTCGCTGAGATTCTCGCGGTGAAGATTGAAAAATAGTAAATAAACGGGCTGTCGGCGGTTTTTTCGGCTTGAGCCACCGCGTCTCGCAACTCGTTCCTTCCCATGTAATCGAAATTGAGCGCCATATAGACATTTTTCAAGACGACGGGGCCGGAGGCTGTCTTGAGAATGTCGCGAGCCTCGGACGGTGAACTCCCATGAAATGAAAAATTGAAAGCGCATTCGCCCGTCAGCCCGCTAACGACATCCGGCGCGAACGCGTTCCCTCTTGAATCGCCGAGAATAATGTTGGGGCACGGCTCTCTGTCAAACTGGATGATTTTATACAATTGCGGGTTGGCTTTCATCGAAACAGCTTCGCGCGGCAGCCCGAAGTCAAAACGCGCGTTCACCTCGAACGGGTCAAGAACATAATTGAAAGCTCCTACAGTCAAAAACAACGCCGCAAGCCCGAAAAATACTCTGAAGAAATATCTTTTGTGGTCGTTTTCAGTTTTCATAGCGTTTACCGCTTAAAGAACGCTCCCGCTCGGGTTTAGAATTGAAAATACAGGAACTCGCTCACTTTGTTGAAAGAAAACAGAGACGCCGCCAGCAGAATGATTGTGGCAAACGCCCACAGGGCGTCGGGCTTGAACTTCTCAATCAATCTCGTCGGATTCGGCAACATGCACAGCGCGCCGCAAACAGCAACGAACAAAAGTCCTTTCAACCCAAACCTCAACTCCCCCACATAAGCGGCTGGAATAAACTCGAACCTGCCGAAAAACTCGTAAGGAAGCACAAATCCGTTCGCGCCCGCCATCGACGCTATCATTCTGAACGCGTCGGTCATCGTCGACGACCTGAAGAAAACCCACGCGACTATGACACAAAAAAACGTCAGCGCCCAAGAAATAGCCGCAGGCGACTTGATTGAAAGTTTTCGAAACAGATGATTCACCACAAGGTAGACGCCGTGGAGGGCGCCCCAGAAAACGAACGTCCACCCCGCCCCGTGCCAGAGACCGCCAAGCAGCATCGTAATGAATATATTCACCATCTTTCTGAACTCGCCGCGCCGGTTTCCTCCGAGAGGAATATACAGATAATTCTTCAAGAAGAAGGAAAGTGTCATGTGCCATCTGCGCCAGAACTCGATTATGGATTTCGACTTGTACGGCGAATCGAAATTCACAGGCAGTTTTATATTCAGCATCAATCCCAGTCCGATGGCCATTTCGGAGTATGCGGAGAAGTCGAAATACAACTGGAACGTGTACGCCAACGCGCCTTGCCACGCGTCTAGCGCCGTCATTTCTCCGGGAGCATTGAAGGCGAACGCGGCGAGCGGGGCCAGATTGTCCGCAATAATCGTCTTCTTAAAAAGCCCCATCGCGAAAAGGGCGGTTCCTCTGGACATCGACTCCCAAGAAAACAAAAAAACGCGCGGGTCTCTGAACTGGGAAATCATGCTTTTGTGGTAAAGAATCGGTCCGGCGATCATATGTGGAAACAGCGTCACGAACAACAGGTACTCGCGAAAACCGTAGCCTTTTGTTTCTCCCCTTTGCGCGTCCACAAGATACGCGATCTGGGTGAAAGTAAAAAAAGAAATTCCGAGCGGCAGCGCGATTTTAGCCAGTTCAATATCCGCGCCCAGTGCCGCGTTGATTGAATCGACGAAAAAATTGGCGTATTTGAAATAGCCGAGCAGCGCCAGATTTCCCGCCACACCGGCCACAATCAGAGTTTTCCCGCGCAGCTTCTCGATTCCCCTGCCGACAGAGAAGTTAAAAGTTATCGAAATCAACAGCAACGACACATAGCGGTAGTCCCACCAAGAATAAAACACTAGCGACGCCACCCCCAGCGCCGCGACTGGATATCCGATATTCCCGCGCTTTCCCGCATAGTAATACACTGCCAGCGTCAGCGGAAGAAAAACGAATATGAACACGTAAGAGTTAAATAACAATTTTTCCGGTTCCCGCAACCGAGCCGAGAAACGTTCAGCCCGAAATATTTACATTATTCTGATGAATAGCGGACTATATTGCAATCAACTCACATTCGCAACGACACAATCCTCAAAAGACCCACAAGGAGGTTATCTTTCGAAATACGGTTTTTTGAAGAATATTCTAAGGCATTCGAATCTGACATTGTCGATAATCAGGCGTCACAAATCATCGCCGAGCCGCTTTGAAAAATATTTCACGTCCTCATCGCATGAGTAGCCCATGCCGTTGAACAGGGATATTGAATCTTTGTTTCGGCCTGAAATCAAAGCGGAATAAACAGGAAACCCTAATTTCGCGAATTCAACTTCCAAAGTTTTTACGAGAGCCGACGCCACGCCTTTGTTTCTATGCGAAGGCTCCACCGCCAGCCTGTTGATCCACCCTTTGCGGGAATCATGGCTACCTACGGCCACCCCGATGATTTCACCGCTATGCTCGGCGACGAACATCAATCCGCCTTGCGCTTCGATCTGTTTTTTGAACGATTCTTTCGAGTCGCGTCCCGCCTGCCGGAAAGTCAGACCCGCGCGACGCCAAAGTCTGACGATAGCTTCATAATCGCCGATTCTAATTTCCCTTATGCTCAAGCCGTCAGACTCCATTGCAAGAGTTTATAGAAATGCGGCAGATAAGGCAATAATGAAAAAAGCGCCCGGAGGAAACACCGCCGGGCGCTTGATTGCCGTCATAAAACAGGACAATAAATCAGTCCGTTAGCGTTGCTCTCAAAGAACTTCCACACACATCGTCTTGCCCATGCCGCCGCCAACGCAAAGAGAAGCGAATCCCTTCTGGAGAGAGCGTTTCTTCAATTCGTAAATCAGGCTGATAACGATGCGGGCGCCTGTGCATCCCACCGGGTGGCCGAGCGCCACTCCGCTGCCGTTCACGTTGGTTATCTCTCTGTTCAGCCCAAGAAGTTTTTCGCAAGCCAGATACTGAGCCGCGAACGCTTCGTTCACTTCGATAAGTTGCGCGTCTTCGAGCTTCCAGCCCGCGCGTTCGAGAGCTTTCTTCGTCGCCGGAACCGGGCCGTATCCCATCAATTCAGGCTCAACGCCCGCCGCGGCATGAGACACTATGCGAGCCATCGGCTTCAATCCGAGTTTCTCCGCTTTGGATGCGCTCATCAGAATAACCGCGCAAGCTCCGTCGTTTATTCCGGACGAGTTGCCCGCCGTGACCGTTCCGTCCTTCTTGAACGCGGGTTTGAGTTTCGCAAGCGATTCCATCGTTGTTTCCGGCTTCGGGTGTTCGTCGGTATCTATAACTTTTTCGCCTTTTCTATCTTTGACGACAACCGGAATGATTTCGTCTTTGAAACGGCCTTCTTTTATGGCGTTTGCCGCGCGCATCTGGCTGGTCAGAGCCAATTCATCCTGCTCCTCGCGCGAGATGTTGTATTTTTCAGCGAGGTTCTCCGCGGTGATGCCCATCATGAAGCCGCCGAGCGGGTCGGTCAGGCCTTCGGTAAGCGCGTCGGTAGCCGTCACGTTTCTCATCCGGGCTCCCCATCTCATGTCCTTGAGCACGTAAGGAACGTGGCTCATTCCCTCGACTCCGCCCGCGAGGACGATTTCGCTCTCTCCGGTCTGAATTTGCTGCATCCCGCACACCATAGCCTGCATGCCGCTGCTGCACTGCCTCTGTATGCTCATTGCCGGAACTGTGAACGGAATCCCCGCTTTCAGAGACACGCATCTTGCGATATTGATCTCGTCCGACCTCATCATGCAACAACCCATGATTACGTCGTCGATAATCCCCATGTCGCTTTCCAGTCCCGCCCTTTTGATGGCTTCTTTGACCGCGACCACTCCGAGGTCCGCCGCCATCACGTTCTTAAAAATGCCCCCGAAAGACCCTATCGGAGTGCGAGCGCCGCTGATGATTACCACGTCTTCGAACTTGCCCATTGAACATTCCTCCATGTTATGTGAATTTATTTTGCTCCTGTATCCGCAAAGGCTTGTGAAAAAGCCCACAAAAATCTAACACACAAATATTTCCCGCGCAACCTCAATAAATATTTGTCTGACGGTTTCTTCCGCCGACGCTCTAAACGCTGGCTCGCGCCATGGTTGTGTTATGATTTCGGAAATGTCCGGATAATAGAGAACGCCGTTAGAGAATTATTCCCACTCGACGCTCATCTCGCAGATATCGTCGCCCTTACAGACGCATTTGTGTTCAGCCACCTTCACGTTCGAACCGCCGGAAAGCTCCACCATCCGCCTCCCCCACCCAAGAAGATTCCGGCAATTCTCCCTATGCGGCAAGGCGTATCCTTCAATTCTTAAAATAGCTTTCTTGGAGCCGGGTTGTGATTCCATCGTGAGTTCCCCGGTGTCATGAAACGTCTTCCAAAGAGAGGCCGCGCGGGAAAGAGTCTGCGCCACATCTCCGTCCTTCAGGCGCGAACTGTACACGCCCTTTAACCCGGCGTCAGCCATCATCTCTCCGATATGCTCCATTACATCGGGGTCCGACGCCTGCAGCGTTTTTCTTATGCATTCGTTAAAGTCCTTGAAAATCTCTCCTTCGTACCATGATGAAGCTATAGCAGCTCCCATCGCCTCCCGGTGTTCGGGTTTCATTGCGGACAGAACTTTTTCCAGAATGTCCGGGCCGTATTTATTTGCAAGAATCGTCTTTCTGCCTAGAAGCGTTATTCCTTTGACTTTAGCCATGTATGTTCACGCCTTTCGAATATCTTTCCGCATATTATAAAGCGCTTGCGCGCCGGATTATTCTTAGCGAAAAAAATTATGTCGTATAAGTTGTACGCGGATAATCCAAATTGGCAAAGCTAAATATCAATTCGGCGCGCATATATAAAAATTCCTCGCGCGGCGTGAATCGACTATAATTGCTTCGCAATCAGATTGCCGCTTTTTCCTGCGGCACAAAACGCGCGATGCCGCGCGATGTGAGGAATGCCATGAGAAGAACAACCTTGTCCACGTTGCCGGCTATCGCTATCATAGCCGTCGCGCTAATGTCCGGCGGCTGTTCGCGGGAAGCCTCTCGCGCTCAGGACGCGAGAATGAAAATGGGCACTATCGTGGGGATTACGGTGTACGGAAAGGACGAAGCGCGAGCAAAAGCCGCCCTAGAAGCCGCTTACGTAGAGATAGACAGAGTGGAAAAGCTTATGAGCAGGTACTCGGAGAATTCCGAGGTGTCCAAACTGAACAAAACCGGGTTGACTCCGTTCAAGGCGTCCGACGAACTGTTCATGATGTTAATAAAGTCCATAGATTATTCAGAGATAACGGGAGGGGCTTTCGATATAACGGTCGGGCCGCTAATGAAAGTTTTCAGGACTTCGTTGGAGAAAGGAAAAGCTCCTGATGAAAGCGCCGTCGCGAATGCGGCCTCCCGTGTGGGCTTCCGCAAGATATCTCTCGATTCTTCCTCTAAAACGGTGGTTTTCGAGTCTGACGGCATGGAGATCGACCTAGGCGCTATCGCTAAAGGATACGCCGCTGACCGGGCCGGGGCGGCCCTGAAAGCAGTTGGCGCTCAGAGCGCCATCATTGACGCAGGCGGCGATGTGCTCTGCGTCGGCTCAAAGCCTGCCGGCAAACCGTGGACAGTCGCCCTCCGTAATCCGCGAGACCCCGAAGACTTCCTGTTAAAACTGGCTGTCAAAGATTTGGCTGTGACCACATCGGGTGATTATGAGCAGTATTTCGAATCAAATGGGAAACGTTTTATACACATCATGGATCCTAGGACGGGCAAAAGTGCAACCGGGTGCATCAGCGCCACAGTCATAGCGCGCACAGCAATGCAGGCGGATGCCCTTTCCACTTCAATTTGCGTGCTCGGCCCCTCCGACGGAATTAAACTCATTGAGAGCATCGACGGCGTCGAAGCCCTCATTGTCAGTCAAGACAGAAAGCTTTTCCGCTCATCAGGATTTTCTAAATTTGAAGCTGACTGATATCAGCAAACGACGTTGGGCCGCGCCCGGAAATCGCTTTTTTCGAGAAACACGCTCATTATAAATCTAAAAAAATCTCCTACGCAAGCGGTTTTTTCTCGTTGAGAGTTGTAGGGCATCTATATGATCGACAGACTTCCTAGCACTGTCAATTTATTGAATTCCTATAACGTAAAGCAAATGACGTATTCCATACTGAAGCCGAATCCAACACAATAGCCATTTTTATTGCTTTCCTGTTGTCGCGTCTGTATGATTGTGATTGTAATCACTGGCATTCACAATTCGCGATGTGGTATGAAGTTTGCTCGCTTTAATTAATGGCTGCGACAATGATTGCGGTTAAGCACAAAATAACGTGGCGCAGGAAAATGATACATGTGAAAAGCAATAAACACATCAAGAATAAAATTTCCGCTCCATGCTTCAGCGTTTCATTTTTAACGTTCCTTATGGTTTGCGTCTCTTCTATCTTGGGGTCTTCTTCTGCTGGAGCGGATGTGATTGATTATGCGTCTTCCCACAGGACTGTAATTTCTTTGAATGGTCAGTGGAAATTTAAGGCTGGGGACAACGCCGACTATTCGGATCCTAGGATGGACGATTCGGAATGGAAATCAATCAAAGTCCCGGGATTCTGGAACAGACAAGGTTATTCGGAGTCGAATGTCGGGTGGTACAGGAAAAAATTCTTTCTGCCGAAGAATTCTAAGCCGTCATTACTCAGAATTGAAAGGATTCTCGACGAAGCGGAGGTTTGGGTGAACGGAGAAAAGTTGGTCAATCCGGGGTTCCAAAGCCCGTTAGAGGACAGACAGCCCGGCACATACGCGGATATATGGACTCTGGAATGGCCGGAAGCGTTCAGCGTTGGACAGTGGGCGCGGGCGGGCGCTGAAAACGTCATCGCCGTGCGCGTGTCAAACAATCCGATCCGACGCTCCGAAAAGATCGCCTCTCATGATGATAGAACATTTTCAGGCGACGCCGGTATTTCCGGCAAAGTCTCCATCATCTGCCATCCTTCGGTGTATATACAAGCTTTCGAAAGGTTGCGATCCCCAAAAAAGAACGGTTCAGTCGCTGCGGAACATGTTTTTCGCGCCATGATAGGCGTTTCCGACATGGAGACCGAGAAGTTCGCCGTTTCTCTGGTTATCTCTGATCCGCAAGGCGTAATATTGTCTGAGAAATCACAAAAGCAGACTATAGGCCCGTCGGGCAAAGCGGTTGAATTCAAATGGGCAGCGGAAGCCTCTTTCGATACTCTCACTGCGGAAATATCGGTATCCGGCGAAAACGGTCGCTCTGACAGCATGTCCATGAAATTCCACGCGGCGTCCGTTTCATCTTCTGGCGGAAAACTTTTTGTCAACGGCGAACCTTTCACAGTTAAGGGCGTCGAAGGGATGCCGGGGCTTGTTTCAGCGGGCGGACTGGTTAAAGCTTCCACTTATAAATCGGCATGGGCGAAATCCGATCTCGAATCTCTTGCGAATATGGGAGTCAACGCAGTCCGGGTGGAAACACCGCCCGTGTCTCTAGTCGCGGCGGCAAGGGACGCGGGGATAATGATTGTCCCGGTCATCGACAGGGACGTCCCCGAAACAGTCGTGGCTCTGCGCGAATTTCCGAACATACTGTACTGGGACATCTCGCTGTCCGGGGCCGCGAAAGTCGCGGCGGCTGTGGCGGCTGCGCATTCTCTCGACACGTATAAAAGACCTATCTCTTATTCAGGCCCTGATGACATCGATTCATCCCGCGTCGGTTTTAGAAAAATCTCGATACGCGGAATCAACGCGGATAAACTGGAGGTCGGAGAATGCGCTCCGAGGTATAATGAGAAATCGCCCGGCGCGGCGGTGGTCATCTCAGGATGGGGAGGCGGTTCCGCTCTCGGAACAGGATACGATGAAGCTCTTGCGGCCCCCGCCTTCGTCCGTTCGTATTCCGAATGCGTGAAATCGAACATCGCGGCTGGAGTCTTTTACGCGAATTTTTCAGACCGCTCTCTTTCAGCTCCAGCCGTCAGGCGGCATGACTCAAGACAGTTCAATCCGTTCATGTCCGACATTCTGAGCGCCATCTTCAGAGACCTGTCAGTTTCGCCGTCAGGTTCGCCGAATGGCAAAGCGCGCTCATATATAATAGAAAATTCAGGGGTTTCCGTGGCAAATGAGATTGCGGTCAAGGCTTATTCCGGAGGGGCCGTCATCGCGCGCATAGACAAGTTGCAACCCGGACGCTCTTTTGATTTCACTTTGCCCGAGACATCCAAGACGAGCGAACTGCGCGTAGATTACAAAACACATTCAGGCTCGACGCGAAGAATGAAATTCCGGCCTAGCGAACCCGCCTACTCTCCTGACGCGATAACGGCTGATTCGGAAAGGGATTCGTTGTCCAGAGGCTCAGCCAATAAAGTGACGGTGAAAGTGGAAACTGGAGCGCGCGGAGGGGAAGTATCTCTGCGCCTTTCTTCCGACGACCCCGGCGCTTCCGTTTCGCCTCCGCACCGCGTCGTCTCCGCATCCCCCGGAGCGAACGCTGAGTTTGTTTTCACCGTGACGCCTCGTTCAAACAGAAGCAGGATTCTGCTGACTGCGACGGCGGTGTTTACGGACAACTCCCGCGCGCCTGTTAAAACATATCTGCCGGTCGCGGTGAAATGATTTTCCACCTCGAAAAGACAAAGTTGACTGCCGCCGGAGCGGATGATAACATCAGATATCATGAAAACAAGAACGTTAATCGCCGCAATAGTTTTGGCTCTCTGCGCCAACATGTTTCTAACAAATCCGGCACTCGCGGAGAAATACGTTATCGCAGTTCCAGCGCTTCGCGGTCTGGACGCCACCAACCTCGGCTCTTATCTGGAAAAAATGGCTGAGATTATGACGAAAAGAATGGGTTGCGATGTCTCCGCCCAGCTTTATGTCTACGACTATGGCGACAGCCTGTTGGAGATTCTTCTCAAAGAGTTCGGCAAAGGCAAAGCCGACATCGGATACGTCAACGGACTGGAATTTGTGGAATACGCACAATCCGGCGGCTCAGAACTCGTCCCGCTTTTCATGCTGTCGATGAACAAGAAGACGACGATGGATATGTGTTTTTACGGAAGACGAGGCGAGTTTTCAAAGGTGTCCGAACTAAGAGGAAAAAACTGGGCAGGCTCGAACGTGCGCGGCGCAAGATTCCTTCTGTATAAGAGCGGCTTTGACGAGCCGGTGGGGAAATATTTCAGCTCTATACGATACATGTCGGACGCTCCGATGTCGGCGATGATAGCGCTCCTTGCCAAGAAAGAGATAGATGTTTTCAGCGCGTTCAGCACGGTGATGAAAGTCTCCGGCGAGATGAACAAAAAGGACTCGATAGTCGAGAAGCTTCACTGCGAGGCGTTCGAGCCTACGTGGGTCTTTGTGGCTCGAAAGGGAACTCCGCAGATGCGGATAGCCGAGATGCGCAAGCTGATGCTCAACTCGCACAACGACCCCGATTTCGCCACCTTCAAGTTCGCCTTCCAACTTATTGACGGAAAGTTCGTGCCTGTGGACGAAGCAGCCTTGAAGAAAGCCGAGCCGATAATTTCACTCATGCAGAAGGGCGGCTGGAAAAAGGAAGACGCGGAATTTCACAAAAAATATCAACACGGGAAATAATCCCTTGTGTCGCGATAGCGCCGCGCGGGGATTATGGTTGCCCCGCAAATTTACGGATTAATTTATTGCGCTCAGCTTTGATACATCATCCGAAAAATATCGGGCGCTTGCTCACGCGCGCCGGAAGAGGCAGCGGGCGGAACGGCATCCCTGCGGTTTCCTCTCGGATCCGCGCCACAAGGTCGTCGAACGACATTTCAATCTCCTTGCGCTCAGCCCTCGTCCTGACGGTGAGCATTCCTGATTCTTTCTCTTTCGCGCCGACCACCAGAATATAAGGAATCCACTCGCGTTCGCCGTTTCTGATTTTTTTGCCCACAGTGTCAGGCCTGTCGTCGACATCGGCGCGGACGTTCGCGGCGTTCAGACGATCGGCTATCTCGTCCGCAAACTCGATAAATTCGTCCTTCACCGGAGCGACGCGAACCTGAGCGGGAGCGAGCCACACGGGGAACATCCCCGGCTTGCCTTCCCGTATGTCCAGCGCGATATTCTCTAAAATT
>ENA-UOWO01005781-UOWO01005781.1-activated-sludge-metagenome-genome-assembly--contig:-NODE-5781-length-12936-cov-30.698548_pt1 | contig 12936 bp, 9 predicted proteins | sample MGYA00238148_ERZ761564 | MGnify/ENA primary metagenome ERZ761564 (study PRJEB28885, sample SAMN05720194) | activated sludge metagenome | isolation source: Anaerobic digester | place: USA...
ACACCCGCCGCGGTCGGCACGAAGCGCCAGCTCTACCTCGGCGCGAGCGACGGCCATTGCTGGACGGTGACGCGCGACGCCGGCCAGGCCTGCGGCGTCTTCATCGCCGAGCGCGGCTGAGCCCGACATGTCGAACGACCTGCCCGACGACTGGCTGCTGCTCTGCGAGCCCGACATGAGCGAGCTCGAGTCCGATCTCGTGCAGGCGGCGCTGCGTGCGCCGCGCCTGTCGGCCGGCCGCATGGTCGAGCGTTTCGAGGCCGGTTTCGCACGCTGGGTCGGCCGTGCGCATGCGGTGGCGGTGGGCAGCGGCACGCTGGGCACCTGGCTGTCGCTGCGCGCGCTGGGCATCGGCCCCGGCGACGAGGTGATCGCCTCGCCCTACGGCTGGCACCAGGTGGCGCATGCGGTCACGCTGTGCGGTGCACGCGTGGTGTTCGCCGACATCGACTACTGGTCGGGCTGCCTCGACCCGGCGCGCGCCGCCGCGCAGGTCACGCCGGCCACGCGTGCCATCGTCGCCGGCAATGTCAATGGCCACCCGGCCGCATGGGTGGGCCTGCGCGAGCTGGCCGAGGCTCGCGGCCTGGCGCTGATCGAAGACTCCACTGAGGCGATCGGCTCGGTCTACCGCGGCCGCGTGGTGGGCAGCTTCGGCGACCTGTCGGTGTTCGATTTCTCGCAACCCAGCGCGCTGTGCTGCGGCGAAGGCGGCATGGTGGTCACCGACGACGCGGCACTCGCCTCGGAGCTGCGCTACCTGCGCTCGCGCTCGATCGGCGATCGCCGCTCGGTCTCAGTCGGATCGCGCGTGCCGCTGCAGGCGTCGATCAGCGAAGTCACTGCCGCGCTCGGCGTGGCGCAGCTCGCGCGCATCGACGAGATCCTGGCGCGACGCAAGGATGTCGAGGCGAACTATCTCGCGCAGATGCTCAGCTTCGAGGGCATCAAGCCGCCCTACGTGGCGCAAGGTGTCGACAGCGTGCACTGGATGCTCTACCTCGTGCACCTGGGCAAGCGCTTCACCGCCAGTGCCTGTGCGCAGATCGTCGAAGACCTGGCCACCGAATGCGTGGAGACGGTGATGTACTGCCAGCCGCTGCACCAGCAGCACCACTACATGCAGCAGGGCTGGAAGCGCGGCGCGCTGCCGCTGACCGAACGCATCGCCGACCGAGCGCTGGCGCTGCCGCTGCACGGCGGCCTCGAACCCGACCACGTCAAGTTCATCGTCGAGACGCTGAAGGACTCGTCCATCAACGTCGGCGCCGGTGCCGCGATCTACTGAACCCAGGAATTCCCATGAGCTTCGCCACCCTGAACGACCTGCCCGCCGCCGTGATCGAGGGCCTGGAGGCCGGCACGCTCGCGCCCTACCTCGGGCCGGGGCTGCTCGCGCTGTGCAGCGGCGCCACGCCGCCGGCCGACCCGGTGGCGCTGGCCGGCGTACTTACCGCCCGCGTGTCGGTGCCGGGCAAGATCAAGAACCGGCTCACCGCGGCGGCGCAGTTCATCGAGAACTTCAAGCACCGCAAGACGCTGGTGAAGGCGATGGACGAGGCTTTCACCGTGCAGGCCCTGCCTTCGGCGCTGCACCGCTGGCTGGCGGCGCTGCCGGCACCGGTCATCGTCGACGCCTGGTACGACGACACGATGCGCGCGGCGCTGGCCGCCGCCGCGGGTGACTGGGCCGAGGTGCAGGGCCTGTCGCAGAGTGAACACTTCGGTACGTGGACCGGCTGGTACGACGCTGCCGGCGCGAGCCTGCCCGACGCCGCCGCGCCTCGCACCGTGCTCTACAAGCCCTGGGGCGGCCATGCGCCGGCCGGCAACTACCTGGTGTCGGACAGCGACTTCGTCGAGGTGCTCACCGAGATCGACATCCAGACGCCGATCCCCGCGCTCGTGCAGCAGCGCCGCGCCGCGCTCGGCTTCGTGTTTCTCGGCTGCCGCTTCAATGACCAACTGCCGCGCGCCTTCGCGCGCCAGATCATCAAGCGCTCGGCCGGCCCGCACTACGCGGTGCTGGCCGAAGAGCCCACGCGCATGGAAGCCCGCTTCCTCGCCGAGCAGGGCATCACCCGCATCGCCATCCCCCTGGCCGACGCCGCGGCCGCGCTGTGTGGCGCGGCGCTGCCGGCCTGACCCACCTCAGGAGCCAGCGCATGAGCACACTCACCATCAACCCCGGCGCGATCAGCGCCGACGTGGCCGCCGGCACCAACCTGCTGCAGGCCATCCTCGCTGCCGGCGGCAAGCTCGTCAGCAAGTGTGGTGGCGACGCCAAGTGCGGCGCCTGCCACGTGTTCGTCACCGAAGGCCGCAAGGGCCTGTCGAAGATGACGCCGGTGGAGAACGCCAAGCTCGACACGATCATCGGCGTGGGCAGCAAGTCGCGCCTGGCCTGCCAGGCGAGCCTGCTGGGCACCGAGGCGGTGACGGTGGAATTGCTGGGAGCGCTGTCGGGCTGAGGCGGCTGCGCGAGCGCCCCTGATCTGTGCGCCGGCGGATGCCTTACATTCGCGTCAGCGGGCGCGAGCGCCCCGAAGATGCGGTCGGTGCGCAGTCGACCGCAGGTCTGGACGGGGGGCGAGCGCCGTGGCGGAACGGGCATCCTGGAGCACCGACGGGCACGTCGTGCTGCGACGCGAGACGCTGAAGTCCTTGCGGCGACTGCGTGGCCATTCACAGGAGCAAGTCGCGCTGGAGTGCGCCGAACTGGGACTGTGCGTGTCGATTGCGTCGCTCAAGCGCGCCGAACGCAGTGCCAGCGTGCTCTACCGGACTGCACGTGACCTGGCTCGCTTCTACGAGGTCGAACTCGCCGAACTGATCGAGCTGCCCGCGCCGACGACCGGCGCGTCGGCGGCCGGGACGGCGACACAGGCTCCCGTTGCCAGTCGCCGCAGCCTCGTCGGGCTGCACTGCAGGCTGGTCGGCGGCACGGCCGAGACCGATTGGCTGGCGCGCGCGGCGCTGGATGCCGCCGGACTGTACGACGCCGCCATCAGCTCGCAGGGTGCGGGCGAACTCCGGCTGCTGTTCGGCGTGCACGCGGCCACCGGCAAGGAGGTCGGCAGGGCGCTGGCCTGCGCCTTCCGTCTGCAGGCATGCGCGGACCAGGATGCCGCAAGCCGGGGCAGACTGGCCTGCGCCTTGGCCTGGCTCGAGCATGAACAGGACGCCGATGCCGACCGGACCCTTCGTCGGCTCGTTGCCGCAGCGCCCGGGGGGGCAGTGCTGGCCGCGAACGCACTGCGCCGCAGCGCCCCCGGGCACTTCGGCTTCGAGCCATTCGAGCCGCAGGAGCCGGTCGAAGGCGGCTGCTGGCGTGCGCAGGCCGACCCTGATGCCGATACGGCGCGGCTCGCGCTGGTGGGCCGGCGCGTGGAGGTGCAGCAGTTCCGTGCCGCGCTGGAATCGGTGCAGGCCTACGGCGATCCGCAGGTGATCGGCTTGCGCGGCGTCGCCGGCATCGGCAAGTCACGCCTGCTGGAAGAGTTTGCCCGTCTCGCCGAGCTGGAGGGCTTCGCTTTCCACGTGCTCACCTCGCTGGAACTCGGTGCCGGTGGCCGCAATCAACTGCCAGCCGAACTGGCCCTGCGCCTGCTGGGTGCCGAGCCGGGTGAATCCGCCGCGGCGCTGGAGGTCCGGCTGGCGGACGCCTCGGCCGCCCTGCGCCCCGGCGACGCGGCCTTGCTTCGCGGACTGCTGCAGATGCCTCAGCACAGCGAGGACGCACGATTGATCGACACGATGCAGCACGAGACACGCATCGAAGCGCAGGCCGGCGCGCTCGCCGCACTCGTGGCCAGGCGTTGTGCCACACCGCCCCTGATGCTGGCGGTGGAGGACGTGCACTGGTCGGGCGAGCAGGAGCAGCAGTTGCTGGCGGCCTTGCTCTCGCGGCTGGCCGGCCCGGTGCTGTTCGTGCTGACCGCGCGACCCGGCGAGCGGGCCATGCACGCCTTGCTGCAACACGCGCCGGCCGAGACCTCGGCGCTGGTGCTCGAACTCGCACCCCTGGCGGAGTCCGACGCACGCGCGCTGGCCGCACAGATCGTCGCTGCCGACTCCGCCGATCGGCGGGTCTGCCTGGAACGTGCCCAGGGTCACCCGCTGCTGCTGGAGTACCTGCTTCGTGATGGCTCGCACGGCCCAGCCCACGCCGGCCTGCCGCGCACGGTGCAGTTGCTCGCCCAGTCGCGCCTGGATCAGCTCGACGAAGGCGATCGCCAGGCGGCGCGGGCTGCCGCGGTGCTGGGCGCGCAGTTCGAGCTCGAGGCCTTGCGCGAGCTGATCGCCCGGCCCGACTACTCGCCCGAGCCCTTGTTGCGCAGCTTCCTCGTGCGCCAGCGTGGCGCGCGCCTGGCCTTTTGCCATGCGCTGATCCACGAGGGCATCTACGCTTCGCTGCTGCAGGCCCCGCGTGCCGCGCTGCACGCGCGTTGCGCGCACTGGTTTGCCGGGCGCGACGCCGTGCTGCGAGCCCATCACCTGCTGTGCGCCGGCCACGACGAAGCCCCCGACGCGGCGAGCCGCGCCGCACGTGAACTGATCGATCGCTACCAGTTCGGCGAAGCCCTCGTGCTGCTCGATGCCGCGCTGGCGGCGGCGACGCGCGCGCCGATGCGCTTCGATCTGCTGATCCTGCGCGCCACGGCGTGCATGAAACGAGGTGACGTGGCTGCGTCGGTGCTTGCCTGCGAGGAGGCAGCGCGGTCCGCGCCCGACCGGCGCGGACGCTGCGACGCACTGATCGAGCTGGCCCTCGGGCTGAATACGCTGGAGCGTGTGGCCGATGCGGAAGACGCGCTCGACGAAGCGGGCGCCATCGCCGCGCAGCTCGACCTGCCGGTGCAGGCCTCGCGCGTGCACCACCTGCGCGGCAACTTCCACTTCCCGCGCGGCGACGCGGCTTTCTGCCACGAGCAGCACCGGCTCGCCCTGCAGCATGCCCGCCGCGCCGGCAACGCGGAGCTGGAGGCCCGTGCCTGCAGCGGCCTGGGTGACGCCGCGTACGCCCAGGGGCGCATGTACAGCGCCTACACCCACTTCTCCGACTGCCTGGCGCTGTGCCGCGCGCACGAGTTGCTGCACGTGCAGGCGGCCAACCTCTTCATGCTCGGCACCGTGCGCATCTATCAGAACGAGAACCTGCTGGCGCTGGACAACGCCGAGCAGTCGGTGGCGCTGGCCGGGCGTGTCGGTCATCGGCGGGCCCAGGTGGTCTCGCACCTCACCGCCGGCTGGGTGCTGCTGGACCTGCTCGAGCTGGACCGTGCCGCGTTGCACATCGAGCAGGGGCTGGCACTGGCTGCAGAGATCGGTGCACTTCGCTTCGTGCCGTTTCTGCGTGAGAGCCTGGCCCGCCTGCAGCACCTGCGCGGCGAGCAGGATGCGGCGCGCGCCAGCATCGCACTCGCCTGCGATGAGGTCGCGTCGCTGGGGCTGCGTGCTTTCATCGGCCCCTGGCTGCAGGGCACCCGCGCATTGCTCGCCGCGACGACGCAGGAGCGTGATCACAGCTTGCGGCAGGGCGAGGCCTGGCTCGACGAAGGATGCATCGGACACAACCACTTCCGCTTCGCCGCTGCGGCCATCGAGGCGACGCTGGCTGTCGGCGACACGGACGAGGCCCTGCGCCACTCGCGGCGACTGGCCGAGTACACGCACGACGAGCCCACACCCTGGTCGCGACTGCACATCGAGTCTGCCGAGGCAGCGGCCGAGCCTGTGGCGGCGGCACGCAGCAGGCGCCTGGCCCGCCTGGCCGACACCGCCGCGGCCGCGGGGCTGCGGGCGATGCTGCCGCGCCTGCAGCGCACCGCAGGTTGATCAGCAGGCTCGTCTGGCCGGCAGCAGCCACGCGGCAAGGTCGCGCGCCTGGCGCCAGCATTCCTCGTGAAGGCCGGCGCCGCGACTCCAGCCGCCCGTGAAGTACAGCGGCGCTTGCGTCGATCCGGACAGTTTCTCGTGATAGACCCTCAGCGTCTTCTGCGCCTCGTAGCCCGCGCGATCGAGCACGTTGTGCCGGAACCAGGCCACGGCCTGGTCCGCGTCTCGCTCGGCGCCCAGCCCGGCGGCCTGACCTCGCGCCAGGGCGCCGCGGCTCAGGCCTTGACGCTGCGCCTCGTCGAGCTCCGGGGGCGTCGCCCAGCGAAGGATGAACTCCTGCGGCACCGGTCGCTGCGGGTTGAGCGTGACGAAGAATGGCGGCAGACCGGCACGGTCATACAGGGTGTTCAGCGCGTCGTTCTGGTGCCGGTTGCACACGTAGGTGATGCTGTACGGCTGCAGTGCACAGCCGTCGCGGATCAGGATGTTGTAGGCCCGCCAGAGCGCGGGCGCAGGCGGCAGCACGCCGCTCCAGGTGTGCGCCACGGCCACGCTGCGCGAGTAGCGGATGCGCTCGAGCACCTCGCCGCGCAGCAGGTTCTCCTGCGCCCGCAGCGCCGGCGCTTCACCGAAGTGCAGCAGCGCCGCCGCTTCATCCGCGTGGGTCGCGACGACGCAGCGGTCGAAGCGCCCGGTCCGTACCGCGCCGTCGCCGTCGCGTGAAACCACCTCGAAGCCGTCGGGCGCCACGGTGACCCGGGCCTCCCGGCCCGTCAGGATCGAAACCGTGATGGGTGGTGTCTGGCGGTTCAGCTCGCCCAGCCAGTGCGCGAGTCGTTCCAGCCAGCGTTGCGAGCCGGTGCCGAAATAGCGGCGTCGCGGCTTGTGCGCGTGGCCACCCGACTGACCCTCCTGCGTGCGGTAGTAGCAGAACGGCACGGCCAGCGGAATCTCCTGCGGGCCGCGCTCGTCGGCGAAGTACATGGCGGACATTCGAGGCAGGAAGAACTCGTCGCGCAGCCTTGCCACCAGCCGGCTGAGGCGGCGCACGAACGCCGCATCGGCCCACTGCTGCGCCGACGGCCACGGCAGATCCGGGTCGTGCAGCGTCGGGTAGGGCTGCTCGATGCAGTCCGCGAAGAAGCGGCCGACCGTCATGTCCAGGTTCGGATCGTCCTGGTCGCCGATGATCCTGTTCGCCTTTGCGACGATGAGCGCCTGCAGGCGCGGCAGGTCACCGCCTTCGATCTGGTCGAAATCGAAGCCCGCAAGGCTGGTGCCGGCCCGCATCTCGCCGTCGAGCGTGAATCGCACCTGGCCTTCCGGCGTGTAGTAGCACTCGGAGTTCTCGAGCTCACGCAGTTCGTCGTAGCCGACCCGGGCCATGGCCTCGGCCACGAGCGGATAGGCGTCGAGGTTCAGGTCGTTCACGCCGAGGTCGACAAAACGAAGCAGCTGCTGGCCTTGGCGCGCCTGCCGGCCGAGGCTGCACCAGCCGCTGACGGCATTGCCGCCCACGTCCTGACACTTCTCGAACAGCGTCACGCTCAGCGGCCGCTGCTGCTCGATGGCGCGCTGCGTCAACTCGTAGACCGCGGACAGCCCCGAGACTCCGCCGCCGATCACGGCGACCCTCAGCTCTGCATCGTACATGTCGTCCTCCTTCGGCGAATGGCGCGGCGTGCCATCGCCGGCCTGCCCAATCTAGCCGGCCGGCAGCGTCGTGGCACGCCGCACGAGCAACTGATCCCGAACTGATCCCGTGATGATCCTCCACTGGCCTCGAACGAAGTGGCGTGCCTGGAGACGATGCAGCCATGCCGGATGACGCGGATGTCCCGCCGAGACGGCAGCGCTCACCAGGAGATCCACCATGACGACCGCTTCGATTCTGGCTCGCCCCTTCACGCTCGGCGTTCTCGCCTTCGCCGCCCTGCTGACCGCCTGCGGCGGCGGCGGCGATGGCGGCGCCGGCCCGGCACCCGTCACGCGGGCGTCGGTCGACAAGGAAACCGTTCAGTCCATCCAGGGTGCCGTGGTCGATGGCGCGCCGGGCCAGGGCTACGTGCACGTCTGCCCCGGGCTGAACGACGACGGCCGCCCGCGCAACATGCTCATCGTGGTGCGCGGCTTCGCGCCGCAGGACACCGACCGCCAGCCGGGCGCCGGCGAACTCGACAGCACCTGTGCTGCGCAAGGCAGCGGCAACGACTACCACACGCTGGTGGTGCGCTACCGCAACGGCGCCGACCTCATCCAGCGCAACGCCGGCTTCGTGCGCGCCGTCATCGAATGGGCGATCGACCGCTACGAGCTGACAGCCGCCGACCGCGTGGCTTTGCAGGGCATCAGCATGGGCGGCGTGGTGACGCGCTATGCGCTGCAGTCGATGGAGTCGGCTGGCCGGCCGCACCTGGTCGACCTGTGGCTGTCGGTCGATGCGCCGCAGCGTGGCGCCTACATCCCTATCGGCATGCAGTTCCTGGCCGACCTGTACAAGGACCGCGGCGGCGCCGAGGCGCTGGCAGTGGCCGATTCGCCGGCGGCGCGCCAGATGCTCACGCACCACTACCGCCAGGGCACCTCGACGCAGACCTGGACCGACGAGCACAAGCGGCTCTACGTCGACGAACTGAACGGCACTCTCGGCGGCTTTCCCCGGGCCGCAGGGCTGCGCCGCGTTGGCGTCTCCAGCGGCCGCATGGGCGACGCCCTGCAGGATCCGCAGCCGGGGCAGCGCTACGTGGCCGGGCGGCTGCAGGTGTTCAGCGGCAGCGTACCGGTGAGCTACAGACAGGAGAACACCTTCTGCTCGGTCAGCGTCGACCTCAACCTGCCCATCGTGAGCAGCCTGGTGCTGGAAGCCTTCCCGCTGGGCCTTCAGGCAAACCAGAAGTCGCTGGTGGCACGGTCGAATGTCGAGACCAAGGTTGCCGGCTTCGACGTGGACAGCCAGGTGAGCGGCCTGAACAGCTACATCAACGCCCGCGTGTCCATCACGGGCCTGCTGGGGCTTTGCGAAACCTTCGCGTCGTCGGCCAAGACGGCCATCGTCAAGCAGGCCGTCGACGCGGCGGTGGCGCGCGGGAAGAAGGAGGCTGCACCCTACACGGCGACCTACGAGAAGAGTTTCGAGGCCTACGGCGACGGCATCCAGTCCGAAGGCGCACCTGGTGGTCGCAGCAACTACATCGACCAGCTGCGCGGCGCGCTCACGCAGGCCGGCTTCTCTTCGGAGAACGGCGTGACCGGCGCCGGAACGCACATGTTCGTCGCGGTGGCCAGCGCGCTGAACATCGCCACGCCCACCGGCCGCATGGACGCAGCCGCGCTGAAGGCGAGCAGCCCGTTCGACCAGGTGTACCTGGAGAGTTCGAGCAACCTCGACCACTTGAGCTCGACCAGCGGTTACTTCGGCAAGGAGGTGGATGCGCTCTTCAAGCGCTAGGTGGCTGAGTGCCGGCGCACGATGCTGCAACGGGTGGGGTTGGCGATCGAGTCGGTCGCACCCCTGGTGCCGTCGGCAAGCACCAAAGACGCCTCGTTGCAGTGCCTGCCGCGTGTTCGTCACCGAAGGCCGCAATGGCCTGTCGAAGATGACGTCGGGTGCGTTCGTTTCAGGGGCGGCGACCAGTGGACTGCTCGCCACCCCAGGTCGTCGACTTCCATGAGGATTCTGGCCTTCGACCTGCCTCCTGATGAAGTGACTTCTCAGGCCGGCGCCGCACTGCTGCCACCCAGCGCCTGGCAGGCGCGTCGCAACCGGCTTTCTGCTTCGTCGGCGACGGCCTTCACCCCCGGCTTGCCGACCAGGCTGACCATGGTCTGAGGGTCGAGGAATCCCACCACGATGCGTCCAGGCGCTTCCTCGCGGACGATCACGTTGCACGGCAGCAGCAAGCCGATGTCCGGCTCGGCCTGCAGGGCCCGATGGGCCAGGGGAGGGTTGCATGCGCCCAGGATGCGATAGGGCGGCATGTCCGATCCCAGCTTCTCCTTCATCGCTCGCTGCACGTCGATGTCGCTGAGGATGCCAAAACCTTCGGTCTTCAGCGCAGCGGTCGTCTTTGCCAGCGCTTCGTCGAACGACAGGCCGGTGAGCGTGGTGGTGAATCCGTACATGTCTGACCTCACAAATCTTGGTGGCCACGTGGGCCGGAGTGGATGGGGCGGGCGTGGCACCGCACCGAGCGGCCGAAGCCGGGCTGCCAGTGTCTCGCGCCGCAAGAAAACCTGATGCGACTGATACCGTGCATGGTATACCGCAATCGGCGTATAGTGGTAAGTAACTGATGACTTACCGCGACGCGTCCGAACCATGCAGACCCGACTCTCCACCGAAGAACGCCAGGCCGAGATCGTGGCGGCGGCGTTGCGCCTGGCACGCGAGTCCAGCCCGGCGCTGATCACCAGCGGCGACATTGCCGCGGCGATCGGCGTCACCCAGGGCGCCGTCTTCAAGCACTTCCCGACCAAGGACGCCATCTGGCTGGCCGCCATGCGTTGGGTGCGGGAGTCGTTGTTGCAGAAGCTGCAGGCCGCCGCAGACCAGGCGGGCACGCCGCTGGACGCGCTGTCGGCGATGTTCCACGCGCATGTCGAGTTCGTCATCGCCCACCCGGGCGTTCCGCGCTTCATCTTTCACGAGCTCCAGCAACCGGCCGACTCGCCGGCCAAGCTCGAAGTCCGCGGCGTGCTGCAGGGCTACCGAAAACTGCTGCTCGGCTTGCTTGCCCAGGCGATCGAGCAGCGTCTGGTCAGCCCGGCGCTTGACCCGGAAGCCGCCGCCACGGGCTTCATCGGGCTGATCCAGGGGCTGGTGATGCAGTCGATGCTGAGCGGGCGGCCCGGCACCATGCGCCAGCAGGCGGGCCCCGTCCTTGCCCTCTACCTGCGCGGCCTCGGGGAGGCGACATGAAGTTCACATCCCTCACGACTCGCCGGCTCGTTCTGGGCCTGCTGGGCGTGGCCTTGCTCATCGCGATGCTCTTCGTGCTCATGCGATCCGGGCCGTTGGCGCCCACCAAGGTCACGGTCGTGCAGGCCAGCCAAAGCCGGCTGACACCGGCGCTGTTCGGCATCGGCACCGTGGAAGCCCGCCGGAGCTACGTGATCGGTCCGACCGTGGCCGGGCGCGTGCGTGCGGTGGCCGTGGACGCCGGCGACAGGGTGAAGGCGGGCCAGCTCCTGGCCGAGATGGACCCGGTCGATCTGGACGAGCGCACGGCCGCGCTCGACGCCTCGATCGCCCGCGCCGGCAGTGCCATGGCCGCAGCGGAAGCACAGCGGCGCGATGCGCTCGCCAAGCGTGAACTGGCGGCGATCAATGCACGTCGTTATGTCGAACTGGGAGCACAGAACTTCATCAGCGCCGGTGCCGTCGAGGCCCGATTGCAGGAACAGGCCTCGGCCGAAGCCGGGGTGAGCGCTGCGCAAGCCAACCTCGCCGCGGCGCGGCAGGACCAGCAACGGCTGAGTGCCGAACGTGCCGGCCTGCGCCAGCAGCGCGCCAACGTGCGGCTCATGGCGCCCAGCGACGGCATCGTCACGAGCCGTGACGCCGAACCCGGCTCCACCGTCGTGGCCGGGCAGGCCGTGGTGCGCGTGATCGAGCCCGCGTCGCTGTGGGTCAAGGCCCGCTTCGACCAGGGGCGTTCTGCGGGACTGGCCGTCGGGCTGCCGGCGCAGATCGTCCTGCGTTCGAGTCCCGGCGCTCCGCTGTCCGGCAAGGTGGCCCGTGTCGAGGCCGTGAGCGACAGCGTGACCGAAGAACGCGTGGTGCAGGTGAGCTTCGACCAGCTGCCGGGCAGCCTGTCGGTCGGTGAGCTGGCCGAAGTGACGCTTTCGCTGCCCGCGACGGCCAGCGCCGTGGTGCTGCCCAACGCGGCGATCAAGCGCCTGCAAGGCCAGACCGGCGTGTGGGCGATCGACGCCACGGCGCTCCACTTTGCACCGGTGCGCCTGGGCCAGGCCAGCCTCGACGGCCAGGTGCAGGTGCTCGAGGGCCTCCAGGCCGGGTCAGCCGTCGTCGTCTACAGCGAGAAGGAACTCGGCGCCAGCAGCCGGATCAAGGTCGTCGAGTCGCTCGCGGGGCGCCGGCCGTGATCAGCCTGGCCGGCCGGGACATCCTGCACGCGTGGGGCAAGTTCGTCCTCACCGGTTTCGGCCTGGGGCTGCTGATCGGCGTGACCCTGACCATGGCAGGCGTCTACCGCGGCATGGTCGACGACGCACGAGCGCTGCTGAACAACAGCGGCGCCGATCTCTGGGTGGTTCAGCAGGACACCCAGGGGCCATACGCGGAATCGTCGAGCCTGCGCGACGACGTGGTGCGCGCCGTGCAGGCGCTGCCCGGCGTGCAGCGTGCGGCCAACGTCACCTACCTGACGATGCAGGTGCGGCGTGCCGCCAACGCTGGCGCCACCGACGAAAGGGTCGACAACGAGGACGTGCGCGCCATGGTCGTCGGCTTCGAGTCCGGGCAGCCCGGCGAGCCGGGCTACCTCGTCGCGGGGCGACACATCACGCGCAGCCACTACGAAGCCGTGGCCGATGTGCGAACGGGGTTCGCGCTGGGTGAGCGCATTCGCATCCGGCGCCACGACTACAGCGTGGTCGGCCTGACCCGGCGCATGGTGTCGTCCGGGGGGGATCCGATGGTCTTCATCCCGCTGAAGGACGCGCAGGAGGCCCAGTTCCTGAAAGACAACGACGCCATCCTGAACGAGCGTGCCCGCACTTCCGCGAATCCTGCCCTGAATCGGCCAGGGGTTCCCGGGCTGCTCGAGGCGATCCAGGCCTCGCAGGCGAACAACCGCAACGTCAATGCCATCCTCGTCCAGGTGCGTCCCGGCGTGGCGGCGGCAGACGTGGCCGAGCCGGTGCGGCGCTGGAAGCACCTCGAGGCCTACACACGGGTTCAGATGGAAGAGATCCTGGTGGCCAAGCTGATCGCCACCTCGGCCAGGCAGATCGGCATGTTCCTGGTGATCCTCGCAATCGTCAGCGCGGCCATCGTCGCCTTCATCATCTACACGATGACACTGGGCAAGATCCGCGAGATCGCGGTGCTCAAGCTGATCGGCACGCGCAACCGCA
>ENA-UOWO01005785-UOWO01005785.1-activated-sludge-metagenome-genome-assembly--contig:-NODE-5785-length-12925-cov-11.453691_pt1 | contig 12925 bp, 7 predicted proteins | sample MGYA00238148_ERZ761564 | MGnify/ENA primary metagenome ERZ761564 (study PRJEB28885, sample SAMN05720194) | activated sludge metagenome | isolation source: Anaerobic digester | place: USA...
GCCTCGGCGGTCTCCTCCGCGTCGGCCGGCCTGAGCACCAACACGTTCGGGATGGCGCGCAGCGAGGCCAGGTGCTCGATCGGCTGGTGCGTCGGGCCGTCCTCGCCGACGAAGACCGAGTCGTGGGTCATCACATAGACGACCGGCAGGCCCATCAGGGCCGCCAGCCTGAGGCTTGGCCGCAGGTAGTCGGCGAATACGAGGAAGGTGGCGCAGAACGGCTTGAAGCCGCCGTGCAGGGCCAGGCCGTTTGAAATAGCCGCCATCGCGTGCTCACGGATGCCGTAGTGGATCATCCTGCCTGAGCGGTCCGCCTTCGAGTACGGCGCGCAGGGCAGGGCGGTGACGTTCGGGCCGGTCAGGTCGGCTGAGCCGCCGACGAGGCCCGGCCACGCGGAGAAGGCAGCCTTGAGAGCGGCGCCAGAGGCGTTGCGCGTGGCAACCGAGTCGCCGACCTTTGCCTCGGGCCATGCCGGCGCGGTGAGCGGCTTGCCCGCGAGCATCGCCTCGAGCTCGGCCGCCTTGGCCGGGTTCTCTGTCTTCCACGCTGTAAATTCGGCCTGCCATGCGGTGCGCCCGGCCGAGAGCTCACCGCGCCTGGCCGCGAAGAAGGCCTTGGCCTCGGGTGACACCCAGAATTCGGCGTCGGCCGGCAGGCCCATCGCGGCCTTGGCCTTGGCTATCTCGTCGGCGCCGAGAGGGGCTCCATGCACCTTGTGCGAGCCCTGCATGGTCGGCGCGCCCTTGCCGATCACGCTCTTCAGGATGATCAGGCTCGGCTTGCCCCTCTCGGCCTTGGCTTCGGCTACCATGCGGCGCACGGCCGCGGCGTCGTACATGTCGCCCTTCAGCACCTGCCAGCCATAGGCCTTGAAGCGCGCGCCCACGTCCTCATCGAAGGATAGCGAGGTGCCGCCGTCTATGGTTATGGCGTTGTCGTCGTAGAAGACGATCAGCTTGCCGAGGCCAAGGTGGCCGGCGAGTGACGCCGCCTCCGCGGAGACGCCCTCCTGCATGCAGCCGTCACCGGCGAGTACCCAGGTGTAATGGTCGACGATGGAGCGGCCGGCGACGTTGAAGCGGGCGGCGAGCATGGTCTCCGCCATGGCCATACCGACGGCGGTCGCCAGACCCTGGCCGAGCGGGCCGGTCGTCGTCTCGATGCCGGGGGCCATGCCGTACTCGGGGTGGCCGGCGCACTTGGACCCGATCTGCCTGAAGGACCGGATGTCGTCGAGCCCGACCCCGTAGCCGGAGAGGTGGAGCAGCGAATAGAGCAGCATCGAGCCGTGTCCGGCGGACAGCACGAAGCGGTCGCGATCGAGCCAGGCCGGGTCGGACGGGTCGTGTCTCATGAACTCGCCGTACAGCATCGCGCCGAGCTCGGCGCATCCGAGCGGCAAGCCCGGGTGGCCTGAATTGGCCTTCTGTATGGCGTCCATCGATAGGCACCTGATCGATTTTGCGGTCTCGTCTATGATGCGTTGCTCCATTATAGGCTCCTTGCGGGGTATGGTGGCGGGCGATCGCCCGAGCTCTCAGGATACTAGACTACTACGGCCGGTCGAGCGCGGCAACAGGCCGGCGCGGCTATCCATGGATCTCGTGAAACGGTATATACTGGACGCCATGGTGCATCTTGCCGTGCTGATAGGCGGGGCCGCGCTACCTGCCGCGATACTCGTCATCCTGTTCCGCCGCGCCGACCGCGCCAGGCCCGAGCCTGTCGGGCTGATAGGCCGTAGCGTGCTGTACGGCTTTCTGGCGACCATACCGGCCATAGCGCTCGAGCTGCTCGTCGGCATACCCGCGGCCTACCTGCCGGGCTTGGCGGGGGCGGCCTGGTCGGCCTTCGTCACGGCCGCCCTGGTCGAGGAAGGCGTCAAGTATTTCTTCCTGAGCCGCTACCTCCTGCGCAACGAGGCGTTCGACGAGGTGATGGACGGCATCGTCTACGCGGCCTGCGTCAGCCTCGGTTTCGCGTTCGCCGAAAACCTGATGTACGGCGTCGGGGGCGGCTGGGTGTTGCTCTTCCGGGCGTTCACCGCGGTGCCGATGCACGCGGCCGCCACGGGCATCATGGGCTACTGGCTCGGCCTGTCCAAGCGCGAGTCCGATAGCGCGCTGGCCGCGTCCTGCCGGCGCAAGGGTTTTATCGCGGCGGTGGTCGTGCACGGCTTCTATGACTTCTTCCTGTTCGCCGGCCCGCCGCTGGCCGTCGGCGCCATCCTGACGCTGTTCGTGGCTGTGCGGGCGCTCAGGCGCTTGGTACGCAGGGCCAAGGAACTCGACGACGCGGCCGCCTCGACGCGGCGAGCCCTGGGCCTTTCCTGATCCCGCCGCGGCTTAATCCACGTCCGCGTAGCCCTCGAGCTCGGTAGCCACGACCTCCCATTCGGCGGACAGCGCGGCGGCCTCGCCGTCGAGGGCCTGCGACCTGGCTTGGAGGCCCCGCATGCGATCCCCGTCCGAATAATTCTCCGGCAGGGCCATCGCTGCCAGCGCGTCGGCCTTCTCCTTCCCGACGGCCTCCATACGCGCCAGTATCTCGTCCTCGCGCTTGCGCAGGCGGTTGCGCTCGGCCTTGCGCCGCTTATCCAGCTCCCGGGAAGCCTTGGCGTCGAGCGGACGCCCGTTCCGCTCGCGTGCGCCATCCTCGGCCGGAGCGAACGAGGCGCCGGACCTGGTGGCCCTGGCCGGCTCGTCGACCTCGCCGGCCCGCTCCTCGGCCTTCTTTGTCAGGTAATAGGCGTAGTCGCCGTAGAACAGCCGCGGCGAGCTGCCACAGGACAGCTCGAGCACGCGATCGGCCAGGCCTTCGATGAAGAAGCGGTCGTGGGACACGAACAGCACCGTGCCGTCGAAACGCTTGAGCGCGTCGAGGAGCACGTCCTTGGAATCGAGGTCGAGGTGGTTGGTCGGCTCGTCGAGCACGAGCAGGTTGGCCGGATGGAGGAGCATCTTGAGCAGGGCCAGCCGCGAGCGCTCGCCGCCGGACAGTACCGAGACGCGCTTCTCCACGTCGTCGCCACGGAACAGGAACGCGCCAAGCAGGTTGCGTATGCCCGGCAGGAGGGCCGTCGGGCAGGCCGACGACGCCTCCTCCTCGACGGTCAGCGATTCGTCGAGCGCATCGGCCACGTCCTGCGAGAAATAGCCCACCGTAATGCCCGTTCCGAGCCGTATCGAGCCTTCGTAGTCGCCGTCGACCCCGGCGACGAGCCGCATCAGGGTCGACTTGCCCGCGCCGTTGCGGCCGACGAAGGCTATCTTCGAGCCCGCGTCGACGGTCAGCGACAGCTCGTCGACGACGCGCTTCGGCCCATAGGACTTGCGTACACCGTCGAGCGTCAGCGCTATGCGCCCCGAATGGGGGGCCGGCGGGAAGCTGAAATGGACGCGTTTCATGCCTTCCGGGATGACGATGGGTACGACCTTGTCCAGTTGCTTGATCCTGGACTGGACCTGGGCGGCCTTGGTCGCCTGGTAACGGAAGCGCCGGATGAAGTCCTCGAGCCTGGCTATCTCCTCCTGTTGGGCCTCCCAGGCCTTGAACAGGGTCTCGAGCTCCTGGGCCCGCTTACGCTCGTAGGCCGTGTAGGAGCCGGGATAACGGGTCAGCCTGCCGTTCCATAGCTCGTAGACTTCGTTCACGGTCGAGTCGAGGAAGGAGCGGTCGTGGGACACGACGACGAAGCCGCCGGCGAAGGAACCCAGGTACGACTCGAGCCAGTCACGGGCCTCCAGGTCCAGGTAGTTGGTCGGCTCGTCGAGCAGCATGATATCCGGGTTCTCGAGTAGTACCTTGGCCAAGGCCACGCGCATCTGCCATCCGCCGGACAGTTCGCCTACCTGTCGGCCCGCGTCCTCGGGCTTGAAGCCGAGGCCCTCGAGCACCTCGCGGATGCGGTCGGCGCGGCGCCAGTAGCCCGAGCCGTTGATCGCCTCGTCGAGGTGGTGGTAGGTCTCGAGCAGAGAACCGAGGTCGTCGTCGCCCTCGCGCGACGATTCGAGCCTGGCGCCGACCGAGTCGCGCTCAGCCAGCAGGGCCTCGACGGCGCCGTAGGCCTTCTCGGCTTCCTGGTAGACGGTACAGCCGGAGTACGACTCCCCGGACTGCGCCAAGTACGAGACGCGGGTGCCTTTCTGCACGGCCCGGTCGCCCGAATCCGGCGGCAGGAGCCCCGCGACGATGCGTAGCAGGGTGGTCTTGCCGGCGCCGTTCGGACCGGCGAGAGCCGCCTTGGTACCGGAGGCCAGGTAGAGCGCGGCGTCCGACAGGATATCCCTGGCCCCGAACGCGAGCGAGACGCCGGTGAATTGGACGAACGCCATGGAGCTAGCGGTACCGCTTGAGGGACGCGATCGGCTCGAGGCCGTCAGGGGCCTCTACGACGGCGTTGCGCGTCGAGCCCGGAGGCAGGTAGGCCAGGAGCAGTTCGTCGCCGGCCATCGCGTACGCGAAGGAAACCGCCGGCCGCTTCTCGCCGTCGAAACGCAGCGTGAAAGCGCCGTCCCAGTCGACGGATAGTTCCGGTGACAGGTACAGGTCCATCGATATGGAACCGATCTCCCCCGCGCCTTCGGGGATGACGTCAGGCGTCAGGGCGCCGTAGGCGGCCCAGGTGAAGCGGCCGGAGCGGGTAATGATCAGCGCTCCGTAGGGCTCGCTCTCGAAGCGCTCGCCATCGGCGACGAAACCGGCCAGGACCGACATGCGCCGGCGCTCCTCGGCGGCGACGACGGACTGGACGTCTTGGGCGTGCCGCACGAACTCGTAGGATAGCTCCGCGTCCGGCCCACGGTCCTCCCTGAGCCTGGCGGCCGCTTCCTGCGACAGGTCCGACGCGGCCGGGACGAAGACGAGCCGACCGGCTTTCGTAAAGCGGAAGGAGGCGCCTCCGGGCAGGATGGTGTACGACCCGTCATCGCGCGCCTCGATAGAGTCGTAGCGGTAGATTCTCGAGAAGCCGGGCCTCTCGACGCGGATCTGGTTGCGCAGGGGGTCGGTGAAGATGCCGTAGCGTGGCTGGTAGGCCGCCAGGTCGAGGCGCCCGGCAGCGACCATCGCGTCGAAGTAATCGGGGCGCCAGACATTGTCGAACAGGAGCGACAGCGACTCGCTCGATATGGACGAGCCGGCCGCCAGGTCGGGTATGGGCTCCTCCTCGGCGTTCCAGAGCCTGAGCTGATTGGAGAATACGTATCCGGTCGAGCCGTCCTCGGCGAGCGCCAGGTACCAGTCACCCTCGAGCCGTTCGCCGCCGGTCTCGACAGTCGCTCCTTCGACTCGGCGGAGCAGCTTGACCGGCTGGCCGAGTCTGAGGCGGTAGACCTGCTCGGAGCGGACGTTCGACGGCTCGGTCCTGAGTATGAGCCCGTCGCGCATGGCCACGCCGAGCACCGGCGCCAGATCGCCGTAGCCGTCCGCGGCCTCCCGGGCCTTCTTCTTGGACGGGTAGCGCTCGACCCGCCACAGTTCGAGCTCCTCCTTGGCGTCCGAGTCCGGAACGCCTACGGCGTACGTCTTCGTGATGTTCGACTTGAAGTGTATGGGAGCCACGTCCCCGTAGCCGAGCGCCGAGCCTTCGGGCGGCCAGAGTACGAGGGCCCAGCCCTCCCGGCCGGCGCAGGACGAGGCGAGCGCCGCTAGTAGGACGGCCGATACGATAGCCAGCCTTGCATGTACGTTCATCGATGCCATGCTACATTATATAACGAAGGGCACCCGCCTTGTCACGCCCGCTTGCGCTCCGGTCCGGGCTCGGGCATACTAGATGGCTCGAGGAGGTTCCGTGAGCGTCAGGACAGAGGCCGTCATCGAGATCGGCTCCACCGGGATCAGGGTCCTCGTGGCCAACGTCTCGGACGACGGGACCTACGAAATCCTCGAACGGGCGGGCAAGCCGATCGCCCTCGGCCGTGACGTCTTTACGACCGGCCTCGTCAGCCGCGACTTGGTGGGGGAGTGCATCGCGGTGCTCCGCTCGTTCCGCGAGCTCCTGCGCGCCTACGGAGTCGAGCCGACGGCGGCCCGCGTCGTGGCGACGAGCGCCCTGCGCGAGGCGGAGAATCGCGACGCCTTCGTCGACCGGGTAGCGATGCGCACCGGCTTCCGCGTCGACGTCATCGAGGCGATCGAAGAGAGCCACTACATGTTCCTGGCCGTCCAGCGGGCCCTCGGGGGCGACGCCCGCTATCTTTCCAGGACCAACTCCATGATCATCGAGGTCGGCGGCGGCTCTACCGAGCTGATGCTGCTCCGCAGGGGGCGGATCGTCGCGGCCCACTCGCTCAGGCTCGGCACGGTCCGCGTCGACGAGCAGTCCAAGGCCGTCATGGGTTCGTCGGGCTACCTGATGCGCTTTCTCGCCGACAACGTCAGGACGGCCTGCGACGGGCTCGAGGACGACCTGCCGCTGTCGGGCGTGCGCTCGTTCGTCGCCATCGGCAACGACGCTCGCTTCGCCGCCTCCGTCGCCGGGGTCGAGGCGCGGTCCGACTACACGATCGTGCCGCGCGAGGCCTTCCTTGGCCTCGTCGACCGGCTCAAGGGCCTGACGGTCGACGACATCGTCTCGTCGTACCGCGTGCCGTACTCGGACGCCGAGGCGCTACTGCCAGGCCTCGTGATCCTGTCGCTGTTCATCGAGCGCACCGGCGCCGAGGAGCTGGTCGTGCCCAGGGTCAGCCTACGCGACGGCCTCCTGATAGCCATGTCCGGAGGCTCGAGCGACGACATCCAGGCCGAGCTCCATAAGCAGATCATGGCGTCGGTCATCGGACTCGGCCGCCGCTACCGCTTCGACGAGGACCACGCCTCCCACGTCGTCGAGCACGCGCTGTTCCTGTTCGACCGCCTCGGTGAGGCCCACGGCATGGGCCGCAGGGAGCGCCTCCTGCTCGAGGCCGCCGCCTACCTGCACGACGTCGGCAACTTCATCCGTACGAGCGGCCACCAGCGCCACTCGGAATACATCGTCATCAACAGCGAGATCTTCGGGCTGCAGCGCGACGAACTGACCATCGTCGCCAACCTCGTCCGCTACCACCGCAAGGCGGGCCCATCCCCGTCCCACGCCAACTACATGAGCCTGCCGCGCGAGGACCGGGCGGTCGTACTCAAGCTGTCCGCCCTGCTCCGCGTCGCGGACGCTCTGGACCGGGGCCATACGCAACGGATCAAGCTCGTGGACCTGGAGATGAAGGAGGATCACCTGGTCCTCCATTCCGATAGCTCCGGCGACCTGTCCCTGGAGCGGCTGTCGCTCGCGGAGAAGGACGACATGTTCGAGGACGTATTCGGCCTCAAGGTGGTGCTGATATGAGCCATAAGCCCGACCGCGAATTCTACCTGAGCCGCGAGCTGTCCTGGCTGGAATTCAACGCCCGCGTGCTCGAGGAAGGTCTCGATGGGGCGAACCCCTTGCTGGAGCGCCTACGCTTCCTTTCCATCGTCTCGAGCAACTTCGACGAGTTCTTCATGGTGCGCGTGGCGGCCGTCAAGGCCAGGGCCCGCTCCGGCGATGCCGACCAGGACTACGCCGGGCTCGGGCCCGAGGAACTGCTGTCGGCCATCTCGCGTAGGGCCCGCGAGATAGCCGGCAAGCAGTACGCCGCCCTGACGAGCGAGCTGCTGCCGGCCCTGGCCGCCGAGGGCCTCTGGCTGATGCGGCCGGCCGAGTACGATGTCGAGTCGAGGCGCTGGCTCGAGGATTACTTCATGGGCCAGGTAGCGCCGGCCCTGACGCCGCTGGCCGTACCGGTCCCGGAGGAAGGTTCGCCCGTCGCCTTCCCGACGACCGGCAACCTGCGCATTCACGCCGCCTTCCTGCTGCGTTCGCCCGGCGGCGAGGAGGAGCGCCTGGCCATCGTCCAGGTGCCTCCCAACCTGGGGCGCTTCGTCCGGCTGCCTTCCGGTCCGGGAGCTCGCTACGCGTTGCTCGACGACCTGGTGATGGACTTCGGCCACCGGTTATTTCCGGGCTACGCCGTGACGGAGCGTTGCCTGTTCAAGGTGACCAGGGACGCCGACATCGGCGTCGATGAGGACCGTGACGACGACTTCGTCGCGGCCATGGAGGAGGTCCTCGTCAACCGGCAGAATTCGTGGCCGGTCAGGCTGACCATCTCCTCCGACTCCGAGGAGCTCGAGGCGCGGCTCCGGGAAGCGCTCGGCCTGGGTCAGGACGACGTGTACGCGTTGCCCGGCCCCATCGACCTTAAAAGCTTCATGGAGATCGCCAACCTGAAGGGCTTCGACCGGCTGCGCTACAAGCCCAGGAGCCGGTTCTCGCCGCTGGCCCTGTCGGAGGACAATACCGTTTGGGACGAGATACGCAAGCGAGACTTGGTGTTGCACCTGCCCTACGAGTCGTTCCAGCCCATCGTCGACTTCGTCGAGGCCGCGGCCTCCGACCCCGACGTGCTAGCGATCAAGGCTACCCTATACCGGACCTCCGGCGACTCGCCCGTGGTCAAGGCGCTCACGCGGGCCGCGAGGGCCGGCAAGCAGGTCACGGTCGTCGTCGAGCTGAAGGCGCGCTTCGACGAGGAGCGCAACATCGTCTGGGCGTCCAGGCTGGAGCAAGCCGGCGCGATCGTCGTGTTCGGAGCTGCCCGGCTCAAGGTGCACGCCAAGGCGATGCTGGTCGTCAGGCGCGAGGAGGACGGGCTGGTCCGGCGCTACGTGCACCTGTCCACCGGCAACTACAACGACAAGACCGCCCGGCTGTACGGCGACCTGTCGCTGTTCACGGCCAACCCGACCATCTGCGCGGAGACCGGGGCGTTCTTCAACATGATTACCGGGCTGTCCGCTCGTACCGAGCTGCGGAACCTATCGATGGCGCCGTTCGACCTGAAGCGCCGCGTCATATCGATGATAGAGCGCGAGGCCGAGCGGTCCAGCCCGGAGTCGCCCGGGCTCATCGCCGCCAAGATGAACTCGCTGTGCGACAAGGAGATCATCGACGCGCTGTACCGGGCCTCCGCGGCCGGCGTACGCGTGATGCTCAACGTGCGGGGCATCTGCCAGCTCGTGCCGGGGCTCAAGGGCCTGTCCGAAAATATTACGGTCGTGTCGATCGTCGGGCGATACCTGGAACACGCGCGCGTCTGCTACTTCCGCAACGGCGGCTCCGAGGAGCTGTACCTATCGAGCGCCGACTGGATGCCGCGGAACCTCGAGAAGCGCATCGAGCTGATGTTCCCCGTGTTCGGCGAGGAGGCGCGCGATCGAGTCTACGACGCGCTGATGTCGTACTTTCTGGACAACGTCAAGGCCAGGGCGCTCGGCCCGTCGGGGCACTGGCGACGAGTCAAGCCGCTCGAGGGCGAGGCGCCCTTCTCGGTGCATGACTATTTCTACGAGGACAGCCTCAAGCGGCTGGAGCGGGCGAGCGCGACGAGCGCGACGAGCGACGCCAAGATGATACAGGTCAGGCGCAGGGCGCCGTAGGCGCGGGGAGCCGGCTATAGAGCCGCGTCATGGCGCGTAGCTCGTCGGCCAGGTCCGGGCCCGGTAGGCTCTCCAGCCGCCAGGCCCAGTTGCCTCCGGTCGCGCCCGGACGGTTCATCCTGGCCTCCGAGCCCAGGCCGAGCAGATCCTGCATCGGGAAGACCGCCAGGCCGGCCGCGCTCTTCATCGCCTCGCGCACGAGCGCGCGTACCGGGTCCGGCGGATCGTAGCCCAGGTAGCCGGAGACGAAGGCGCGCTCCGCTTGGCTGGCCGACGCGAGCCAGCCGGCCAGCGTATCGTTGTCGTGGGTGCCGGTATAGGCTACGCATCCAGGAACGTAGGTATGGGGCAGGAACGGGTTGTCCGGGTCGAGGCCTCGGCCCGATTCCCTGGCGTCGAAGCCGAACTGCAGTATCCTCATGCCCGGTAGCCCGAAGCTATCGCGTAGCGCGACGACGTCGGGGGTGATGAGGCCGAGGTCCTCGGCCAGTATCGGCAGCTCGTCGCCCAGCCTGGCCCTGAGCGCGGACAAGAGGGCCGCGCCGGGAGCCGCCTTCCACTCGCCGCGCCTGGCCGTCTTGCGTCCGGCTGGTACCGCCCAGCACGCGGCAAGGCCTCTGAAGTGGTCGACGCGGACCATGTCGTAGAGCGATAGCGCCGCCTCCACCCTCGCTATCCACCACGAGAACCCGGTCGCCTCGTGGCGCTCCCAGTCGTAGAGCGGGTTGCCCCAGAGCTGTCCGTCCCTCGAGAAGTAGTCGGGCGGAACGCCGGCCACCTCTATCGGCCTGCCCGAGGCGTCTAGCCTGAACAGCTCGGGATGGGCCCAAGCGTCCGCCGAGTCCGGCGCCACGAAGATGGGCAGGTCGCCGACGATGGACAGCCCGCGGCCCGCGGCCCGCTCGCGTAGTTCGTCCCATTGCCGGCGGAACAGGAACTGCTCGGCCTCGATCAGCGACAGCTCGCGCCCATGCCCAGCGCGAAAGGCCGCGATGGCCTCCGGCTCGCGCCTGGCGAGGGTGCGCGGCCAGTACGCGTTCCACGACGAGTCATCGACGCCGGCCGCCGCCGCCGCGACGTCGCGCTCGCGCTTGATAACCGTGAATAGGCAATAATCATCGAGCCAGCCCGCGTTCGCCAGCCTGAAGGCGTCGAGCTCCGAGGCGAACCTTCCGGACGAGAGGAGCCGTTCAGCGGCCAGCCGAGCCAGGCGCTCCTTGGCCGGGATGACGCGCCCGTAGTCCACCGGCCCGCCGCGGGTATCGCGCGCCGCCTCGAGTTCCTCGTCGCGGAGGAGCTCGTCGCGCCTCAGGGTCTCCGGTGACAGGAGGAGGATGTTGCCGGCGAAGCTCGAGAACGGCGCGTATGGCGAGTCGCCGTAGCCCGTCGGCCCGAGCGGCAGTACCTGCCAGACCGACTGGCCCGCTTCGGCGAGCCAGTCGACGAAGCGGCCGGCCTCGGGGCCGAGGTCGCCGATGCCGAACGGCCCGGGTAGCGAGGTGGGGTGCAGTAGTACTCCGCTCGATCGTCTCAGTCGCATCCGCCCTCCGCTTTAGGTATAGGCTCGTCCGGGCCGCGTGTCAAAGGGGCCGCGGCCCGACGCCGGCTCGCCGAGTTCCGGTGCCGCCGCTACAAGCGCGTTTTGTGTTATGAAACGAGTTTAACAGAAAAGTATCTGGCACGCTTGCGCCTAGTCGGATACGGTGGTACCATTATCGGCCTGAACGGCGATCGTCGGTCGCCGTTTCGCGTCCCATCACCGTTCCAATTCTTAAGGGAGGTTCTATGAAACGTTTCGCCTTGGTACTGGCAGTGGTCGCCGCCATCTTCGCGGTCGGCTGCGTCAGCCAGCCCGCGGCTCCGGCCGGCGGAGAGGTCAAGATAGCCGTTCTGCACGTGAACGACACCCACGGTCACCCGATCGCCTTCGCCAATAGCCCGCACCTCGCGGTCGGCGGCCTGCCCGCCATGGCCATGTTCGTCGGCCAGACCCGCGCCGAGTACGACAACGTGCTCGTTCTTGACGCCGGCGACTATAACACCGGCCTCTCGGAGTCGAATTTCTTCAAGGCCGAGCCGGACGTCGTCGGCCGCAACATGATCGGCTTCGACGCAGTCGCCCTCGGCAACCACGAGTTCGACAACGAGATCTCCGTGCTCGAGGCCCAGAAGGCCCTCGCCGAGTTCCCGATGATCTCCGCCAACGTCAAGACCAAGGCCGGCGCCTATGTCGCTGACGCTCCGTATATCGTCAAGGAATTCCAGGGCGTCAAGGTCGGCATCTTCGGCCTGATCACCAAGGAAGCCGAGACCGTCGGCAACCCGGCCATCGTCAAGGACCTCGTGTTCGCCGACGAGATCGAGACCGCCAAGGAAATGGTCAAGATCCTCCGCGAGAAGGAGAAGGTCGACGTCGTGGTCGCCCTCGTCCACCTCGGCATGGACGACGTCTACGTGCCCGGCTCCAAGGGCCTCGCCGCGGCCGTCTCAGGCATCGACCTGATCGTCGATGGCCACAGCCACACCCTGCCCGCGGCCCCGGTCGTGGTCAACGGCACCCCGATCGTCCAGGCCGGCCAGTGGGGCATGCAGGTCGGCAAGGGCGTCCTGACCGTCAAGGACGGCAAGGTCGCCGCCTTCGACTGGGAAGCCGTCACCATCAACCATAACGACAAGGACAAGCGGCCGGTCGGCCCGCAGTTCGAGCAGCACCCGCTCATCCAGCCCGTGCTGTCCGACTACGCCGACAGGGTAGAGGGCCTGCTCAAGGAGAAGATCGGCGTAGCCGCCGCTGCCTTCCCGAACGCGATGACCCGCAAGGCCGAGACCGCCATCGGCGACCTCGTCACCGACGCGATGAAGTTCATCACCAAGGCCCAGGGCGTCGACTTCGCCATGAACAACGGCGGCGGCATCCGCGCCGACCTGCCCGCCGGCGACGTCACCCTCAAGTCGATCTACACGGTGCTGCCCTTCGACAACTCCGTCACGGTCATCAAGCTCAAGGGCACCGACGTGCAGGCCATGTTCGACTACATCGCCACCACCATCGGCAAGGGCGCCTACGCCCAGGTCTCCGACGGCGTCAGCTACACGATCAACGTGAAGGCCGGCACGTGCGAGAACATCCTCATCGGCGGCAAGCCCCTCGACCCCGCCAAGGTCTACACCATCGCCACCAACTCCTACCTGGCGACCGGCGGCGACGGCTACGTCATGTTCAAGAACGCGCTGTCCTCCTACGAGACCAGCATGTTCCAGCGCGACGCCCTCATCGCCTACGTCCGCCAGCTCGGCAAGGACCTGACCCCGGTCATCGCCGGCCGCGTCACCATCGTCGAGTAATTCCAGGTCGACGATAGACTTCGTATGATAAGGCCGCCCCTCGGGGCGGCCTTCTTTTCGTCCATGGCGCGGCGTCGGCTTCGTCGCTAGCCCGGGGCGCGCCTCGACATGCACGGAGCA
>ENA-UOWO01005789-UOWO01005789.1-activated-sludge-metagenome-genome-assembly--contig:-NODE-5789-length-12920-cov-5.875709_pt1 | contig 12920 bp, 7 predicted proteins | sample MGYA00238148_ERZ761564 | MGnify/ENA primary metagenome ERZ761564 (study PRJEB28885, sample SAMN05720194) | activated sludge metagenome | isolation source: Anaerobic digester | place: USA...
GTATTGCAATCTAAATTTTTATCCAATCCTGCATTTGCTATTGGTGGTATTGTATCAATCGAAACACTCACTATATCTGTAGCAATACAGCCATTTGAATCTGATGTGGTTAGTGTATAGATAGTATTTGAATTAGGTGAGACGATGGGGTGGGCAATATTGTTTGCACTTAAACCTATAGCCGGAGTCCAAAGGTAGTTAGTCCCTGATATGGAATTGCCACCTAGAGTCGCTTCTGTTAGGTTACAATTAAGATTTATATCTGGACCCGCATTTGCAATTTGCGCAATATTATTTACAAAGACTGTTATTTCGTCGTGGGTTTCGCAACCATTTGAGTCTACAATTTGTAAGGTATAAGTTGTTGTTGAATTTGGAGTTGCAAGAGGTTGAGCAATATTGGTTGCACTCAAACCAATTGGCGGAGACCAAGAATAAGAAATAGATGAATCGTTAGAAGGCCCAATAGTCGTTGATGTAACTACACATGTTAAATATTCATCACTTCCAGCATTGATGGTTTGGGCAATATTATTTACATTAATTCTAATCGTATCTGTAGCTATACATTGATTTGAATCAACTACTGTCAAGGTATATGTAGTCGATATACTAGGTGATGCTATAGGCTGAGCAATTGTATTATTATTCAAACCATTTGCTGGCAACCATGAATATAATTGTCCCGTTATCGGGAGTGAGCCAATTTGTTGTGAGGTATTTACGCAATTCAGACTTATATTATTACCCGCTTGAACGCCTATAATTGGAAGCGAATCAATAATAACAGTAACTGAATCTGTACTTAGCCAATTATCGCAAAGTGTTCCTTTCGCATTTCTTCTGTAATATCGTGAGCTGAAGGTGTTTGGTGCATCATAAGTTAAATTCGTGGCCCCAGGAATATCAATCCAATCAGGTCCAATTTTTTCTTGCCATTGATAATAAAAATTTCCGCTTTGTCCTCCACTTGCTGGAGTAACTGAAATGAATTCATCTGCATCGCCATTTGCACAAAATATTTTACTACCCATTATCACACCTGCTGATGAAAGTGTATAACCAGTAAAAAAAGTTTGTGTTTGAGATATTTCTTGATCATCTGAAGGTGAATTAAAAGCTGACATGTATGGTGGTATCAACAATGTAACTGTTGTTTTTAAAATATTTCCTTGAGGGGCATTTGCATTCGCAATTAATGCAACTTTGATATTTCCCGCTGATAACAAATTTGGGAATATTGGATTACTGCCTGTGCCAAATAGAATCTGGTTTTGCGTACCAATTTAACAGCCTGGATTAATTGAATCATAAGCCCAGTCAAAGTTGTGAGAGTAACTTCCCGTTACAACTGAGTCAGCAGGTCCATTAAAAAGAAATCCTTCAACACAAATTTGTACACGCAAAGGTTCAGTCTGCCATAACGGAGCATCATCTATTGTTGTAATGCCTTGCGTAAATTGTACATAATTAATTGAGCCGCATTCGAATCCTGATGGTGTAGGTTCAGGAGCATAATGTATGGTTTGTACAAATGGATTATATGGAACTTGAGCAACTGCCTCGATATTAAATACCAAGATACATGCCACGGCAAAAAATATTTTTTTCATAAGGTTATTCGGTATACAATAAAACATTACTTAATCTATTGAATATATCTTTAAATTAATTTTTCATGTTTTAATCCAATTACAAAAATTGAGCCAATTGGGTTATTCAAATATCTATTTTATATATATGAAAATCATCAAGAGTGGGGATTAAAGATGTTATAATTAATTTTATCCAAAACAGATTGATTATCAACTATTTTCAATTCAATTTGTATAAATCGAGTTATAATTTAATTTTACCATTCCTTCATATTTTTTTATTTTGCAACTAATTAATCTTGATTTTAGCTTGTAATTGTATTTCGGAGACATACGTGATATGTTTTAAACATCTATTCAATTAGGTTGAAACGAAATAAATATTGTAAAATTGATGTCACCATTTTTTAAACGTCCAAATTTTACCACTTATCATGAATGAATTAAAAGTTTGATGTCATACTTTGTATCTCTGGTACGGACCATATTTGGTAAGAATTAAAGTGAATTCAAGTACTGGAATTTTAGATGATATAACAATTGGTTCTCCAATTATTTGGCCAAATCCGAATCATGGAGAATTTTATGTTCAAGGTATAAATAGTGATCCTCACAACTATAAAATCTATTCTCTTTTAGGCGAAATATTACAAGCAGGAATTGTAAAAAAATGGAGCAATTCAATTAAATTCAAATTCTAAAGGCATGATGCTTTAAGTATTATCAGATCAAAATAGTAATGTTTCTAAAATTATCATTGAAACAAGATAATCTGAGATTGAAGATTTTGGATTTTATTTAGATCTACTTAGGAAGAGGCTACCCTTCAAATAGAAGTAGTTGATATTAAAATTCAAACGACGAAAGATAAAGGTTTAGATACAGCCTTTATTTTTTTAAGCTATCGATCAGCCTCTCTTCAATAACACTCTTTATTTTTACAACATCATCCGTATTATCGTTTGGTATTGTCATTGATAACACATAATGAGCAATTTTCCATTCTCCATTTTCGATAATTAAAATCCCAGATCCTCTGCAAATTTTCATTTGCGTATTCAATAATTCATCAAACCATATTGTTGAACTATCTTCATTAAAATAAATATGTCGATCTAAGGCTGTGAAATTCCAAGCCTTGCCTTTATCAAAATAGGGTTTGCAAAACTTTTTAAATTCTGATAATTGCCAATTTTCGGTTGGGTCAGTACCAATATATACAGCTTGTTTGGTCATATATTTAAAGTACTCATCAAATTGAGCATTTGCAGCAGCTTTATGCCAATTATTTAGTAATGTGTCAATATGTGCAATGGTGACCCTGTTTTTTTTTGTCGAAATTTCTTTTTCATTGCACGACATCGTTAGAATAAATAGGCTAGCGAGAATAAGTATATGGGTTTTCATTACGCCTGTATTGAGTTTATAAAATTAAAAGTAATAAAATTAAACAATTGTAAAATTAGCAATTTGTAGATTTGTCAAATTCACTATTTTTACAGCAATGAGCAAAACAATTGATGTAGTAGGAGCAAGAGAGCATAATTTGAAAAATCTCTCAATTTCAATACCCAAAAATAAGCTGACTGTTATTACCGGAATTAGTGGTAGTGGTAAGTCGTCGTTAGCATTCGATACGATTCATGCAGAAGGGCAACGACGATATATGGAAAGTTTCTCTGCCTATGCTCGTCAATTTGTTGGTAATCTCGAACGTCCAGATGTTGACAAGGTTGAAGGCCTTTCACCCGTGATTGCGATTGAACAAAAAACCACAAATAAAAGTCCAAGATCCACAGTTGGTACCGTCACTGAAATTTATGATTTTCTTCGTTTGTTATTTGCGCGTGCAGGAGAAGCATTTAGCTATAATACCGGAAAGAAAATGGTGAAGTATTCTGAAGAAGAGATGATTGAGCATATCTTTCAACATTATTCAGATGAAAAAGTAATTTTATTAGCTCCTATTATAAAAGGACGAAAAGGACATTATCGTGAATTATTTGAACAATTGAGAAAGCAGGGGTTCCTTCGAATTCGTGTCGATGGAGAATTGATGGAACTAAAAGAAAAAATGCAACTCGATCGATATAAAATCCATGATATTGAAATTGTGATCGATCGTTTGAAAGTGGATAAGTCATCACGGCAAAGACTGGTTGAAAGTGTGGCAAGTTGTTTGAAACATGGTAATGATCAATTATTGGTATTGAAGTATGAAGAGGATACAAGTGCAAAATCAAAAAAGGTAAAATCAAATTCGAATGAAGTTGCTCAACTGCTTTCAAAGCAATTAATGTGCGCAGATACTGGATTGTCTTATGATGAACCTTCACCGAATTCTTTTTCGTTCAATTCGCCCTACGGCTCTTGTCCTAAATGCAAAGGTTTAGGCACCGTGTATTTAATTGATTTGAAAAGTGTTATACCCGATTCGAAAATAAGTATTGCTGATGGTGGTATTGTTCCGCTTGGTGAAGCGCGTGAAGCTTATATTTATCAACAAGTTCAAGCGGTTGCCAAGCAGTATAAATTTGATATGAATAAACCTATTTCAATTATTCCTGAAAAGGCAATCAATGTTTTGCTCTATGGAACCGAAGAAAAAATGAATATTGAAATAGATTTTGATGAATCACCTAAAGTGTATCAAACCCAATTTGAAGGCATTGTGAATATGGTTATTCGTTGGTTTAATTCAACTGGTAGTGACTATGTGAAGGAATGGGCTGAGAAATTTATGACCATAAATGAATGTCCAGCTTGTGAAGGAGCTCGATTAAAAAAGGAAAGTTTGTGGTTCAAAGTAGATGATAAAAATATTGCAGAATTAAGTTCACTCAATTTAAATGAATTGCGACATTGGTTTAAAGGAATTGAAAAAAGATTAAATAAGAAACAGAATTTAATCGCAATAGAAATTGTAAAAGAAATTAATGAACGTTTAGATTTTTTGTTGGATGTTGGATTAGATTATCTTTCTCTCAATCGTTCTTCAAGAAGTATTTCTGGAGGTGAAAGTCAACGGATTCGTTTAGCGACTCAAATTGGCTCTAAACTAAAAGGGATTACTTATATTTTAGATGAGCCGAGTATTGGTTTGCATCAACGTGATAATCAGCGTTTAATAACTGCTTTAAAAAGTTTACGTGATGTTGGTAACACTGTCATCGTTGTTGAACATGATAAAGATATTATGATGCACGCCGATCATTTAATTGATATTGGTCCAGGAGCGGGTAAACATGGAGGTTATATTGTAAGTCAAGGCGATCCCAAAATGTTTCTCAAGGAAAATACCCCCACTGCCAATTTTTTAAAAGGTACTCAAAAAATAGAGGTTCCAAAAGAACGGCGAAAAGGTAGTGGCGATTTTATTGAATTAAAAGGTGCATCAGGCAATAATCTTAAACAAGTAAATATTCAATTCCCATTGGCAAAATTTATTTGTGTAACGGGGGTATCTGGTAGTGGAAAGTCAACTTTAATTAATGAAACATTATATCCAATACTGTCACAGTTTGTATATAAAAGTAAAACGCAACCCATGCTATATAAATCGGTGAAGGGTTTAGATTTAATTGATAAAGTGATTGAAATTGATCAATCTCCCATTGGACGAACGCCGCGAAGTAATCCTGCAACCTACTGTAATTTTTTTAATGATGTTCGCCAGTTATTTGCAATTATACCTGAAGCTAAAATTCGCGGTTATAAACCAGGCCGCTTCTCATTCAATGTAAAAGGAGGTCGTTGTGAAACTTGTGAAGGTGCAGGTATGAAAACAATTGAAATGAATTTCTTGCCCGATGTTCATGTTCATTGCGAGCGATGTAATGGCAAACGATTTAATAGAGAAACTTTAGAAATACGTTATAAAGGAAAGTCAATAGCCGACATACTCGAGATGACTGTTGCAGAAGCCACAAGTTTTTTTAAACATATACCATCTTTGTTTCGAAAAGTAAAGACATTGGAGGATGTTGGATTAGGATATATTTCACTTGGACAAAGTGCTGTTACTTTAAGTGGTGGAGAAGCACAACGTGTTAAATTAGCGACTGAATTGGCTAAAAAAGACACAGGTAAGACATTCTATATCTTAGATGAGCCTACAACGGGTCTGCATTTTCAAGACATTGAAATGCTACTGACGGTTTTGCAAAAATTGACGGATAGAGGAAATACTGTTTTGGTGATTGAGCATAATATGGATGTGATTAAAGTAGCAGATCATATTATAGATCTAGGGCCAGAAGGAGGGAGTGGTGGAGGCCGAATACTTGCAACAGGTACACCTGAACAAATTGTAAAAGTAAAGGAAAGTATTACGGGTAAATTTTTAAAAGACGAATTGATGTTGTGATTACTTGGTTAGAATCACAAATTCTATTCTTAAACATGATGTTCTTCATTCAATCCGTGTTAATCCATTCATCGGTTGAATGTGTGATTCAGAATATTTACTTAGAATCACGGATGATAAGGATTACACTGATTTCACGGATTAGAATTCAATTTCTGAATTAATCAATTGCTCACAATTTCTTGCATTCAATCCATGTAATCCTTTCATCTGTTTAATCCGTGATTCAGAATAATCACACTTCGTCATGGAGTGTAAATTTATCTTGATTTTTATTATCAAAGATTTATAGATCTAATAAAACAACAAAAATAAAATTAGCTCATTGAACTTGTAACCTCAGTATATATAGGTAAATCGATATGAAATACGGTTCCTTCACCAACAACACTTTCAAACCATATTTTTCCACCCGACTCTTCAATAATATCTTTACACATAGCTAATCCAAGCCCTGTTCCACTGCTTTTGGTAGTGAAATAAGGTTGAAATAAATTGCCTGCCTTTTCATCTGAAATACCTTCACCATTATCTGAAATGGATATTCGAATTTGATTGTTTTTAATTTTTGAAACAGTTAAGGCAATATTTCCTTTCCGATCTTCTGGTATAGCTTGAATCGCATTTTGAATAATATTGGTGAACACTCTCATAATCTGACTTTTGTCTGCAAAGAGTTGAATTTCATATTCAGGAATCATAAATAAGAATTCATTATTTGTATCATCATTATACATTCCTGTTACAGAATATAAAAAATCATTTAATAAAAATACTTCTTTTTTTGAGACAGGCAGTTTTGCAAAATTCGAAAAATTAGTCGCGATAAGTGAAAGGTTGTCAATTTGTTCAACTACCGTTTTGGCAACTCTAAGTGCTGTTTCGCCGACATTGGCTGCGTTGTTTTTTGCTGCACGTTCAAGCATTTGCAACGATAATTTCATAGGTGTTAGAGGGTTTTTAATTTCATGTGCAACTTGTTTGGCCATTTCGCGCCAAGCCATTTCCCTTTCTGTTTTGGCTAATAAGACAGTACTGTTTTCAAGTTTTCTCAACATGCGATTATATTCTTTGATCAGCAATCCAATTTCGTCACTATCAAACCATTTTAATGGTTCATTAGTTTTTGAAAGATTGATTTTGGTAAACTGTTTTACAATATAAGTAAATGGTCTGGTTACTGATTTCGTTAATAAGTAAGCAATGATAGCTGAAATGAGAAAAACAAAAATATAGATATTAATTAAGGTTGTAATAATAGAAGTTGTTTCAGAGCTTATCTCTTCATCAGAAAGAAAGAATGGTAATTGAACAATGCCAATATCTTCTCCTTTTGAATTTTGAATTAAGAAATAGGATGATAAAAATTTTAAAAGTCCAATTTTTTCTTCCCCAATAATATTTCTAAAATTCCCTTGTTGTATTTTGTATAAGATGGCAGGTGAAATTTTTGTTGATAAGATGTCTTGAGAAAATAGTTCAGGCATGGATGTGAAAAGTAAATCGCCATTTGTTTGATTGTAAATATTGATATGAATCGAGAATCGTTCAGCCATTTCTTCTATAACGCCAATATTTTTTCTTGATAAATGTGTACTGTCATTGATTTTAAAAATAGTAACCGAATCTTGCTGCAACGACTCTTTTTTGGTTCTTTCTTGAATGCTATAACTGTACTTATTTAGCTCATTCTTCATTTTATCATGCACCCTGCCAATAATGAAATAGGATGTAAAATATCCAATGATAATAAATGAAAATAGTTCAACCAATAAAATAGAAAATTGAATCCTGAGCCTTAAATTGATTCCAAGTAAATTAATGAAACGTTTGTAATTTAAATTCGATCTCGCAATAATATTACCAAGTATATAGAGTGTAATTGTTGTAAAATATAAGAAGAAGATATAAGCAAATAAGGTTGTAAACAAATAGAGGTTGTTCTTCTCTTTAACTAAAACCACCCGATTACGTTTGTCGGCACTTTGCTTCCAAACCTCATCAAATTTACTTTTATTGATAATAATTGAATTAGACGAGTCGTTTTCTGAAAAGGGCGATTGAAGTTTATACGGAAATATTTGATTTCCGAATTGATCAATGAGTTTCGAATCGCGATAATATCCATAGGAATAAACATCGTTTTTAATAGTATTTGAATTCTCCTTTGATAATAATAATCCCGTATATTCATTTACATTATTCTCAAGCTTTCTATTGAATTTGATTTCAAGCAATTTATCGACATTATTCAATGTAAATGAAATCCCTAATATACTCTGTATTGGGAATTCTTCTTTGTACGAAATACGATCTTCATTATTTATAAATGACTTGATTTCACTACTATCTGATTTGACTTCAACCTGAATTGTGTGATTTCGCATTTCTTCAGCAAAATAATTGTCAGTTATATAAAGTGCTAAATCATTATTATTGGGTTCGTGATTTTGAATAGCATGTTGAATACTGTCATCTTGTAACATCTCCAACGCCTTTTGTGAAAATGTCTGATGCTTATAGGTACTGTCTTCAAACAATATTCTTTCTGCCCAATCTTCTCTTCCTTTTATTTCTTTTTGGCTAATTAATTTGGTTAAAAAAAATGCCCCAGCAAATGAGATAAATAGCATCCAAACTAATAATTTATATGAATTGAAGTCGAATTTCGTTTTTAAATAGTTTAAGTCTTGAAGCAAATAAAGTGCAATGGTGGCGATAAAAACATAGTAAAAACATACCGATTCGTCAAACCCTAAATCAATGAATGCAAATAAGATCCCAAAGGCAACCACTAAACCATATTTAATGTATTTGTTATCAAAGCATTCTGTTAAATAGTAACGCGAAATAATAGACACATAAACAAAATTCACAAAAATTACCATGAAGGTAAGTATGCCAAAATACGAATAGATATCAAGTTTATAGAGTAAGGTGGTATCAAAATTGATTATTGAATCTCGAATAATTCGATAGACCAAATCACTTAAGTAAAGCGAAACCATCATTGCAATTAGTAAGATGATGATTCCAATTGCTTTTCGGTATTTGTGTTTTTTTAAATTATAAACCTTGCCTTGAACATTGATAATATAAAATAAAGTTGCCCAAAAAAACAGACACATATTTATAAAAACATCGCCTAACGATTTGTTCAGAAAGTCTGATGAAAGATATTGAGGTTTAAATAAACCAAACTCTTCAAAATTATTAGGGAAGGCCCACAAGTAGGTCATTCCTCTAACAATGATAATGGTTGCCAAAAGCAAACCAAATATGAGTTGAATATTTTTATTTTTACTCTCAACTTTAAAATAAGTATGAATAGACACGCCAAACAAAACAAATGGAACAGCGTATAAAAAAAATCGCCAACCGTTTTTATCATTTATAAAAAGAAAATCATCGCTCTGTGAAATATAGTATTGAGTTGTTTGATTGATTACAACAGGTATAGCGCCTGGTTTGTTATCAATTGAAAGGTTTAAATTAAAATCGTTCTCCTTATCAGCAACTAAGAAGTTTTTAGTAAAATATTCATTATCTATACCATTGTCATTTTTTATTTTAAATAAAGCTAAAATGCTTTTTTGACTATCTTGATCTATATTGTTTTTTTGTAAGGCAATATAATATCCACTTTTATCTTGATAAGGTATGGGTGTATTGGCCGTGAATGTATCAAGCGGATTTTTGGTATCTGTCTTGTTCCACCTAACTAATTCATGGTTTGAATAAAAATAAATATGATAGGGAATCTGTTCAATTTGCTTAAATTGCTTTTCAGATAATTCTTGGGTAAACGATTTATAAATTAAATCTGAATCTTGAACTAAATGATTAAAATGCTGAATTTTACCTTGAATGTCATTCTCAATTTTTGATTTTAATTTGGTTGGTGTTAATTTAAAAAAGAAACAGTCTGTTATGGGTTTAATAGAAAGTATAAAAAAGATTAAAGCAAGCGCAAGAAAATACCTTGTGTCAATATCAAAAGGGAATCTAAACGTTGATTCTTTATTTGTTTTTCTGCTCATTGGTTTTTATTTCATTCCATGAAGCGTCCATCTCATTTAAATTATAATCAGTTAAAGCCTTTCCATCCGAGGTTAAATTTTTTTCCATTTGATTAAACCTTCTAATGAATTTTTTATTGGTTCGCTCTAAAGCATTCTCAGGGTCAATATTCAAAAATCGTGCATAATTTATCATAGAGAATAATACATCGCCAAATTCATCTTCAATTTTATCTTGATCTTTTAAATCAATCACTTCTTGCAATTCATTTAACTCTTCTTCAATTTTATCTTTAACTTGACCAATATGATCCCATTCAAATCCTACTTGCTTGGCTTTTTCTTGCAGTCGAAGCGCTTTTACTAATGCAGGTAATGATTGAGGTACACCACTTAAAATAGTTTTTTTGCCTTCTTTTAATTTTAAGTTTTCCCAATTTCGTTTGACTTCATCATCATTTTCAACTTTAGTATTTGAATAAATATGTGGATGCCGATGAACCAATTTATTACAAACATTTTCAATGACATCTTCAATATTAAATTGGTTTTGTTCTGAGGCAATTTTTGAATAAAACACTATATGTAAAAGCAAATCTCCTAGCTCTTCTTGAATCCCTTTCCAATTAGTATCTGTAATAGCATCTACTAATTCATAACTTTCTTCTATCGTTAACTGACGTAGCGTTTGAATAGTTTGTTTTTTATCCCATGGGCAGTTTTCTCTTAGCTCATCCATTATTTTAGTCAATCTTTCGAACGACTTCGCATATTCTGTCATTTGGTTCCTTTATAAATGGTCAAGGTAGTGTAAAAAAATCTTTTTAAAAACATATTTTAGTTTTATTAAATTCACACTTTATACAGACCCCTTTCAAGTGACAAATAACCATCCTCTCAGTAATCGAATTCGAAAAAATATAAAGGCGATTAAATCTTATGTGCAAAAAAATAATTTGACATGTTATCGACTTTTTGATTGGGACATGCCTGAATATCCACTTTGTATTGATAAGTATGAAAATAAAATTCATGTAGCAGAATATAAAACTAAACATCCCTTAAACGATCATGATTATCAAATTTGGATGAATGAAAGTTTAGAAGCGATCAAAGAAGTGTTCAATATTGGAGATGAATTATTATTTGTTAAACGTCGAGAAAGACAAAAGGGTGACACGCAATATGAAAAAGTGGCTGATACCAAGCAATTTGATATTGTTCATGAAAATGGATTCAATTTTTTAGTTAATATGAATGATTATCTGGATACCGGTTTATTTCTCGATCATCGTTTAACGCGATTGATGGCAATGAAAGAAGCGCAAGGAAAAAAAGTATTGAATTTATTTGCTTATACGGGTTCATTTTCTGTTTATACTTTGGCTGGTGGTGCTTCACATGTCACAACCGTTGATTTGTCGAATACTTATTTAAATTGGGCAAAGGAAAATTTCAAGGTGAATGGTTTTGATCCTGAGAGACACCAATTTATTAAAACAGATGTCAAAGAATGGATTAAAAATGATCCGGAAGAATTATTTGATTTAGTCATTCTTGATCCGCCAACAGTGTCTCGAAGTAAAATGTCTAAGTCTAAATTTGATATTCAACCCGATCACCCCGAATTAATTCACCATGTATTAAAGCATATGAGTAAAGGTGGGATATTGTATTTTTCAACAAATTTTAGAGACTTTCAGTTTCAATCCAAACGAATTCAAGCATCCTCTATTCAAGATATTTCTTTTGAAACAATTCCAGATGATTTTAGAAATAAGAAAATTCATTATTGTTGGAAAATTATCAAGTAATTAAAATTACATCATCTTTATATAATATTTAGTCTAGGAGATTAGGCTATTATGCCGAGATACAAAGCGTTCTCTTCATTCTTAATGGACTAATTTTAAGCTATCGTTGGTATAACTAATTTGTTTATTTTGAATAACCTTCAAATTAATCCTTCACTTTTAGGCGCTTTATTTTTAAAGTACAAGTGTTCTACTCTTTTTCTACTTGCTTGTTAATCAATGCTATTTATTGAATTTTTTCAGTATCAAGTTTATCTTTGTGCTTTAAATGCGATTTAATTGCCTATCAATAAATAGTATTTGAATTAATAAACAAAACAAATTCACAAAACACCTCACATTTATTATGAAAAAACTTTTATTTCTTCTTCTGCTCTTATTGCAGATAAAACAATCAATTGCTCAACAATCAATTGCACGTATATGGAACGAAATGCAATTAAGTGCAATTAGAATTGATGCGGCTCGTCCACCCGTTCAAGCGCGAAACTTGTTTCATGTTTCAATGGCTATGTATGATGCATGGGCTGCTTATGATAATACGGCTTCTACTTATTTGCTTGGCAAAACAATTAACGGTGTAAATTATCCATTTGTTGGTGTGCCTACTCCAGTAAATATTGATGATGCTCGAAATAAGGCAATTAGTTATGCCGCCTATCGTATGTTAGTAAGCAGATATTCAATCTCACCAAATTGGATTACAACAAGTTTAAAATTAGATAGTACCATGGCTAGTTTAGGGTATAATATTTATTTAAATGGAACTAATTATGCAAATGGCAATCCTGAAGAATTAGGAAATTATATAGCCCAACAAGTTATCAATATGGGCTATGCGGATGGTTCAAATCAAATAAATAATTATGCTGGTACCGGATACTCACCAGGCAATGCACCACTTCTTCTTGCAAATTCTGGTAATGCCACCATGACAAATGTAAATCGATGGCAACCGCTCACGTATGTCACTTGTATCGATCAAAATGGTAACCCTTGTGGCTCAAGTACCCCATCTTTTGTTTGTCCATTATGGGGTAAGGTGCTTCCATTTTCAATGCCAACTTCAACCGCAGTGCATCATACAAGAAATGGTGTAGATTATCCAATGTATTATGATCCAGGT
>ENA-UOWO01005791-UOWO01005791.1-activated-sludge-metagenome-genome-assembly--contig:-NODE-5791-length-12919-cov-7.822139_pt1 | contig 12919 bp, 10 predicted proteins | sample MGYA00238148_ERZ761564 | MGnify/ENA primary metagenome ERZ761564 (study PRJEB28885, sample SAMN05720194) | activated sludge metagenome | isolation source: Anaerobic digester | place: USA...
TCCCAGGAGCGCCGGATGGCTTCCGCGGACTGATGGATGGTTTTGGGGTCCGTGTCTTTCACGAGACTCACGCAGCACGAAACATGCCCGTGGCGTGGATGGCCTGCGGCCCGCTGCGCGAAACGCCGCGTGGAGTCTGGATCTCGCGCTGCCAAAGGGTTTCCGCCCCAATGGACGCGCTTTCATTGCCGCGCCGGACGCCACCGTGGCGCTTGCCGGGTGATCAGTTGTTCAATGTTGGCGTAACGCTATGGAGCAGGTGTTCAGGCTCTGAGCACGGGTTGCCCGCGAGGAGTTTCGTGCTTTGAGCGCAAGTTATTGTTCGGTATGTTGTTTTTTGAGGTGACAGGGGTTCCGCACACTTTTTGCTGATAGCCCGGGCAAGGCGGTTTTCGGGCGGCGTCACGCCGTCCGGTTTTTTTCATCCGGCCTCGCCTTGCCGATCAAAATCAACTCAGAACAAGGAGGAGCACATTCATGAACGTTGTCCAGCTGGTTTGCGCTGTCGCGCTGGGTCTTGCCGCCGTATCGCCGGCCGTGGCGTCGGAAGAGATCATCAAGAAGGCACGTTGCGTGGCCTGTCACGCGGTCGATCAGAAGCGCGTCGGCCCCGCCTACAAGGACGTGGCGGCCAAGTACAAGGGGCAGGGCGATGCAGTGGCGGTGCTGAGCGCAAAGATCCGCAACGGTGGCACCGGCAACTGGGGGCAGATCCCGATGCCCCCCCATCCGGCCGACAAGATCAGCGATGCCGACCTGAAGGCGGCGGTGGAGTGGATTCTCAAGTTGTGATCCGTATTCGGTGATGAAAAAAGGCCCGTGAGGGCCTTTTTTTGGGCTGCTCCAGGGTGGAGCAGGTGCTCCATTTTGGAGCGGATGTGTTCAATACTCGGTCTACTGCTCCCGCTTGGAGACGCTAGCGGATGGTGACGCCCCAGGGTAATTCGCCGACCTGGATTTCGGAAATGGCCTCGAGTCGCTGGGTGTCGATCACCGTCACACTGTTGGAGCGGCCGTTGGCCACGTAGAGCTTGCGACCGTCGGGGGTCACGGCCATGTTCCACGGGCGCTTGCCAACGGGAATGGTGGCCTCGACCTGATGGTCGCTGGTGCGGATCACGCTTACGGTGGCGTCCTTGCCATTGGATACATAGACCCGGCTGCCGTCCGGTGCCATGGCCACGCCGTTGGCGTAGGTCCCTGCCTTGATTTCGGCAATCACCTGGCGGCTGTCCATGTCGATGGCGTAAACCGTGCTGACCAGCTCGCAGGCCACATAGGCGCGCTTGCCATCCGGCGTGAAGCCGATGCCACGGGGGCGTTTTCCCACGGGAATGCTGCCCACCTGGCGGCGCGCCCTGACATCGACCACATCCACCTGCTCCGCGTTCTCGGCGCTGACCAGCAGCCAGCGGCCGTCGGGGCTGAAAACGGCGTGCTCGGGATTGTCGCCCTCGACCTTGATCTCGGCGATCTGCCGACGTTTGCGGGCATCCAGCAGCACCACGCTGTTGGATTCCTCCACCGCTGCCGCGATCAGGCGATTGTCAGCGGAGACGCTCACGCCTTCGGGTGATTCGCCCAGCTTGATGCTCTTGATCTGCCGTGCCGTGTCGATATTCACCACCACCAGACTGCTGCTGGGCGCCTCACTGATATAGAGATGCGTGCCATCCGTGGCGATGCCGCGCGGGCGCTTGCCGCCGGGCAGGGTCCGCACCACCGTGTCGGTGGCCGTATCGATGACGGACACAGACCCGGATTTCTCATTGGGTACGTAGGCAAACGGGGCGGCCAGCCCGCTGGCCGGCAGGATCAGTCCGGCCAGCAGGGTGCCCAGCATGCAGGCGTGGGGGAAGGGGCGCATGGTGTCAGAGGGTTGGGGGCTGGTAGGTGATGCCGTAACGAGCGAACAGGGCTGCGACCGTCCCACTCTTCTGCAGTTCCTTGAGCGCGGCGGAGAGTGCGTCGGCAAGGGCTGCTTCGTCGGCCTTCACCGCCATGCCCAGCGGCCAGTGATTGAACTTGAGTTCGGGCATCTGCACGGCCTCGACGACAAAGCGCGCATCCTTGCCCAGGGCCGCTTCGATCTCCGAACGGGTGCCCATCACGGCAGCCAGTTCGCCTGCCTTGAGCTTGTCGATGGCCGCTGCCACGCTGGCAAAGTGCACCACGTTCTCGCGCAGCCGGCCATTCAGCGCGCCGAGCAGGAAGCCGTCTGCCAGGGTCCGGCCTTCCACGCCGATCTTCTCCCGGGTGAAGACTTCAAGGGCTGCCGCCGCGGAGCCGCGGATCGGGTTGATGCGCTGCACCCGGGCCACCGCAATGGATTCCAGGTGATAGGGCCCGAAGATCCGGACCTTGTCGTTCTTGCCCTGCAGGTAAGAATCCACGGGCACGTGCATCATCACGTCGGACGGTTGGGCGCCCAGATAGTGCCCCTTCCAGACCATGTTGCGCAGGTCGTCGTCCATGTCTTCGTCGGCGTTGTAGCCGACCACCTGCACGGCCAGCCCGAGCTGCTTGCCAAGGGCTTCGGCGAGATCCACGTCGATTCCCTTGCCTTGATTCGAATAGGGGGGGAAGCTGTTGTAAACGGCCACCCGCAAGCTGCCGCGCTTGCGGATGTCTGCCAGGCTGTCGGCCCTTGCGGGCAGGCTTGCCGCCAGTGCGGCGGCCCCGGCGGCAAGGAGGAAGGTGCGACGGTCAGTCGGCACGTACAGTCTCCAGCCAGGCGCGGATGGTCCACATGGCTTCCTGGCTCAGGATGCCCTCGAACGGGGGCATGTAAACACGGCCGTCGCGGGTGGCGCCCTTGCGGATGCGCTGCATGAAGATTTCGTCACCCTCTTCACCGGCAGGCAGATAGCGCAGGTCGGGGGCGATGCCGCCGGACACGGCGCCCAGGCCGTGGCAGCGGGCGCAGTTCTGGTTGAAGGCCGAGTCACCGATGCGGATTGCCTCCTTGTTGCCAAGGTAGGGGTTCTTGGGCAGCCAGTCCTTGCCAAGCTGCTTCAGGGACGAGGTATCGACGGCCTGGGGAACGACGTCACCATGAGCCATGGCGAGGTTGGCAGCGACGGTCAGGGCGGCGGCGGAGAGGATGCGAAGGACGGAAGCGTTGCGGAAAATCACCTGGATCACCTTTGGTCATGATTGGAATTCATCGAGTGGACCGCGGGTTGGCAGGCCACCGTGTGCCAGTCGAGACAGCAAGGGGCGTGCCAATTCCGGGTGGCGCTTCCGGGGGGTGCCGGGGTGCTTGGTGGCACAGCCGGTTTCGAGTTTTTCTTATGAACCGATAAGGTGGCCCAACACTTGCTGTAAGGGAATCGTAGTGGAGCAGTCGCGTTGTTGAAATGTGACCCACCTGCTACATTTTGGAGCAGGTTCAGAAAATCGGCCAATGTGCCGAAGACAATCCGCATGAGCGGAGGAGGAGATGATGCAGGTTCCATTCAGTGTGGAGGCTCGCTCGGTGAGCCTTCAGGAAGCGCGGTCTCTGTATTTCGGTCGGGGCGAACTCCCGGAAGCCCTGCTCGACCAGAACGTACTGCGCTCCTGGGAGCGTTGCCGTCAGGCGGGCCTGGACCCGGCCCGTGTCGAATGTGGTGAACCCAATGTGCGCGGCGTCACCGAAGCCAGGGAGCGGAATCGCACCCTGATTTCCCATGCCCAGCCCGTGCTTGAACACCTCTTCGAGCAGATCCGCAATTCCCACAGTATGGTCATTCTGGCTGACGCCCGGGGCATGGTGCTGCAAAGCTACGGCGATGCGGACTTCCTGAGCCGTGCGGAGCAGGTGGCGCTGCACCCCGGTGCCAGCTGGCACGAGTTTGAGCGTGGCACCAATGCCATTGGTACCGCGCTGGCCGAACGGGGCGCAGTCAACGTGTTCGGTTCCGAGCACTTTTTCGAAGGCAACGCCTTCCTCACCTGCAGCGCTTCACCCATCCAGGACGCCCAGGGCCGTCTGATGGGGGTTCTGGACATTTCCAGTGACTACCGCGCCTTCCAGCGACATTCCCTCGGCCTTGTAAAGATGTCTTCCCGAATCATCGAAAAACGCCTCTTCGAATCCGAGTTCGCCCACCAGGGCCTGCTCAGTTTCCATTCCCGTGCCGACCATGTGGGCAGCCTGTGCGAAGCCCTGCTGGCCATCAGCCCCGAGGGCGACCTGCTGGGCGCCGATCAGGCCGCCCTTGAACTGCTCGGCATGCGCCGCGAGGATCTGCCCCGGCGTCACTACAACATGCTCTTCGATGTGCCCCTGGGCACCCTGATCGACCGGGCGCGCCGCGACCCCTCTTCGTTGATTGCCATTTCGGGTCGTAACGGCGAACGTTTCTATGCCCGCCTGCGGGGCAACTTCGGCTCCATGGTGTCCGGTGCCCAGGCACTGCTGGATGCCAAGGGCGAACGCATGACCAGCCGTTCCCGTCAGGACGCCATTGCGCCCGTGCCGGCACCGGCGGGTGCGGCACCCGCCAAACAGCGGCTCACGCTGAAGTCCCTGTCCACCGGTGACGAACGTCTGCAGGCCGCCATCGACAAGGGCACCCGCATTCTCGGCCGCGATATCCCGATCCTCATCCAGGGTGAGTCCGGCGCAGGCAAGGAAATGTTTGCCAAGGCCTTTCACAACAGTGGGCCGCGGGCAGCCGGGCCCTTCGTGGCCCTCAACTGCGCGGCCATTCCCGAAACCCTCATCGAGTCCGAGCTCTTCGGCTATTCCGGCGGGGCCTTCACCGGGGCGCGCAAGGAAGGCGCGGTGGGCAAGATCCAGCAGGCCCATGGTGGCACCCTGTTCCTCGACGAGATCGGCGACATGCCCCTGTCCCTGCAGGCTCGCCTGCTGCGGGTGCTGCAGGAGCGTTGCGTCACGCCCCTGGGGACCAACAAGAGCATTCCGGTGGACATCACCCTGGTCTGCGCCACTCACCGGCGCCTGAAGGAAGAGGTGGCACGCGGGGGCTTCCGCGAAGACTTGTACTATCGTCTCAACGGCCTGTGCATCAATCTGCCGTCCCTGCGTGAGCGCAGTGACATCGACAGCCTGATCGAGAAGCTGTTGCTTGAAGAGGCCGGGCCGGACCGCAAGGTCCGGGTCTCGCGCAAGGTCATGGATGCCTTCGTCAGTTATCGCTGGCCGGGCAACATCCGGCAGCTCAACAACGTGATCAAGGTGGCCATTGCGCTGCTCGACGATGACGAGGAAATCATCGAGACTTGGCATCTTCCGGATGACATCTTCGAGGAGATCAGTGAGATCACCCACCAGGTCGCCGCGCCGTCGCTGATGAACGGATCCGCCCGCGCCTGCGTCGCAGCACCGGTCGGCGCATCGGCGGCGGGGGGCATGGGAAGCCTGGAAGAGATCGAGCGCGAGATGATCCAGCGCACCCTTGAAGCCGAGAACGGCAACATCTCCTCAGCTGCCCGGCGCCTCGGCATCAGCCGCAACACCCTGTACCGCAAGCTGGGGCGTTTCTGAGGTCATCGGCAGCGTGTCCCGGTATTTCCTTGGGCGGTCGTCGGGCGGTGAATCGGCGCATGTCAGGAAAAAGCCCTTTGAGCAATGGATTTTTTATTTGGACATGGGGTGGATTCTTCCGGGGATGTTAGGTCGGTGGCCGCGGGGGCGTCTGATGGGGGCGGGGTTCAGAGGGTGTGAGGAAGGCCTCACGAGGGGGAGCGAGTTCGCGCCGGGAGGCGCAACTGTACAAGGGTACGGTGAGCATCGCAGGGGTGAAATCCGGCCGCGCAGTAGACGTACTCTCATCCTCTCACTCCGGGCTGATCACCAGCACGGTGCCGTTGCGGTCTTCGGTGACCCACAGGCGGCCGCGGGTGTCGGCCTTGATTTCGGTGGGGGCGCCGAGGGGATGGCGGGCGGTGGCCTGCCATCCGTCCACCAGCACCGTGAAATTGCGCGCCGGTTTGCCCGAGGCGTCGAAGCGCCAGGCGATGATGCGGTGGCCCTGGCGGCGATAGCCATGCAGACCGATGACCAGGCTGCCGCGCCAGGCGTCCGGCGCTGCGGCATGGGTGTAGAAGACCATGCCCAGCGGGGCCGAGTGGGCGGGCAGCAGGCGCTCGGGTTTGGCATGGCGGCTGCAGTCCCCCGGCGCGAAGGCCGGGTCGAAGCGGCCCATGTCGGTGCAGTAGGGCCAGCCGTAGTGGGCACCCGGGCGGATGCGGTTGAGTTCGTCGTGGGGAAGGGTTTCCGAATCGACTCCGCCGGGCAGGGTGTCCCGGCTGTTTTCGGCTTGCCACAGGCTGCCGTCGGGGGCGAAGGCCAGGGCCATGGCGTTGCGCAGCCCGCGGGCATAGGGCTTGCCCACCCAGCGGCCGTCCACCAGGGCGTAGCGCCAGATGGCGGCGCCCGGGGTGTCCCGCTCGGCTTCGGGGCAGCGCATGCCGCGGGGGGCCGGGGCGTCCTCGCAGTGGTCGGTGCTGGCGCCCACGTTCACATGGATGGCCCCGTCCGGGCCGAACACGAACTGCTTCAGCGGGTGCCGGCCCTCTGCGGGCAGGCCGGTGATCACCGGGGTTACGGTGGGCGGGGTGCGTTCCAGGTTCACCCGCAGGATGCGGCCGGCTTCGGCCAGGTAGACCTGACCGTCCGGCCCCGCCTGCAGGCCGTGGGGGCGGTCCAGCCCCTTGAGCAGGGGGCGCACCTCGTAGCCTCCGGGCCTTGGACTGAGCAGCAGCAGCCGTCCGGCCGGGGCGTCCCAGCGGCCCAGGTCGGTGACCAGCACGCGTCCATCGGCCAGGGGCAGCACGCCCCTCGGCAGGCCCAGCCCGCTCGCGGCCAGCCCGACGCAGAAGCCCTTGGCCACCTTGAGCTGCACGCCCGGCACGCCGGCACACCGGCCTGCGGTGACATAGCGGCTGCCCCGGGTGGCGTGGGCGTCGCCCGCGCTGGCGCCGGCAAGGGCGATGGCCAGGGCAAGGAGGCGGAAAGGGCGCAATGGGCGCAATGGGCGTATTGCAGGGGCGACGTCGGGCCGCACAGCGGACGCGCTCACATGCACTCAGCCGGTGGCGATGTCGGTGAGGATGGCGCGCAGGAGCTGCCAGGCCTTGTCCACCGAGGCGACCTCCACCCGCTCGCCCGGGGCGTGGGCGCCGCGGATGGTGGGGCCGAAGGAGACGATGTCCATGCCCGGATGGCTGGCGCCGAGGATGCCGCACTCCAGGCCGGCATGGATCACCTTGACGCAGGAGGCCTGCCCGAAGTCCCGGGCGAACACCCGCTGGCAGCGGGCCAGCAGGGGCGAGGCCGGGTTGGGTGCCCAGCCGGGGTAGTGGCCGGACAGCTCGGCCGCGGTGCCGGACAGGGCGAAGAGGCTGACGATCTCGTCGGCCAGGGCAGTGCTGCCGCTGTCGAGCAGGGAGCGGACCATGAAGTTGCAACTGCCTGAGCGGGGGGTGAGCTCCACCACACCGAGGTTGTTGGAGGTCTCCACCACGCCGGGCACGCTCAGGCTGCGGCGGCGCACGCCGTGGGGGGCGGCATGCAGGGAGGCCAGCCACAGGGCCTGGTCGGCGCTGCTCATGAGTTCGCTGGCGGTGGCGCTGGCGAGGCTCACGGTCACGCCTTCGTCCACGCCGCGCAGGGCCTCGCGCAGCTCTGCCTGGGCGGCGGCGAGGGCGGCTTCCAGGGCGCTGCGCTGACCGGCCGGCAGGGCCACGGTGGCGCGGGCTTCGCGGGGCAGGGCATTGCGCGCGGTGCCGCCGGCAAGGCTGGCGAGGCGCAGGGTGTGGGTGCGCTCCAGGCTGCGCAGCACCCGCACCAGCAGCTTGATGGCGTTGCCCCTTTCTTCGTGGATGTTCACCCCGGAGTGTCCGCCGCGCAGGCCGGCGAGGGTCAGCGTCCAGGTCTCCCAGCCCGTGGGCAGCGCGGCCGGCGTGCCGGGGCGGCTCACATTCACGTCCACGCCGCCGGCACAGCCCAGGTAGAACTCGCCCCAGTCCTCCGTATCCAGGTTGAGCATCAGGCGCCCTTGGAGGGTGCCGGGTTGCAACCCCTGGGCGCCGCCCATGCCGGCTTCCTCGTCCACGGTGAGCAGGGCCTCGAGGGGGCCGTGGGCCAGGGTGTCGTCATCCAGCGCAGCGAGGATCAGGGCCACGCCGATGCCGTTGTCGGCGCCCAGGGTGGTGTCGTCGGCCACCAGCCAGCCCTCGCGCAGGGTCGGGCGGATCGGGTCGCGGGTGAAGTCGTGGGCGGTGCCGCTGTTAGCCTGGCACACCATGTCCAGGTGGCCCTGCAGCACCACGCCCGGGGCGCGTTCGTGGCCCGGCCGGGCCGGTTTGCGGATGATCAGGTTGCCGGCCCCATCCACCCGGGTTGCCAGACCGCGCCCATGGGCCCAGGTCTGGAGGGCGTCCCGCACGGGGCCTTCGGCCTTGGACGGACGCGGGATGCGGCACAGGGTGGCGAAGTGCTGCCATACGGCAGCCGGTTGAAGATCGGCGAGGACGGCGTCGGAGTGGGGCATGGGTTCGGGATCGCATGAAGGGGCTTGGCCGCAGCGTACCCCGTCCGGGCGGGTTTTTCAGCCCCCGTCAGGGAGGCGCCGGTGGTGTCAGGCGGGCCGCAGAAAGTTTGCGGCGAACTGGTCGGCGGGGAGGGCGGGGCTGAGCAGGTAACCCTGGTAGAGATCGCAGCCCATCACCTTCAGGGTCTGCAGGTGGGCGGCGGTTTCAACGCCTTCCGCAACCACCGAAAGGGACAGGCTGTGGGCCATGGCGATGATGGCACGGACGATGGCGGCGGCGTCCTGGGGGTTTTCGGCCCGCTGCCCGGCGAGGGGAAAGATGAAGGATTTGTCGATCTTCAGGCGGTTGACCGGCAGGTTGCGCAGATAAGACAGGGACGAGTAGCCGGTGCCGAAATCGTCCAGGGCCAGGTGCAGGCCATGCTGCCGGAGGGCGCGCAACTCACCGATGGCCGGCCCCTCGGGCTGGATGAGCACCGACTCGGTAACTTCGAGCTCAATGCTGCCTGCAGGCAGGCGGTGGCCCTGCAGGCGCTGGATGATGCCCCGCGCCAGGCCACTGTGCCAGAACTGGCGCGGTGACAGGTTGATGGCGACGCGCGGCGGAGTGGCACAGTCCGCATGCCAGCGGGCGGCCTGGGAGATGGCCGTATCCAGCACCCATTCGCCGATGGTGTGGATCATTCCGGTCTCCTCGGCCACCGGGATGAAGTGGTCGGGGGGAATCAGACGCCCTTCATGACGCCAGCGTAGCAGGGCTTCGGCACCCACCACGCGGCCGTCGGCCACGTTGACCTGGGGCTGGTAGTGCAGCTCCATCTGACCGCCCGCGATGGCGTTGCGCAGGGCGGCTTCGAGGGCCACCCGGCGCTGCAGGCGCTCGTTCATCTGCTCCGAGAAGAAATGGCAGCTTGATCCGCCCCGGCCCTTGGCGGCGTACATGGCGGTGTCGGCATTGCGCAGGAGCGTCTCGGCGTCGGCTCCGTCGCCGGGAAACAGGGCGATGCCGATGGTTGCCGCAGTGTGCAGATCAAGGCCGGCCTCGCGCATTGGCCGGGTGACGGCCTCGAGGATGCGTTCGGCCACATGGCCCGCATCCCCGGCGCCGGAGATCTCCGGCAGAACGGCGATGAACTCGTCGCCCCCCTGGCGATAGACCTGATCGAGGGGGCGCAGGGCTTCGGCAATGCGGCGGGCCACGCTCTTCAGCATCATGTCGCCGACCGAATGCCCCATGGCGTCATTGATGGTCTTGAAGCGATCCAGATCGATGAACAGCACCCCCAGCATGTCACCGCGGCCGGCGGCCCGGGCGATCAGGCGCGGCACCTGTTCCATCAATTGGCCGCGGTTGGGCAGGCCGGTGAGGGAGTCGTGGTGGGCGAGGTAGCGGATGCGGGCCTCATCGGCCCGGCGCTCCGAGATGTCGGTGATGGAGCCGGCCATGAGGCGCGCGACGCCCCGTCTGTCCCGCTGGGCCACGCCACGGGCCGCCAGCCAACGGTAGGCGCCGTCGGCCGCCTGCACCCGGTACTCGTGATAGAAATGGGGGGTGATGCCCTTGAGGTGGCTTGCCACCGCCTCGTGGTAGCCCGCCCGGTCATCCGGATGGATGAGGCGTGTCCATTGCTCCGAATCGCTGAGGAAGTTGTCGGCGTAGCCCAGGATGCTGGACAACCGTCGTCCGACTTTCAGTTCCTTGTTGACCGGGTCCCACTCCCACATCCCGTCATTGGTGCCGATCATGGCCAGGGCATGGGCCCGGGTGATGCGCCGCAGGCGGGCGATCTCGCACAGGCAGGCAATGAGGGTCAGCCCCACGCCTGCGCCCACCAGCATCGTGTAGGGCGGCAGATCCCTGTCGTTCGCGACGAACACCAGTGCCCCCGCAATCATCAGGGCCAGACTTGACGAAACGATGAGCAGAAAGACGCGGCACCGTCGTTCCGTCGCCCGGGCAGGGGCAGGCTCGTCCTTGTCGTGGAGGGGATTCATGGGCTGAAGCGGGCGAGACCGGGTTCGTTGATGCAGTCTTATCGGCCCCACGCCCCACGCCTTGAACCACCCCGGCTGCCCGGGGTGCCCGGGCAGGGTGAAATCACCACGGCCGGAAGGGGCGGTGGTCGGCCCCGCTCGCCACCGTGGATGCCAGTGGGAAGTCCCGCTCTTGCAGGGCTCAGGCGGGCGCTGCCACGTGCAGCGTGTTCGGATGGAACACCTCCAGTGTCGTGCGGTGGGCAACGCTGACCACGGTGCAGTCGGGCAGGCGGTCAATCACCATCTGGTAGAGATGGGCCTCCGTGTCGTTGTCCAGGGCGCTGGAGGACTCGTCCATGAACAGGATGTCAGGTCGATAGAGCAGGGCGCGGGCAAAGGCCAGGCGCTGCTGTTCGCCGGGCGAGAGGCGGTGGCCCCAGTGCGCGATCTCGTCGAGCCGGTCGGCGAGGTGGGGCAGGCGGCAGTCCCGCAGCAACTGCGCCAGGGTGGCATCGTCGGCGCTGCCCGGGTCTGCGGGGTAGATCAGGGTGTCGCGCAGGGTGCCGTCGCCCAGGTAGCTCTTCTGGGGCATGAACATCACCCGCGCTCCGGCGGGCAGGCGCACCTCGCCGCCACCGAACGGCCACAGGCCGGCGATGGCGCGCAGCAGGGTGCTCTTGCCTACCCCCGAGGGGCCGCGCACCATCCAGCGCGCACCGGGCTCGAACAGGAACTCCCCGACGCGGGACAGGGGGCGGCCGTCGGGCAGGGCCAGGGCAACGCCGCGGCCGGCCACGTCATCGGTGTCCGGATCGCGCGCCACGCGGATGCCCGGTGCCGGGGGCGGCGCCATGGCCAGTCGCAAGGCCTCCAGGCGGCGGGTGCGGGCCGACAGCTGGAAAAGATCCCGGTAGGAGCGCGCAAACCAGGCCACGGCGGTGGTCGTTGCGGCAAAGGCGGATATGTCCTGCATCAGGGTCCCCAGGGAAAGCTCCCCTGAGAGCACCTTGGGTGAGATGGCGATGATGGGGACCAGCACGGCAATCACCGAGAAGCCGGTGCTGGCCACATTGAGGTAGATGTTCTGGCGCATGATCTGGTGCCAATTGCCTGCGATCTGGCCGAACAGTTTCTGCATGCGTCCCTGCTCCACGGCCTGGCCGCGGTACAGGGCGATCTGCTCGGAGGCTTCGCGCACCTTGGCCAGCGTAAAGCGGTAGTCCGCCTCGTAGGACTGCTGTGCCACGGTCAGGCCCGCCAGCCGGTGACCGGCCAGGTGGGTGACCAGGGTCTGCAATGCCCCCCAGAACACGGCCAGCCAGAACAGGTAGCCCGGGATTGTCAGGTGGGTGCCCGCGATGTCGAAGCTCATCGGGCCGGCGCTCTTCCACAATACCCAGCCCATGGTGGCCAGGGAGCCGAGGTTGATGATGAAGCCCTTGCTCAGGCTCAGCATCAGACGCACGTACTCGGCAATGTCCTCGGTCAGCCGCTGGTCGGCGTTGTCGCACAGGCCATCCCGCTCGATCCGGTAGAACGTGTCACCGTCCAGCCAGCGGCCGACCAGGGCATGCGTCAGGTGGCGGCGCCAGCGGATGTTGAGCGCCTGCTCCGTATACTCGGCGGCGGTGGCAACGACCACCAGGATGCCGACGGCGGTGAAGAAATGCGCCATGCTGCTCTGGAAGGCCGGTGCGTTCATGTTCTGCAGGGCGTCGTAGAACGACTTGTTCAGTTCGTTCAGCCAGAGGTTCAGTTCGGTGAAGGCGACGGCCAGGGCAAGGATGATCAGGGCCAGCACCCAGGCAAGGCGCCGTTCGACGGGGTCGGTCCAGTAGGGCTTTGCGAGGCTCAGTGCGGCGGAGGTGATACGGGGCATGACGGACTCCTGAGATGCGTTCCGCCGGATTGTCTCAGAAGGGCTTTTGAAAAATGGGGTCTTCCCGGGGGTGGAATGCAGCCCTCGGTGCAGGGGGCTTCATCCGGTGCGTTTGCCCACCCGGTATTGCAGCTGCCCCCGCCCCAGCTTGAGCAGGCGCGCCGCCGCCGAGAGGTTACCCTCGGTCCGCCGCAGGGCGGTGGTGATCATCAGGCCTTCGGCCTCTTCCAGGGACAGCCGGGCATCCAGCAGCCGGTCGATGGCGTGCTGAAGGGGGATGTCGGCCCCCGGGCGGGCCATGGCCTCGGTGCAGGCATCGTCCGGCGTGGGAGTGGAGGCGGGGAGGGTCGGAGGGCTACCGCAGCTACCCACATGTCGTTACGCCGCTGAAAATGTTTTTCACGATCACGCACTTACGAAACTGCTGTTCACAGAGGCCGGTTTTGTGTTGTTTCCTGGCTTTTGGGCGGAGCCATGGAAACGGAAAAGCTGGCGTCGATGGTTGAGGTATTCGAGGGGCTCGAGGACTGGCGCAACGCGCAGCAGACGCGACATGTGC
>ENA-UOWO01005794-UOWO01005794.1-activated-sludge-metagenome-genome-assembly--contig:-NODE-5794-length-12915-cov-5.821229_pt1 | contig 12915 bp, 11 predicted proteins | sample MGYA00238148_ERZ761564 | MGnify/ENA primary metagenome ERZ761564 (study PRJEB28885, sample SAMN05720194) | activated sludge metagenome | isolation source: Anaerobic digester | place: USA...
TTACTCTAATAAATCCCTCTCTGTACGCAAATCAATTCTGTATGTTCGGAACGTACAATCAATATTAACGTACAAGATGAAAGTTATTCTTATTAAGGGAAACTCTTATTAGTACGCAAAAGTAACAAATGAATTTAGACCTCGAAATTTCCAAATATCCAAAAGTGCGGTAAATAAATATAGATACCGTAGTAAAAGACAAAAATGAATCAAAATGTGCATTGAATCAAAAGGTTTTTTTCGATTTTTTTAAAAATTTGCAAAAATATATGGTATATTATACGGTGAACGTAAATAAATACCGTATATTTGTGCAAAAGTTTAATGTTGTTGAAAGATGGAAAATAAAATTTATAAATTGCTAACCGAAAACAAAGGATATATACAATCTAGTCAGCTTAACGAGCGTGCAGAAAAATACCTGCTTAAAAAAATGCTGGATAGTGGTAAGCTTGAAAAAGTAAAGCATGGACTATATCGCGATCCGCAAATGGCTTCTAATGATGGTTGGGGCGAAATTTGCCGAATTGTTCCATCAGGCGTGCTGTGTCTTTATTCAGCATGGTATTTTTATGGTCTAACAACATTTATTTCAAGCACTGTTCATGTTGCAATTAAGAACAAGCAAAAGGTCGTTCTACCCGATTATCCACCAATTGACCTTTATTACTGGACAGATAAATATCACGAACTGGGGAAAGTAAAAGCTATTCATAATGAAGAGCCAATTGTAATCTACGATCTCGAAAAATCTGTTTGCGATGCTGTAAAGTTTCGTAATAAAGTTGGAATGGATATGTGTTCTGAGATTCTTAAGAATTACATAAAACGTAAAGATCGCAATCTAGATCAGCTTATGAAATACGCTAAAATTATGAGGGTTTCAGAAATTATGAGTAAATATCTAATTGTAATGCTATGAAATAAGCATAAGCAAAATAATTATTAACATACCAGGCAAAATGATTATTTTGCTTATGCGATTCCATTCCGATGAATCGGAACAGGTACTGACCACTAAAATTAAAATATAAACAGATGAAAAATTCGATAGAGTCGATTAAGGCAAGATTAAAGAATATCTCTGATAAAGAAAATATTGATTATCAATTGATACTCGTAAGGTATTTTCACGAACGTTTTTTGTATCGCCTTTCAATTTCTAGATATAAAGATCATTTTATGTTGAAAGGTGGGAATCTATTATATGCTATATCAGGTCTAAGTTCTCGCCCTACCATGGATATTGATTTTTTAGGTGTTCAATTATCATATAGTATCGAAGAAATTAAGAACAAGTTCGTAGAAATATGTAAAATCGATTATCCTGTCGATACTGTAACCTTTGAAGCAGAATCAATTATTGTAGAACCAATAACAGCTCAAGATAAGTATCGAGGTGTGCGATTATTCATTAAATCAAACTTGGGATCAATACGTCATCTATTACAAATTGATATTGGTTTTAGTGACATTGTTACACCAAGTCCATGTTGTTTGAGTTATCCAGTTTTGTTAGTTGACTCAGATGCCCCAACTATAATTGCATATTCAAATGAAACTGTTATTGCAGAAAAATTTCAGGCGATGATAGAACTTTCGGCGTTCAATAGCAGAATGAAAGATTTTTTTGATGTTTATAATCTGCTTAAGAATGAAAATTTTGATAAGAATATTTTAAGGGATGCAATATATGCAACTTTTAGGAATCGTAATACAAGTTATAAAGAAAACCACATTTTGTTTAGTCCTGATTTTGTTGAAAACGAAAATAGATTAATTATGTGGATCGCCTTTCTACGAAAAATAAAGTTTAAAGAAAATTTACGATTTAATTTGGTTCATTCTGAAATTTGTTCTGTCTTAAAGCCAATCTGGGAAGAAATGAAAATCAAGCCTTAAATACTCATTTGTCACAAATTCGCAATTCGCGAATCGCGAATTACTATTTTACTCCAAAAAATCCTTATCAAAATTCACCAGATACAACTTTTCTGTTGCTCGAGTAACAGCGGTATAGAGCCATCGCAGGAATTCGTATTTATTTTGCTCATTCATTCCTTCTTTGTTTAGCCAGCCGTGGTCAACAAAAACTGCCGACCATTGTCCACCTTGCGATTTGTGGCAGGTTAGGGCATAAGCAAATTTTATCTGTAGGGCATTAAAATATGGATCCGCAAGTATCGCTTCGTGACGTTTTTTAGCGTCAAGAATGTCAGCATAGTCAAGTAGAAGTAAGTCATACAATTTCTTGTGATATTCTGTGTCCATTGCCGGAAGGTCTAAACTCAAAGTGTCAAGAATTGCTTTTACTTCAATTTCAAGTTCGGGAAAATCAACAAATTTTATTGTTAAATCAGCATAACGATGATTATATAATTCATATTTTCTGCCAACACGAACAACTTCGACAATATCTCCGTTTGCAATAAATTCAATTTCAGCATTTTCGGGAAGCCAAGAATAATTATTTTTAACTATCATCAGCAAATCTCCGTTTGAGATTTCTTCTTCCTTCCACAAAATACGGTTTCTGATGCCCAAATTGTATTTATTTGCTGTTTTGTTGCTACGACAAATTATTTTGGTTTCTTCACTACCATATTTTGAATAACAAGATTCAAGCTCGTCCAGAAGTTCTCCTCCCGGAATTGAGACAATATCTTGAAAGCCCTCGAGTTTAAATTTTTGAAAATCAAAATTATCTGATGATATTTTTTCTCTAATTTGAGTTGCGTTAACCAAAATTCCTGATTCGGCAGATTGACGAACAACTTCAGAAAGTTCAGAAACATAAACTTTCATTCCTGTTGCTTTGAGGTATTGTTCGTCAAGAGCAGGACTTAGAATTGTTCCGACCGGGGGCAATTGTGCGGTATCACCCACCAAAATAAGACGACAGTTATTATCGTTAAAGACAAAAGCCAATAGGTCATCAAGCAAACGTCCGCTGCCGAAAATGCTGTTGCCAGTATCTATATTTCCTATCATTGAAGCTTCGTCAACAATATAAACAGTATCCTTATTCTTATTAAAATTAATCGAAAAATCCGAATCTGTAGCTTTTGTTGATTTTTTTCGATAAATACATTTATGTATAGTGTAGGCTTTTTTGCCTGAATATGTGGATAGAACTTTAGCTGCCCTTCCGGTAGGAGCAAGAAGGACAGTATTTATTTTAATATCTGAAAGAGTATTTATCAGAGCCGATATAAGTGTTGTTTTTCCCGTCCCTGCGTATCCTTTCAATAGAAAAATGCAGAATTTTTCCTTATCAGTGAGAAATTGATAGAATTTATCTGTGGCTATCGTTTGTCCATTTGTTGGAGTATGCCCGATTTTATTGATTAACTGATTGTTGAAAAACTTTTCAGTCATTTGTGTTTTTTAAGATTAAAATTATATTATGTTTGCAAAAAATAATTTATTTTTGTTGCAAAATTAAAATTAAATAACAGTAATGAAAAAATCAGTAGGAATAATTATTAAAGTTGCTTTATCAGTAGTAGTGATTATTTTAGCTTATTACATTGTTTTTGGCATCAATAAACCTATTAAATTCGAGAAAGAGATGAATAGACGCTTTGATCAGACTATTGAAAGGTTGAAAGATATTCGCACTGCTCAGATAGCATACAAAGAAGTAACAGGATTTTATACTCCCTCATTTGATACTTTAATCAGTTTTATCAAAACAGAAGACATTAGGGTTGTTCGTGCTATCGGTTTTGTCCCTGATACTTTGACGGAAAAAGAAGCTCTTAAGTTAGGACTTATATCCAGAGATACTTTTTTTGTACCGATTATTGACTCTTTGTTTAAACATATCAATTATCCGATTGAAGATTTAAGATTTGTCCCTACAGGTACAAAATGTGAATTTAAAATGGATACTAATGCTGTAATGACAGGTTCTGGTGTTTTGGTTAAAGTATTTCAGTGCTATGCTTTAAATTTTGACATTCTTGATGGACTTGATAGACAATATATCATAAATTATAATTCAACAAAAAAGGATACTTGTCTGAAAGTTGGCAGTCTTACCGAAGCAAACAATAATGCTGGTAACTGGGAATAAAATTCTCATGAAAAATGTTTGCATAAAAGATCCTGATTCGACAAATTACGATAATAAAAAGCTAAATCTGTCCATTTTGTTTACGCAGAATGGACTTTGTTTTTCAATCAAATCAGTTGATGATAATAAATGTCTTGTATTATATTCCACAATTTTTTCAAGCAGACGTAAAAGTCTGGCAGAAACCGAAACCTTTTTAAAGTCAGAAAATATTGTCTCTAAAGATTATAATTCAGTTTCAATAGTTATTGTTGATCCTCGACAGACGATAGTCCCCTCAGCATTGTTTAGTCCCGGAGCCGAAAAAAAACTTTGGAAACTTAATTTTGAGCCTAATGTTACAGACATAATATGCTATTCCTTTCTAGAAAAATCAGATAATTATATTATCTATCCCATAAATAAAGGTTTACGGACTATTATTGACAGGTTTTTCCCGGTTAATAAAACATTCCCATCTTCATATTCTTTCATTGAAAAACACTTTACAAGAAATAAACTTTTTGAAAATCAGAATAATGAAAGAATGTTTATTCAGATTTTTGAAAACTACTTCGAGATGTTAGTGCTAAACAAATCGGGGATAAGGCTGTTTAACGTTTTTCAATATAGTACGAGTAATGACATTTTATACTATATTATTAGTGTTTTTGACAGATTGAAGTTAATACAAACAGAAACCGAAGTGATTTTTTCAGGTTTTGTTGAGTCTGATGATCATTTGATAATAAATCTCAAAAAATTTATTTCACAGTTAGGTTTTGAATCGCAAAGCAACGAATTCAATTATTTCTATCGTTTTCAGGAAATAGCACCGCATTATTATTATAATTTTTTGAACTTATAGTATGCGGATAATTGGTGGAAAATTCAGAGGAAAGCAATTTACTCCTCCCTCAAATTTTAATGCAAGACCGACTACAGATTTTGCCAAAGAGGCTCTGTTCAATATTCTTAACAATATGTATAATTTTGAAAATCTTGATGTTCTTGATTTGTTTTCCGGTACCGGAAGCATTTCGTATGAATTTTTGAGTAGGGGAGTGAAATCTCTGACAGCAGTCGAAAGCAATTTCAATCATGTAAATTATATTGAAAAGCAGTTAGCAAGTATGAAAGATGAAAATGCTGTTGTGATAAAATCTGATGTTTTTCGATACCTAAATACCTGCAAAAAAAAGTTCGATATTATATTTGCCGACCCACCTTATGATTTGAACAATATAGAAGAAATATACCATTCCGTTTTCAAGAATAATCTATTATCAAATGCATCTTTGTTGGTGATAGAACACTCAGATAAGAATGATTTTTCCGGTTTTGAATATTTCAGTATGGTCAAGAAATATGGTTCAGTTCATTTCAGTTTTTTCGAGACTGAAGAATAATCAGGAGAAACCAATAATTGCTTCTTTAATAAAAATAAATGCAATAAAGCAGGAAACTATTATTTTAAGAACTACTCCGAACATTAAACCTAAAAAAGAGCCGAAAGCAGCTTTTAAAGATTTTTGAAATTTTTCATTATCTACGGTGTCTTTTTTATGTTGATAATGATATAACAATTCTCCTACCAGAGCACCCAAGAAAGGTCCAACGAAAATTCCGATTGGGGCAAACAACAAACCGACAATAAGTCCCAAGCCGCTACCTCTGGTTCCCCATTTTGAACCACCTGCTTTTTTTGTACCCCAGATAGGAACAATGTAGTCCAAAACTGTAGCCACAATCGCCAAAACTGCTGTCAGGATAAGTGTGAAGACTGTAATGTCAGCTTTGCTGGTAAAATGTAAAAGAAGTAAACCTACATAACTTAACGGAGGACCTGGAATGACAGGCAAAATACAACCAACTATCCCAGCTAGTATTAAAATAATACCTATAATTAGTAATGCGATGTCCATATTATTCGGTTTGTTCTCGGAGTTGTCGGGTTACTTCTTTATCAATGTCTTCTTTTGATATTTCGATTGCAATATATGATTTATACATTTCTTTTCTATAAACAGTCTTTGAGCATATTATATTTATATTGTTTAGAACTGTTTTACGTGCTGTGGTTATTTTGTTTTCATATTCGGGATCTTCCAGAAATGTTTGATGACCGTATTTGCTGACGATATAATTATCAACATTTTCGGCAATGTTTGTCTTTGCTATAAGTAATGCTTTTTCTTCTGCAAACTGCTCGTTAACACTGCTTGCTTCGGAATATGATCTGAATGTGTTATCATCGCTGGCAATGTTTTTACACGGGTTGTTGTACAACAAACTGCATGATTGAAGAATTATTGCTGATAATATACTGATAAAAACAATTTTCATATTTCAGAGTTTAATATATATGACAAAGATATTCAAAATTCCTTTTGGGTAAAAGAGGCTTATGTGGTTTTGTGAAAAATAGAGGTTTTAGCGGGAAATTTGTTGCGTAGCAAAACAAATTTCATGACAAAACCGGCTTCAGAATGTGAAAATAAATTTTATAATTTTTTTACATTATCCGAGATTATCCAGCCTTGTTTACCGTCAGCCAGTTTTATGTTATACCATGAATTCAGCGAATCTGTAATTTCGACTTTCAGTCCTTCGTTCACTTCAAAAAGATTTGTACTTTCATCAGATGGACCTGATTTTATCAAACTGGTCTCAAATACTATTGCGAAATTATTAATTGTTATTTTTTTTGATTGATTTATTGCAAATATCAAACTGAATGCTGATATGATAAGAAAAACTATTGCTGAATAGAAACCTGATTTGCGAATGGAAATGCTTTTAGTGAACAAATAAACTGCAACAGCTCCAAGACATAGAACAAAACTAATAATGCTTATTATTGCCCATTTATCTGTACTGCATAAAGATACTACACTTTTGTACCATCGCTTGTAAAAAACCTCGGGAATTTCATCTGTTTTGTTACGAATTTTTGAATTTGCTATCTGTAAATTGTGAATTATATCTTTATCTGATGGATTTAAAATAATCGCTTTTTCATAAAAATAAATTGCGTTTGCTAAATCTCCCATATTATAATAGCAATTACCCATATTATAAAACAAATCAGATGAACCATAACCCTGATTGAACAAATCTTCATAAATTGCCAAGGCTTTTTCAAAATCTGATTTCAAATAGTAATTAAGTGCAGAATCAGTATCTGTTTTAATATCTTTTGCAAAAATATTAAGCACGCAAATCATTAGTACAATTGTGATTATAATGTTCTTCATATTTTTTCGCTTTGATAAAACTGCATTTGTTTTAAATATTCAAATTCCTTTCTAATTCTTCAATTATTTCAACTGCTTCCTCGTAAATATACGATAATTCGGTTTCTTTAGTATCGGGAGCAAAGTGAGCATATTCGCATTTGTCAATTATTGCCGTAAGTTTGTTCGCCAGAGATTTGTCAGCCTTTATTGCTTCCAGAACGTTTAATACTTTGTCTTTTGTCAGGTCTGCTACTGAGATGCCTAGTTTATCTCCTGCATAACCCCATAATGCAGAAATAATTTCTTTGTAAAACTCTGTTTGTTGTTTTGAATCATGAATTTTTTTGCCTTTTTAAGTCTTTTCTTTGAAACTTTTCCAGCTTGTTTTATTCTCATTCTTGCAATATCTGAATTTTCCTTTATTTTCTTGCGTAAAAATATTATAAGAAAAATAAAAATGATTAAGGGTAAAATATAGTAAAAACTGAAAACGCCATCTGTTACTATGGGCTTGATATTTTTTGACAAATTCAGATTATTGTTTTTTATAAATCTGATTTGTTCATCGCCGATATATTCTATACTTTTTTGCGTATAGACATAGTCTGTTTCTCCGAATTTCGTATCATTCTTATCTTTTCTTACAGCAAGAGTTATGTTGTTGGTAGTCAGAGTTTTATATTGTTTTGATTGGGAATCAAAATATTGGAAGTTTATTTTTCCTAGTTTAAATATCCCCGGATATCTTGGTATTATTGTAAATTCCCAGGTCTTAGTCCCGCTGATTCCTGCTGTTGATGCATTTGTGTTTTCAGATGAAACCGGTTCGTAAACTTCAAATTCTTTAGGCCAAACAATTTCAGGCATTTCTATCATATTGAAATTCCCGGTACCTGTAAGGATTAGTTTAAATGTTACTGCATCATTTATATTTACGGTATCAGCAGATTGTGTCATTTTAATATTAAATGTTCCGATAGCTCCACTAAAATCATCTGAGGCAGGCGGTAGGTTTTTAACATTTATGCTGATCTCGGGCGATTTGATTTTTCTTTGAGTGGCTTCATAATACCCATAAAACTGAGCCCAGAAATTATTTCCGCCCGAAACAGCCTGTCTCACTTCGCAGTCAGCTTCACAGGCTTCTATTTTTACGTTTCCTGTATATCTGGGATAAAGTATATATCTTTTTATCAAGGCAACATTATATGTCTGACCATTGTATGTTTCTCTTGTAAAATTCAATCTTGTGGCGGATTCTACTTCTTCAGCATAAAATGCATCAAAAGCAGGGAAAATAATTTCGTTAACACCTGTCAGATCAACTTTAGTGTATATTTTTATCGCTACATTTATCGGTTCTCCTTTATAAATATTTGTTTTGTCTGCAATTACTCTGATAAATAGATCTTCGTTAGTTATTTCTTTTTTAGCATTGCTAACTTGAGGTTGTGTCTGATTATACATATCAGCAAAAGGATCATACGCATTGTTTCGCCGGTTATTTTGAGTCTGTACAGCATCTTTTTGTACTTCAATCCTTACTGAGTTGGATGTATATTCTTTGCCATCTACTGTAACAGTTGCTCCGAGGATGGTGAATTGCCCGACAGACTTAGGCTGATATGTGTATGTATAGGTGTAAGTATTTGATTGAGAGTACTGACCGTTTATTATTTGTATGTTCTGACTTGATGATACAGAGGGTCCACCAACAAGTTTAAAATCAGAAGAATTGCCTGCTTTTATATTGGAACCTTGCTTGTTGAGAGTGTATTTTACCTGAAAATTTTGATTTAAACCAACTTTTGCAGGTGCTGTTGAGGTAAAACTTACTTCCTGAGAAAATCCCCATATATTTATAAACCCAATAAGGAAAACTAATACTATGTTTTTCATATATTTCAATTTTCAGCTTACAAATTTATAAAATTACCTTAATAATTTACAATTTTTCTTATTGTCATTTTTGTTTTACAGCCTTTTAACGTAACAAATTTCAAGATGTTTTTATTGTATCTTAAAAAAAAGTTAAAAGTTAATAAAATATTTTCTAATTTTAGCACATAGTCATGATTTTAAAATATGGACAGTTATACTCTGGATTCAATTGCTAAATTATTTGCTTTAGCTGCAAACAGACAAAGCGAAGAGAACACTGATAAATTTGTAAATGTCTTTAAAAGGTTTTTATCTGCTGAAATTGAAGATAAATATGCTGATGATTTTTTAGATGTCTTTACGAAATATTTAAATGACTTCAGTTCGGCTTCATCGAAAAAAAGAGTATCTCTAAACTCGGTAAAACTTATTGGTATTTGTGAGGAAATAAGAACAAATATTTCCGCAACAGAAAGATTGATTATTATTTATTTCTTAATTGTTTTAATTAAAGAAACAGGTTGTTCCGAACTTTCAAAAGAATTTACTGCTTTAATATCGGAGATGTTTGGAATATCAGAAAAACTGTATTCCAATATAGCAGGTTTTATAAGCTCGAAAAATGAGGTTGAATGTCAGGATGTTTATGTAGATGACAATTGTATTGCTAAGATTTTGGTAACTGATTTTGAAATTATTTTTGTAAAACCATTAGTGGATGATTTAAGCCTAAATAGTAGAAGATTATTGTCGTGTCGGGTGGTGTATATACTAAAGGATTCTGTTATTGTGTTTAGAAATGTAAAAAAGTTTTTCTATCCTGAATTATTTTTGATTGCAAAGAGTAGAGAAAATACAAATGCTGAGAAATTCTACCTCAATATTCGTGATATTGAGCTGAAAAAGAACAACAAACAGATTCTTAATAAAACTTCTGTTGATTTTTGTAGCGGTGAACTTATTGCTGTAATAGGAAAAAGTGGTAGCGGAAAGACAAGTTTTCTGAGAAGTGTTGCAGGAATTGAAAATAAAACTTCAGGGAAGTTGTATTTATCGGGGTTATTATCTCATAATCATGATTTATGCAAATCTTATGTGCCCCAATCAAATGATTTTATCCCTCTGTTTACTGTAGAAGAACATTTGCAACACAGATGCGATTTTATGCAGATTTCCAAGAATATTTCTGTTGATAAAATCAATAGAGTATTATCTGAAACAGGGTTGACTGAAGAAATAGATAAAATAGTATGTAGAAGTGATAAAACAGCTTTTCAATTATCGGGAGGTCAGCAGAAAAGGTTAGGAATAGCAATGGAATTAATTAACGATCCTGATATTCTATTTCTCGATGAACCTACAAGTGGTTTATCGTCAGAGGATTCATATAAGATTGTAAATCTGCTACGGTATTTGGCAAATAAAAATAAAATTGTTGTTGCATCTATCCATCAGCCTGATTTTGATATCTTTATGAAATTTGACAAAGTCCTGATAATTGATGAAGGTGGGTATCCGGTTTATTTTGGATCACCTGCCGATACTGTTGACTATTTCAGAAAGATGTTGAAAAAAGTTGACAAAAACAGTATGATGGAAACAAGGTATAATCCTGCTGTAATTCTAAAAATGATTGAAGATGGAAAATTCGATGAAAAGGGGAATGGGATTAATAGTAGAAAGTACTTGCCATCAGAATTTTATGAGCATTTCGTGAGTAGAACCACAGATATAAAAGAGAATTTACAATTGTGTAAATTTAAAGAAAGAAAGCAAAATGCTTGTTTGTCTTTTTTAAATCAACTGAAATTCAGTATAAATATTGATATTAAGCAAAAATCTAGGTTAATCTTACTTTTGCTGATACCTTTTGTGTCAGGAATAGTTTTCTCTCTTTTATTAAGATACTCTCCAGGTCAAAACTATATATATTTTTATAATCCAAATATTCCGGTTTGGATATTAATAATCCTGACAACTGCAATTTTTACGGGCTTGGTCAATTCGGGACATGAATTTATTTTTCTAAGACAATTCCATCAACATGAAAACAGGATAGTTGATAAATCTGGAAGTTATTTATGTTCAATAATTCTCAAATATTTACTTCTATCATTTGTACAATCGTTTCTATTAATTCTTCCATCTGTTTTAATTATTGAAAATAGTTTTCATTTTCTTGCATTGTTGTTAATGGGATTTCTTCTGATTTTCTGGGGTAGTCTTACAAGTTTGATAATTTCGGCATTGGTAAAGCAAATCAGTACAGTTTATTTGTTAATCCCGATTGTTATGATACCGCAATTGATTTTTTCTGGAGCAATGATAAATTTTGGAGAATTCCACAAAATAATTAATAAGCAGGGTAGAGTGCCTGTTATCGCTGATGTTATTCCTATGAGATGGGCTTCCGAAGCTGTTATTACTGATTTCTATACAAATAATCCCTTTTATAAAGATGTTTATCCACTCAGACAAAATATAAATAATGCCGTTTATTATTTGGATTATTTTATTCCGAAAATTGAAGAAATTGCAATAAATGATAAAAGCAGAGCAGAGAGAATTATTGGTAACGAAATGAAAAATCCGGGATTTGTTGATATGTTAGTTGATGAAGGAATTGATATTAACTTTCTGAAAAGCTTTTATTTCAGCCAAAAGAGTATTTATATTCTTCTTGAGGATTCAATCTGTATGCATAAGGAAGAATTAAAGACATCTAAATTTAAGTATTCAAACGAAGCAGTCAATATAGTTATTAACAATTCGATAGGGGATAAGTGTATCGAAGGTGAAGATGTGATTTATAGAAATTACAAATCCGTATATGTTTTTCCGAGAACAATAGGGTTGAATCGCAGCTTTTTAAAATCTTATGGAAATTTCCTGAATGTTGATTTGGCATGTTATATATATAATGCTTTGATGTTAATTATTTATACTCTAGCTTTGATTGTAATTTTATTCATTATTCGATATGCAAAGAGATTTTGATTTGATGTTTATATAATTTACTAACAAATTCATGGCTTTATATAATAAATGTATATCTTTGTCAATAAAATATTGTTTAACTTAAATTTATAAATTATGAAAAAAGTTTTATTTCTAGTTGCTATTGCAACATTATGTCTAAGCTTAAATTCATACTCTCAGAAGAAGCAGATAGGCATTGAGAGTCATGATAAGATATCAACTCAGGTGGATAAAACCAGTCTGATATCAGATTCATATTATGTATCAGATATTAAAGCTACATGGGATATTGCATTTACATTTAACGCAACAGCCGCAGCTCATGTAGGAATAGAAACAGATGGTACTAATTTTTATACTTGTACATGGAATGCAGGCGATTTTTCCCGTTATACTATGGATGGGACATTTGTTGAAACATTTACTATTACAGGTGCGAGTGCAATAAGAGATTTAACTTATGATGGCACTTATTTTTATGGTTCTAATTCTTCAATGACAATTTACATTATGGATTTGTTAAATGAAACTCTTATTGGAACAATACCTGTTACATGTACTGGGGTTACAGGAGTAAGGCATATTGCATATGATCCAACTTTAGATGGTGGTAATGGAGGATTTTGGATTGGTAACTGGAATGAGTTAGGAGCAGTAAGTATGACAGGTGCACAATTAGTAGCTTCAACCGTTACTTTGGAATCGTGTTATGGAATGGCTTATGATCCCTATACAGATCCTGCTAATCCTTGCTTATGG